>LULR01000203.1_pt1 | contig 19815 bp, 23 predicted proteins | sample 729471 | NCBI WGS metagenome assembly LULR01 (sample SAMN03860284, study PRJNA289734) | marine metagenome | biome: seawater column; feature: ocean; material: water; isolation source: Red Sea water column Station 108 - depth 500m | place: Saudi Arabia: Red Sea | collected 2011-10-15 | depth 500 m
CTTGTGATTGTGGTTGGCTCTGGAAACGAGGGTATGAAAAAGGTCAATTCACTTTTGACACAGGACTGTAAAATTATGGTAATAAGCAATAAGCCTAATTCCCAAATTGAAAAGTATGTCAAGCAGGGAAAAATTCAGTTTAAAAAAACCAAATTAAATGATGTAACATTTCTTTCAAAATACAAACCGTATCTGGTTATGGCTACAACATCCGACAAGATACTGAACAGAAAAATTGTTGAAAAGGCAAAAAGAATGAAATCATATGCCTATGCATCAGATGATCCAGAGATTAGTGACTTTGCACATCCTTCAGTAATCAATATTGCAGACACGGTACAGGTTGCAATATCAACCGGCGGAAGCAGCCCTGCAATGGCAAGACAGATCAAATTAAAGACTGAATCTTTCTTAAAGAAAAATATCTCAAGTGAGGACATATATCAAATCAAACTACAGAAATTTGCAAGATTTGAAGCAAAAAAAGTAATTTCAACCCAGTTAGATCGCAAAAAATTCCTATATGCTATAATGAATGACAAACGTGTAAAAGAATGACACAGATACGAGTGAAAAAAATGCTTAAGGAATGGACATGAAACAAAACATAATCAATGCGCGGGTGACTTTTAGGAAATCGCCGATTCATGTTTTAGAGAAATTTGCCTTCAAAGACATGCCTAATGCATGCCTAACCTTTAAGAAAAATTCTAGCGTTTCAGAATGTGTAATAATTCAGACATGTAACAGGATTGAACTCTTTGCTGCATCTGATAACCCTAACTTTGACAAAATCAAAAGCACATGGGCGTCGCTTACGGGACAAGAAGAGGGCGTGTTTAAGGACACTCTGGAAGTGTGTGAGAATAAAGATGCGTATAAACATCTGTTAAAACTTACATCAGGTCTGGAATCTTTGGTTGTTGGAGAAGAACAAATTCTTGGACAAATTAAGCAATCAATTTCAGTAGCAAGACATGCCAAAGCATCAGGTAAAAGGCTCAACAAACTGTTTGATAGATCTATAAGGATTGGAACACGTATCAGAAATTCTACTGGGATTGGTAGAGGAGGTATATCACTTGGCTCTATGGCGGTTAAACTTGCAGAGGAAAATGTTGATGATATTAAATCAAAACACGTACTGCTTATTGGCACGGGAGAAGCTGCAACAATGGTTGCCAAATCTCTCAAGAAAAGAGGTTATGCATTCAATGTAACCAGTAGGACTATGGAACGATCCATAGGATTTTCTCAAACATTGGGTGGAAAACCTACAAAATTTGAGGATGTATTATCAGGATTCAACAATTATGAAATAATCTTTGTTGCTACAACGGCACCATATTTCCTAGTGACGTTTGATAGGATGAAAGATGCCATGAAAAATAAAAAATCTGGGGCGATGATATTGGATTTGTCAAATCCACGAACGGTAGATGAAAAAGTAGCCACAATTCCTGGTATTAAATTAATGAATATTGATCAAATTGCTGAGATGATAGAAAAGAACATGAAAAAGAGGAAAGATAAAGTTTCTACTGTGGAAAATATAATTAGTGAAGAAGTTCCTGTTATTGAGGCTACAATGAAACGGCTTGATGCAGAACCACTAGTTAAGGATGTATTTACAAATGCAGACTCGATGAGAATAAAGGAATTACAGAAAGCACTACAAATGTTAGGAGAGACTGACGAAAAAAGAATCAAAATTATTGACGAGTTAACAAAAGCTGTTGTAGAAAGTATTGTTTCTGCCCCTATGAACAACTTGAGAAGAGCATCTGAGCAGGGTAGTCCGGAATTATTGGAAATCGCAAGTAAGTTATTTAATTATAAGAAAAAGGAATAGCAATACAGTAATCTAAGATTATATTACTTGTTATCAGATTTTTATCATGGCGTCATTAATTTTTGTAGAAGAGGGATTAGAAAAAAAGAAACAAGTTGATTCAATGCCAGACATTGTACGACTTCCTTTGTCAGAGGTTTCAAACGAGGTACAAAGTATTTCTAATTTAAAAATTCCGGCTGTAATGTTGTTTGGTATTCCATCACAAAAGGATGAAAAAGGAACGTCTGCATTTATTGAACAGGGTATTGTACAAAAGGCAATATCAGAAATAAAAAGTAATTTTGATGATAAAATTGTGATTATGGCTGATGTCTGCTTGTGTCAGTATACCAGTTCAGGTCACTGTGGAATAATTAATGATAAAAAGATAGACAATGATTTGAGCATAGAAACTTTAACCAAGATCGCTGTTAGCCAAGCAAAGGCTGGAGTTGACGTGGTTTCACCATCTGCAATGATGGATGGTCAAGTTTCTGCTATAAGAAGTGGTTTAGATGATGCTGGTTTTAAAGATGTAATCATAATGTCTCATTCAGCAAAACACAGTTCGTCATTTTATTCTCCATTTAGGGATGCAGCGGAATGTGCGCCTCAATTTGGTGATAGGAAAACATACCAGGTTCCATTTACAAACCCAGTAGAAGCTATGAGAGAGGTTGAAGCAGACATTAAAGAAGGTGTGGATATAGTTATGATAAAACCTGCACTCTCATATCTTGATTTAATTGCAGAAGCTAAGAAAAAGTTCAATGTTCCAGTTTCCGCGTACAGTGTCTCTGGTGAATATGCAATGATCAAGGCGGCAGCTAACCAAGGTTGGATTAAAGAAGACCAAATAATCAATGAAATATTACATTCTATCAAACGAGCAGGTGCTGATTTCATAGTTACATATTTTGCCAAATCAGGTGCAAGACTAATCCACGATAGTTCATGAGAGACGATCAACGATTCGAGATACAGTCTGCTTTTGATTTGTTGCCACATGTGGTTGGCTGCAGTTGGGCTACTGTCTGGTTTCGTATGAATAAAATTAAAAATCCAACGAGAGAAGAGTTTAGAGAAAAGGTTGTTGAATATTTTAAAATGTTAGAGCCATTAATGAGAACATATCCAAAAGGTGAGAATTTTAAGGAAATTATTGGTTACATAAACAACCGTAACGCCCAAGAGTTAGAAAAAATAGTCAAGGGGAAAAATCCTGAGGTTGAAAAGCGATACGACAGATATGTTGATTATGGGTGACTAAAATTTCCATAATTTTGGTCTGACAAACTGTAATTTTCGTTCAAGTAGGAGAGCTTGCCAATTAATACAGGTAAATACTACGACTACGCCTATGCCCACTATATCAGCTACCAGAATTCCAATTATTTTATCCTCAAATAATTCCAAAAATGGAGTGAGAACGACAGAGCTTATTGTAATCATTATATAATAAGACAGGAGTCTTCCAACCCAAAATCCAAAATAGAGCCCAATACTTTTTGCCTTCATCATGCCGTAGGCAACAAATAGCATATTACTGGGTAGCGGCGTTGCAGCAAACAGAAAAGAAGTAAGTACATAACCAAATTTTTTGCGGTTTAGAAAATTGCCTATGACGTCCAGGTTTGATTTTTGCTCCTTGCCCACAAATCTACGGAAAAAACTGCTCAGATTTTTCAAAATAAGTCTGCCTATTGTGGCTCCAGTTGCACCTACTAATGCAAGTAAAAGAGGATCGAGAGAACCATCTAACGCAAAAAAAGACGAAAGTACAATCCAAGTCGGCGGCATCAAAATTGGTGCTGCATTTATTCCAATTAACAGAAGAAATATCCCAAGATAGGAATATTCCACAATAGTATCGAAGATATCCGCCATTAGTTATAGAAAACATAAACGCCCTAAAACTCTTGAGAATGGATCAATGGTACATTCTCTTTATATGATAATTTCAACTAGCGTATTTGTTGAATAATCAATCTTGGAAATGCTTCAGGTGTAACTTGACTTTTAGTAAAGAAGAAGCTGCCGTGTTGCATGAAGAGATTTCGAAGCACAAGGTAAAACTCGTAGAAATGGTTGAACAATAAATCATTCTGTTTTCTTTTATTATATAATAAAATATGCAGGAGGTGGGATTCGAACCCACGAACCCCTAAGGGAAAGGATAACCCATTGCCAAAATCTTGAGTCCTTCTCGGTTGGCCGGGCTTCGATACCCCTGCAACATTAGATCAATTTACAACATTTAAAAAAAGTTATTAATTGAAGAAATAGAGATTTTTGTATGAATATAGAAGAGGCAAAAAATCAGAGATCTGATATCAATGTAGAAGGACGAATTGAAGAGAAGGGAGAAGCAAGAACAGTAAACACAAAGTATGGAGAAACACAAGTGTGTGACTCGTACATTGCGGATGAAACAGGCAGAATAAAACTCACACTTTGGGGTGAAGACATAGAAAAGGTCAAAAACGGAGATACCGTTTCTGTTCAAGGTGCTTATACAACAACGTTTAGGAATGAAGTTCAACTTAATGTTCCTAAAAAAAATGGTAAATTAGAAGTAATTTCTAATTAATCATAAGATACATCCACTAAAACTAGTAAAGATGTTTTAGTAAGAAACAACACTACTTACGTTTTGGAGCTTTTCTCTTAGTTGCCTTACGTTTTGGAGCTTTTCTCTTAGTTGCCTTACGTTTTGGAGCTTTTCTCTTAGTTGCCTTTTTACGCATTTCCTGTTTTTTCGTATTTAATTCGTTTAAACGAGAAATAACTTTGGATAATTTTGCTTGAGCAGCTTTTTCCTGTTGAATAACCAAATTAAGTCTACTATCTAGCCTCGATACATCCTTGTCACTTGATTTGATAAGATCCATGAGTTGGGGTTTTGATTGCAGTGTGTTTTTTATTTTTGCAGATAATTTATCTTTATTAACACTATATTCAGCGATGGTTTTTTCAATTTTTTTCATAGTTGAATTTCTGTTAGTTAATTGGCTTCTGAGGTCCGTAATTTGCTCAGAAATTGTATCCAAAGTAAGTGCTAATTGTTCTTTAGCTTCACCTGTAGCTGAAGATATTTGTTGTTCAATGTCCTTTTTTTCAACTTTTAAATCAGCTAAACGCTCTTCTGCAGCAGCTTTTAACCTCTGAATGCTTTCTTTTTGAGCCAAATAATGTTCCAAATCCCTCGTCACCCTTTCTAATTCTGACCGAAACGAGTCAACCCTACGCTGAATTGAATTAACTCCAGATGTAGATTTTTTATGTAGTGATTTTGCAGTGTCTAACGCCTTTTTAGTTTGTTTTAGTAACTTTGAAGAATGCAGTTTCTTTTGTTTAAAGTCTAAGGCCAATTTAGTAAGCGATGTCAATAGTAATTTGCCATATTACTCATAGATTAAGTTGTAGATATAATTACTATTTGACTTGGCGGTTAAGAAATTTGACACATGTTTAAGATTTCTGAAATGGGTTATTATCTGATTTTTGAAAATATTGCTGATGATATTCTTCTGCTCTATAAAATTCAGAATATGGTTTAATCTCTGTCACTATTTCTTTGTGAAATTTTTCTTTTGCTAGTTTATCGAGTCTTTTTTTCATTTCTATTGCCATTTTTTCTTGTTCTGGTGTATGAAAAAATATTACAGATCTATATTGCATCCCAATATCTGGTCCTTGGCGGTTTAATGTAGTTGGATCGTGGTTATTCCAAAATAATTTTAAAAGATCGTCATATGAAATTTCTTCGGGCTCGTATTCAACTTGAACAGATTCTGCATGCCCAGTGGTATCAGTACATACATCTTCGTATGTGGGATTTTTTGTTTTCCCACCACAATAACCTACTTGGGTTAATTTAACCCCTGGAGTCTTTCGAAATATCTCCTCAACATGCCAAAAACAGCCTGCGCCAAATGTGGCTTTCATATTATTTTAATAACAAACTATCTGATTTATAATCTACATGGAAAAGTCAGACATTGAATCCATACCGATTAAAGAAACATTTGACCTAAAAGATGAAAAAGATGCTTACGATGCAGCTGAGAAAATGGTACAAATTGGATTTTACAAAGAAAAAAAAGGGTTTAAAGTTTTGATGCCAAAAGAATCAGAAAAGACTGCGAAACGAATTGGCTATATAGTTACTACTACTGTGACCTCGGGTTTGCGAAAGGAAAATCAGCACAGAGATATCAGATATTGGACATATCATCATGACAAAGAACATTACGCAATTGTTCTAGTAAGCTCCAAGGTTTTTGAAGAATTAGACTTTTGAATTATCCATTTTTGGAAGTTTAAGCTTGCTTGAAAGTATACCCGCGATAATAATCCCAAACAATATTCCTCCTAATACATCCATTGGATAGTGTTGTAAAAGATAGATTCGACTCAATGCCATGCATGCGGGAAAAATCCATAAAAGAATCCAACCTCGTGGAAATCGATCTGATATTACATAGCTAAGAACAAATGCAATAACAGATGCACGTATTACATGTCCTGATGGAAATGAACCTTGACCACCTAAAACAGTTGTATCTCCCTCAATCTTAATGGGTAGTTCACTGCCGAGATATTCAAGATCTGGTCTTTCCCGTTCAACAACATAATCTTTCAAGTATGCAGATGCTACAGTGCCTATCAGTACAGCAAGTAGCATTATGAGACCAATACGTCTAGTTTTTTGTCGTACAAACATTACAAAACAAAAAATCATGATTGGAATTATTCCGCCGATTTCACTGAAAGCCCACATAGTAATATCTAATGATTGGTTACCTGAGATGGATTGAAAATATTGAATAGAAGATTGATCGAATTGTTTAGTAGCTTCTGAATACACTAAGGTAGCTATGATTAAAAATGCTATTACCAATAAGAAAAATCCGCGAGAACGTACTTCAAAGATTAATTTTTGCAATTAACCATCTTTCCTAATGTTCATTTTTAATTTTGCCCATACGATAAGGCAATTATCTAGAAGATAACAGTTGTTTTGTAAAAGAAATTCAGTAATTTTTAACGTACACTAAGCCAAGATCGACTAAAGGATTTTAACCGGAGTCAAAAGAGAAACCATGTGGAGTTCCTAACTATAGACGATTTTGACTTTAAGGGAAAGACAGTTTTTTTACGAGTTGACATGAATTGTCCGATAGACCCTGAAACGTTAGAAATTACTGGCACAAAAAGAATTGAAGAAACAATTGAAACAATTGAATCATTAAATGATGCTAAAATTGTCATGGCATCACATCAGGGAAGAGTCGGCAACAAAGACTATACTAGTATGGAAAAACATGCCAAAGTTCTTGAAAAACTGTTAGGCAGAAAAATTACATACGTTGACGATGTTATAGGTACCGCAGCACAAAATGAGATAAAAAAACTAGACAACGGACAGATTCTGTTACTTGACAATCTTAGGTTATGTGCTGAAGAAAATTATGAATTTTCTGGATCAGATGCTGCAAATACACTAATGGTTAAACGACTAGCAAAATTATTAGACTTTTGTGTTTTGGATTCATTCCCGAGTTCCCACAGGGCACATCCATCAATTGTTGGTTTTTCACATATACTTCCATCTTGTGCAGGAAGAATTGTTGAGAGAGAAGTGACCAAACTAGATGAAATTATGAGTGTATCAAAAGCCCCTCATGTAATAATTCTAGGCGGAACAAAGGTTGAAGATAGACTTGAGGCCATTCGATTACTGATAAAAAATGGAAGAGCTGATAATGTTTTGCTAACCGGATTGATTGCAAGTGGCACACACATTGATTGGTGAATATCCAGATGTTTTTTCAACTCCTGTAGATGTGGCGATAGAACAAAATGGAGACAGAGTAGAGTTAGATATCAGGGAATTAAATAAAGATGATCAGATTTATGATCTTGGTCCAAAAACTATAGAACATTACAGCAAGATTATTTTTGGAGCAGGAACTGTCTTTATCAGTGGTCCTGCTGGATTTTTTGAAAAAGAGAGTTTTACTTATGGTACAAAAGCTCTTCTAGAAGCGGTTGCAAACTCTATGGCAACAACAATAGTTAGTGGAGGTCATCTTACATCTGCCCTAAAAAAATTTGGATTGGCGGAAAAAATTAATCATATAAGCACGGCTGGCGGAGCTCTAGTACGCTACCTTACTGGTAGTAAATTACCAATGATTCAATCTCTTGAGGAATCTGCTAAAAAAAATAAGCCTAAAAAATAGCACCGCAGCTAGGATTTTGACAAACTTTGTTCTCAGAAGATGTCAAGTAGCTTTCTTTTTTGCATGATGGACACTGGATTTTTTCAATTTGTTCAAACAGTTTGAACCATTGTGTGGTGAAATTCTGAGCAATGTTGCGCAAAATATCAGTGTCACATAGTTCCTNGGACTTGTTTTGATTAGGTGCTCTAATCCAAGCTCCGCTAAAAGATCATCTTTTTTGAAATTTTTTACTTCATCTAGGTTTTTGCCCTGAATCATTTCAGTTAAAACTGAAGTGCATGCCATACATATAGCACAGCCCTTACCGTCAAATTTAACATCAGAAATTTTAGTGTCGTCAACATTAACATACAAATCAATACTATCGCCACAAAGAGGATTACTATCATGCCTCTGAATGTGAGCATTTTCTATCTTGCCAAAGTTTGAAGGGTTTCTAGAATACTCAATTATCATTTCAGTATAAATTGGGTCTCCACTCATAATTTGAACACCTTAGCAACCTGTTCAAGTGAATCAATCAGAGCATCTACTTCATGTTTTGTAGTGTAAATGTAAAAGCTAGCACGATTAGTTGCAGGAATATCGAGTTTTTCCATCAATACTTGCGCGCAATGATGTCCTGATCTAATAGCAACACCGTTTTTATCAATTATAGTTGCAACATCGTGAGGATGCACATCTTTGAAATTGAATGAGATAACACCACCTTGTTTGTTCGGATCTTTGGGACCATAAATTACTAAACCTTTCACTTTGGACATTTTTTCTAATGCGTATTTTGTTAGATCTATCTCATGGTCCCTAACATTATCCATTCCTATTTTTGTGAGATAATCAATTGCGGCTGAAAAACAAATAACATCAGCCACATTAGGTGTTCCAGCCTCAAACTTGTATGGAAGATCATTGTAAGTGGTTTCATATTTGTGAACTTCCCTTATCTACTTTCATGTGTGGGACTGCTTGTGCACCATCAATCAGAACTTTGGCACCAGCGTCTTTACATTTCGTTATAACTTCTTTAACATCAGTTATTGTTCCAAGAACATTTGAAACGTGGCTAACAGCAACTAGTTTTACCTTACCCGTTGCAAGATGCTCATCAAGCTGCTCTAACATTAATTCACCATTTTCATCTATGTCTATGTATTTGAGATCTGCGCCGGTTTCCTGCGTAAGTATCTGCCACGGAACTATGTTTGAATGGTGTTCGTATTCCGTTGTGACAACAATGTCACCCTTTTTGACATTGTCTCTTCCCCACGCATAAGAAACTAAATTGATAGCTTCCGTTGTTCCTCTTACAAAAATTATCTCATCGCTATTTGCAACATTTAGGAACTTTGCAACTTTATCCCTTGTCACTTCAAATGCCTCTGTAGATTCTTCTGCCAAAGCGTGTACTGCTCTATGTATGTTGGAATTATGGTTCTTGTAATAGTCAGTAATTGCATCTATAACTTGAATTGGTTTTTGAGTAGTTGCTGCATTATCCAAATATACTAAGGCCTTATCATCTCTAACTCTTCTTTCCAGTACGGGAAAATCAGGTCTGCATTCGGTGTCAAGAGAATGTGTACTACTTTGCAATTATCAAACACCTCTACCTATACTTATAATGTTGTTCAACTTCTTCATTTTCATTATAACGTGTCTCTTCCACTTCAACAATTGATTTAAGATGTTCATCCATGTTAATTGTTAATTCCTTATTTGCCCATTTTGATTCAATGATATTTGAGATCCAGGCTCTTACTTGATAAGACATAGTTCTGGAAAGTGGCTCTAAGAATCCTTCAACAATTATACGCTCAGATTCAGAATAACTGAGACAACGTGTACCAAGATAGAAAATTTGTTCATCATCCATTTGAGCTACTGATGCAGAGTGAGTTGCCTTTACATCGTTGGTAAGAATTTCAAGTCCTGGTATTGAATCCGACTTTGCACCCTTGCTTAATAGAATAGAGCGCCCCGACAAGAATGAATTTGAGTGTGCTGCCTGTTCATTGATTCTAATCATACCCTTGAATAACGATTTTGATGTATCCTTTAGAATTGATTTTTCGACAACTTTTCCTTCCGTTGATTGCGCGTTATGATTAACAATAGTATTTAGATCAAATGATTGGTCATTATTTCCAAAAACCACTTCAGCGTCATTTGCAACGGCTCCTGTTCCGTTAAGATCATAATCAATTCTATATCGTGACAGCATAGAACCAAACAAACCAAGATACCAATTTATTTTAGCATCTTGAGCAAGATGAGTTCTTCTGGTAGAAAAATTAACTGTGCTTTGATCCATTATCTGTAACGTTGTGAAATCTAGTTTGCTATTTTCACCAATACGTGTGTTTAACAATTCAAGATATGCTTGTTGTTTTGATGCTTTTGGAGCGTAAAGTTCCTGTACAATTGATCCACGTGTGTTTTTTTCAGCAATGATCATGTTACGAGATATTGTAGATACCCCATCCAAAGATAAACAAGATATCACATGGATTGGTTTGTCAATGGTGAGGTTTTGTGGAATGTAAACGAAAATTCCTGAATTAAATGCAGCATTGTTAAGGGCAGTATACTTGTCCTCATTAGAGTTAGAGCTCTCTAGCGTCTTTTGAATTAATTCAGAATGATTTTGTAATGCGTCGTCCAATGAAGAAATAACAAGCCCTTTTGATTTTAGTTCATCATCAATATTTATTGAATTAATGTTAGAACCGATTTGAATAATACTGGTTTCATTTTTAATTTCGTCTAATCTTTTAGTTAAAAAATCAGGTACAGAAGAATCGGAATCTAAAGATAATGATACCTGTTCTGGATTCATTCTTCTTGCATCAGTATACTTGTTGTATAATGGTGAAACTTCTGCTGGTAAATCACGATAAACAGAAAGAGAGTTTTTTCTGTATTCTTTTAGCCAGCTAGGCTCATTTTTTTTAGAAGAAATCTCTTCTATAAGCGAAGAATCTATTGTTGATAAAGCGAGTTGTGACATTGCTAATCATTAAGACTGGTTTTAGACTACCCGACTGAATTGTCCATTTCTAATTTAATGAGTCTATTCAGTTCAACTGCATATTCCATTGGAAGCTCTTTCGTAAATGGTTCCATGAATCCATTTACAATTAGAGATAATGCCTCCTCTTCCGAGAAACCACGACTCATTAAATAGAAAATTTGTTCGTCTCCAATCTTTCCTACAGTTGCTTCGTGAGTAACCGTGGCATCTTCCTGATTAATCTCCATGTATGGATATGTATCTGTCTTTGATGTGTCGTCTAATAACAACGCATCACATCTAACAGTAGATTTTACATTGGTTGCACCTTTTCTTACTCGTAACAGTCCCCTGTACGTAGAACGACCATTTGCACGGCTTACAGATTTTGATGTTATTTTTGATGTAGTGTCAGGTGCTAGATGAACCATCTTTGCGCCAGTGTCTTGGTGCTGGTTCTTTCCTGCAAATGCAATGGATAAAGTCTCACCATACGCTTTTCTACCCATCAAGTAAATCCCTGGATATTTCATGGTTAATTTGCTACCAATGTTTCCATCAATCCATTCAACAGTAGCACCCTCATATGCATATGCACGCTTTGTTACTAGATTGTAAACATCATTGCTCCAGTTTTGTATTGTTGTATAACGTAACTTTGCATCCTTATGTGCAATAAGCTCAACAACAGCAGAATGTAATGATTCTGAAGAATAAACTGGTGCAGTACATCCTTCGATGTAATGAACTTCCGAACCTTCATCAGCAATGATCAAAGTACGTTCAAATTGTCCAATATTTTCTGCATTAATTCTAAAGTATGCTTGTAATGGCATGTCAACCTTGACACCTGGAGGAATGTAGATGAATGAACCGCCACTCCACACAGCGCTGTTTAAGGCTGAAAATTTATTATCCTCCGGTGGGATTATTTTTCCAAAGTATTTTTTGAAAATTTCTGGTTGTTCTTTTAGCGCAGTGTCAGTATCCAAGAACAGAACACCTTGCTTAGCCAAATCCTCTCTTAAATTATGATATACAACTTCTGATTCATACTGTGCCCCAACTCCTGCAAGAAACTTTTTCTCTGCTTCTGGAATGCCCAACTTGTCAAAAGTATTTTTAACATCATCAGGTACATCATCCCAATTCTTCTCAGTTTTTTCTGATGCCTTTGCATAATAGTAGATATTTTGAAAATCAATCTTGTTTAGATCACCACCCCATTGTGGCATTGGTTTTTTCATGAAAACATCATATGCACGAAGCCTGAAATCAAGCATCCATTGTGGCTCCTCTTTTAGCTGGCTAATTTCTCTAACAGTATCCTTTGTTAGGCCCTTTTTGCTGAGATGGACATACATCTCAGTGGAGTCCTTAAAGTCATACTTGGAATAATCCATATCAAGATTTTCAGTAGCCATAACAACGTTGTAAAAAAGATATTATAAAAAGTCGTGGAAATTTAGGGAGTCCTAAATAGCTTCAGCTAAGAAAGTGCCTTTGCTAAGACATCAAACGAGCCAGGTATTGTGTGGACGTCTGCTACAACGTTTTTTACGCTGAATTTTTTCAATTCATCGGCAGTAAATGGTCCAATTGAAACAACCATAGTTTTGTGTAGCATGTCAACAAGCTGATTTTCATCATGGTCTTTTGTCATGATCTCAAAGAAAGCTCTCACAGATGATGCGCTGGTAAAGATAATTCCGTCTACTTTGTCTTGTGAAAACATATTTCTAAACTCATTCCACTGCGATGTATCACGAAATGCACAAACATCATACAGATACAGCTCGGTTACATAAAGCCCAATTTTTTCTAAAAGATCCTTCAAGAAAGGCGTTGATGCACCACTTCGTGGAACAATGGCTTTCTTCCCAACTGCATTTAATTTTGTAAATATTTCACCTATACCAACGGAAGAGTATCGCTGTGGCATATATGCAACCTTGACATTTTCTTTCTCTAGGGCATCTTTTGTTTTGGGGCCAACTGCAAGCACAATTGTATTTGCAATTGCCAACTGTAACTCTTGAAACTTTCCAACCTTTTTTGCAGTTTCAAAGAGAAGAGATACTGCTTTTGAACTCATGAATACAGAATAATCAGGATCTTCGTCTGCAAGTGCTGACAGGAATTCATCTACTATCTTTTCTCCCTTGCTTATCAGTTCTATAGTTGGAAGTGGCAGTACGTTTCCCTTTTCTTTAGTAATGAGATCAATGAATTCCTGCGAATCATCTTTTGACCGTGTAATTGCTATGGTTTTTCCTTCAATCATTTTTTTCTCCATCCAATAGTTTTTGAAAGACTAACTACCTTTCCTATTATAATTATTGAGGGTGGTGCTATCTTAGATTGTCTTACTTTTTGTGCAATATTTGAAATTGTACCTGTAATCATTTTTTGTTTTGGCGTAGTGCCATCCTGAATTACGGCAACAGGAGTTTTTTTATCCATTCCCCCACTTAGCAGTTGCTTAGAAATTATACCAATACGAGAAAGACCCATCATCACAACTATCGTGTCAGTAGATTTTGCGAGCTTCTTCCATCTTACTGCTTCCTTGCTCTTTTCAAAGTCTTCATGCCCGGTTACAAATACTACTGATGAAGCAAGTTTTCTATGTGTTAATGGAATCCCGGCATAAGTTGCCGAACCAATTCCTGACGTAATGCCAGGAATAATTTCAAATTGTATCTTATGTTTTTTCAAATATTCGGCCTCTTCGCCACCGCGACCAAACATTATTGGGTCTCCACCCTTTAGTCGTATTACATAGCGTTTCGTTTTTGCATACTTTACCATCAGTTCGTTTGTATCATCCTGATGCTTGTAATCATCACCTACGGCTCTTCCAACGTAAACAGCTTTTGCCTTTTTCGGAACCATTGAAAGAATTTTCTTGCCTACTAACCTGTCATAAAGTACAACATCTGCTTTTTTGATTAGTTCTACTGCACGTAGTGTAATGAGACTCGGATCACCAGGACCTGCGCCTACAAGAAATACCTTTCCAGTCATTTTTTATTCCACTCGTCCAAGCTTTCTCTCCAATTAGAAGCAATCTCTGTAATTCCACTTTTTTTAAGCTCTTCTCCAATCTCCCGTCCCAAATTCTTAGGCTTGTCAATGTCACCAGTTTTTTCTATTATCACTGACTTTTTTCCATCAACCGAATATGCTGCAACTGTAAGCTTTAACACACTTGAATTGGCAATTCCTAACGCACCAACAGGAAACCTGCATCCCGATTCGACATATTCTGATAGTGTTCTTTCAGCTTCTATCTCCATTCTAGATTTTTTATCTTCAATCTTTTTTAGCATAGATATTATTTTGTCATCATCAGTTCTGCAAATAATTGCTAACGCCCCCTGACCGGGAGATGGAGGAAAGTCTTTCGTCGATAGTACTGAGTGCTTGACATCCAAACCTAATCTAGAAATTCCTGCTTGTGCCAGTACGATACCATCAAATTTGCCGTCCGTAACTTTGTTAATTCTAGTCTCTATGTTTCCCCTAACTGGCTTTACTACAACATCTGGTCTTATTCTAGAAATCTGAACCGCCCTCCTTAAACTGCTTGTACCAATAACTGCGCCTGATTGAACTGTTTGTAGGTCAGAGCCATCATTGGTGATAAAAACATCGTTAACAGGTTCTCGTTTTGGTATACATGCAATTGTTAAGGATTTTGCAATGTCTGATGGAACGTCCTTTAGGCTGTGTACAGCAAAGTCTATCTGCTTTTCCGCAACTGCCTTGTCAATTTCCTTTTCAAAAATTCCCTTCTGATCTATCGTAAAGAGAGCCCTTGTATCAGTATCACCCTTTGTTGTAATCGTTTTAATTTCAAATTCCGAGCCTGGGTTTTGCTTTTGCAATTCTGATATAACCCAATTTGTTTGAGCCAGAGATAGCCTACTGCCACGCGTTCCTACCAAAAATGTCAATTTTTAACCGCCTTGAGTGATAGTCCATATGCTCCAAGTGTCTTCATAATGTCCGTATCAGTATGGGCATCTGACAAAAAGACAGTCTCGAATTGTGATGGCGCTATAAACACGCCATTTTTGAGAAGATTAGAAAATAATTTTTGGAATTTTTTTGCGTTTGCTTTTTTTGAAGACTTGTAATCAGTTACAGGTTTACTTGAAAAGAAAATCTGGAACATTGAAGCTATCGAATTAATCTGGTGCGGAATATTATTGTCTGTTGCCAGATCATCAATTTCATCTACCAAAAGCTCGCAATTTCTCTCAAGCTTTGAGTAAAGATTGTTTTTCATTTTGTTAATTGTCTTAATGGAATTGATTGCCGCCGTAACAGATATTGGGTTTCCCGCAAAGGTGCTTGCTTGGTATACATTTCCGTCTGGTGCAAGTTTATTCATTATCTCCTTTTTTCCACCCACTGCAGCTATTGTAAATCCGTTTCCAAGTGCCTTGCCAAGAGTAGTAATGTCTGGCTTGACTTTGAAAGTCTTTTGTGCCCCGCCCTCTGACACTCTAAAGCCAGTAACAACCTCGTCAAAGATGAGTGGAACATCATTCTGTTTGGTAATTTTTCTAACGTCGGAAAGAAAATCCTTTTCAGGTAGAATGAGGCCCATGTTTGCAAGAACTGGTTCTATTATTAGACCGGCAACATCCTTGTGCTTTGAAAGAACCTGATCAAGTGTTTGTGAGTCATTGTATGGAACTACAAGGGTGTTCTTTGAAACTTCGCTTAACCCTCCCTCAGAAACTGAAAGGCCAATATGTGCAGAGCCAGAACCAGCTTGGACCAATACAGAGCTGTATGCCCCATGATAGCATCCCTCAAACTTGATAATTTTTTTCTTTTTTGTAAATCCCCTTGCCAATCTTATTGCTGTCATTGTTGCTTCTGCACCAGTGTTAACAAGACGGACCTTATTCATGGAGGGAAAGTTTTTGATGATTAATTTTGAGAGCTCCACTTCAAGCGCAGTAGGGATTGTATACAGTGTTCCCTTTTTCAGTTGCGAAGAAACTGCGGAGATTATTTCCTTCCTTGCATGTCCAAGTAACAGTGCACCATATCCGTTGCAGTAGTCAACGTAGCGTTTCCCATCTTCATCCCAGATTGAGCTTCCCTGTGACTTTTTTACAAAGAATGGATAAGGTTTGAAATATCTTACAGGGCTGTTTACGCCTGACGGAATTATCTTTTTAGCCTGATCAAAGAGTTTTTTTGATTTTGATACCATTTACAAAATTCATGTTAATTATCACTAATATCTTTCTAATGTGAGGTGATGTTTTTTTCACGCCTTGAGAGTGCCTTGTAGATGGCTGCAACTATAATTGTTCCAATGAAAGGCGTAGTCCAATAAAGCCAAAGGTCGCTTGGGACTCCCGAGATAATTGCAGGCGCTAGTGACCTAATCGGGTTCATTGATGCTCCAGAAATTTCCCCAAAAAGCAAAACATCAATGGCAACAATTCCACCTATTGCAATACCAGTTAGCATTGCAAGTTTTTTGAAGTGTACTACTATATAGATTGTTCCCATTAAAAATATGGATGCAATAATTTCATAGCCAAAAATTACACTCAAATCATGTGTAAGATTTGGAGCGTTAGTACCAAGTTTTGCATAGTCACCTATAACAAACAATACGAAAATGCTGCCCAAAAATGCGCCAACAGCCTGCGCCACAAAGTAAATCGGAAGCTGTTCCCCCTTCACGTGTCTTGTAATGAAAAATGCAATAGTTACGGCTGGATTAAAGTGGGCCATTGAATACTTGCCAAATACATAGACCGCAACTGCTAATGCTACAAAGTGCCCCGCAGCAATGAAACCAATTCCATAAATTCCTCCAAGCATTTCATCATAGACTATCGAGCCTGTTGCGCCCACTACAAGGACAAAAGTTCCAATAAGTTCAGCGATAAAAATTATTTTGTTGGATGAATCCATTGTTAATCTATACAAACAAATGGATTATGTAAGTAAATGCGATTGCGAGCCCGGCAGCACCTGGTATTGTAATTACCCAGGAAAATATTATCTGCCTGCTAACTTTCCAGCGAACCGCACGTTTTCTTCGTGCTGCACCAGCTCCCATGATAGTGCCAGTAATTGCATGGGTTGTGCTTGCAGGAATTCCTAATATTGCAAAAACAGCTAACATCAGCCCGCCACCAGTTTCAGCTGCAAACCCCTGATATGGTTTCAGTCTGGTGACTTTGAGACCAAGTGTCTTAATGACTTTGTATCCACCAAAGAATGTACCCAAGCCCATTGCAGCTGCTGCTGCAAAGATTACCCAAAGTGGCATATGAATTTCAGAAATAATACCCGCTGAAAATAGGATAAGAACAATTATTCCCATGGTTTTTTGCCCATCGTTTGCTCCGTGTGTAAGTGCAAACCAAGCAGATGATATTATTTGTAATCTACCAAATGTCCTGTTTACTATGGCTGGTCTGCGTTTCGCAAGTACAGCAATTATTATTCCTGCTAATGCCATACCAAAGGCTATTCCGCCTATTGGCGCGATAATTATTCCCGCAAAAACTTTGGTTAGCCCACCATAAACAAGTTGTTCAAAGCCCAATCCCGCAATACCTGCTCCCATTATTCCACCGATTAAGGAATGACTGTTGGAAATTGGTAATCCAAAATATGTGCATAATGAACTCCAAGCTATTGCACCTGCCAAGCCTCCAATAATCATATAGACGGTTATCTGGTCAGGACTTACAATTCCTTTTGCAATAGTAGTGGCTACCGCAACACCAAAAATGAACGGTCCAGCAAAATTAGCAGCGGCGGATATTGTAACTGCATGAAGCGGTCTTAAAACACGCGTTCCAATTACTGTGGCAACCGAGTTAGCAGAATCATTGAATCCATTTACAAAATCAAAGATTAATGCTATGATTATAGCGACAACTGCTAATTCGTACATAAACCATCAGGTATATTTTAGAACGATATCTTCAACAACATCAGCAACATCTACACATCTGTCTGATGCAGTTTCCAATGATTCATAGATATCTTTTAGTTTAATGATTTCTATTGCATCATTACCCTCAAAGAGTTTGGATATAGCAAGCGAATACAAATCATCTACTTTGTGTTCAATTGCACTTGTATTTCTACAATGCTCAATCATTGAAGAAGGATTCTTAATATTTCGTAATTTGGATGTCATTAGTTCTACCTCTTTCGTTGCTTTCACCAGTTCATTTGCAATCTCCAATGAGTATGGAGGAGTAGTGGTTATTTTGTAACTATGAAGTCTTGCAGATATACCATCAATATGATCAATTGTATCATCTATTTTTGATGCAACCCTTTGCATGTCCTCACGATCCAAAGGCGTGATGAATGTCCTGTTTAACTCAGAAAAAATTTCTCGCACTAGGGAATCAGCCTGAGTTTCAAGAGTATGGATTTCTTTGTGGCATTCAGCATTCTTAAGATCTGATAACATAACAACTAATGCTTCAGATATCTCAACTGATTTTTTTGCCAGATTATCTAAAGTTACTAAAATTTCTTTTTCGTTTGATTTTACCCAAGAGAAGAATTGTCCCATAACTTGCGTAGAAAAGTTTTGGAGTTAACTATGATGCACATAGTCTATATTGTAACTATATAGTAACGGAGTTACATTCATCTGATAAAAAATGAAATCAAAAGCAACAAAGTACAAACAAAGAACAATTAACGTTTGGAACGAGGTTGCACCATTTTACCATAACCGATGGGCAAAAAATGAGATCGGTCCTTTTAGCGTAACAAATGATCTGATAAAATCAGCAAGAATAAGGTCTGGAAACACAGTACTGGATCTGGCATGCGGTACGGGTCTTGTTACAAAGAAAATTTTAACCAAGGTTGGAAGGGGTCAGGTTTACGGTGTTGATAGCTCAAAGTCTGCACTAGACATTGCAAGAAAGTGGGTAGGAAAGAAACGAAACATGCATTTCATACTTGGCGATGCTGAAACAATACAGTTTGATACAAAGTTTGACATAATTACGTGTCAGTATGCCCTTTTTTTCTTTCCCAATGCACAAAAGGTACTGAAAAACATGAAAAAATTTCTGAAAAATAACGGCATCATTGCAATGAGTGTTCATGGCAAGTTTAATGTTCCTTACTTTGATAGCATACTCAAGCCTGCAAGGAAGCTCATTCCAGATTATCTTCCAAAATATCCAGACATGGATCGCTTTGGAACCAAAGACACATTCAAGAATGTGTTTGTAAAGGCTGGATATGACAGAATTGTTGTAAAAAAACTGCTATTCCGATACAGCCCAGGAACGTTTTCAGATTATTGGAACAACTACAAAAAATATCTATCAAAGCCATTAAAAGAAAAATTCAATGCGTTAAACAAATTTCAAAAGACAAACCTTAGGGAGATGGTGAAAGACAACACATTACAATATACAAAGAAAAACGGAAAGATTGACTTTCCATGGGAAGTTTTACTGCTTACTGCTAGAAATCAGTAGTAAAAGAATTGCCTAAAGTTCTTCTTCACATTTGATTACAATATCTGAAGCAGAGTCATAAGATGTGTCATGATCATCTCCTCCGTCAATTATATCAAAGCCAAGTCCGCCAATTAGTTTGTCATCACCTGATTCGCCTTTGATAATATCATATCCCTCGCCTCCGATTATGCAATCATTTCCTTCTCCGCCGAAAATTATGTCATTACC
>LULR01000777.1_pt1 | contig 19686 bp, 22 predicted proteins | sample 729471 | NCBI WGS metagenome assembly LULR01 (sample SAMN03860284, study PRJNA289734) | marine metagenome | biome: seawater column; feature: ocean; material: water; isolation source: Red Sea water column Station 108 - depth 500m | place: Saudi Arabia: Red Sea | collected 2011-10-15 | depth 500 m
GAGCTGGCCTTCGAGAAGGTGGCGCTGTCGCAGCGCTCCTACAAGTAGGGCGGAGGAACCACGTGTCCGGATCCAACGGCACCACCATCAACGTCACCCTCAAGGTCTGGCGCCAGGCCGGCCCCGACGCCCCCGGCGGCTTCGAGGTCCACCAGCAGGCCATCTCCACCGACGCCTCGTTCCTCGAGATGCTCGACCAGCTCAACGAGCAGCTCAACGACGACGGCAACGAGCCCGTCGCCTTCGAGTCCGACTGCCGGGAGGGCATCTGCGGCACCTGCGGCGTGATGATCAACGGCCGGGCCCACGGCCCCCAGAAGGCCACCGCCACCTGCCAGCTCCACATGCGCGAGTTCCGGGACGGCGACGAGATCACCATCGAGCCATTCCGGGCCGCCGGCTTCCCCGTCGTGCGCGACCTGGCCGTCGACCGCTCTCCCCTCGACGCCATCATCGAGTCCGGCGGCTACATCTCGGTCAACGCCGGTGCCGCCTCCGACGCCAACCTCACCCCGGTCCCCAAGGCCGCCGCCGACACCGCCTTCGACGCCGCCGCCTGCATCGGCTGCGGCGCCTGCGTCGCCGCCTGCCCCAACTCGGCCGCCCAACTCTTCACCTCCGCCAAGATCGGCCACCTCGGGCTGCTGCCCCAGGGCCAGGCCGAGCGCTGGAGCCGCACCGAGGCCATGGTCGAGACCATGGAGGAGTTCTTCGGCTCCTGCACCAACCACGGCGAATGCTCCGAGGCGTGCCCGAAGGAGATCAGCCTCGACTTCATCGCCTTCATGAACCGTGACTACCTGAAGGCCAAGGTCAAGAACCGCTCCCTCGCCGGCCAGCGCTGAGCGTCTTCTGTCCGGGGCGCCCCTCTTCTGCGCACGGGTCTTGACCGGGCCGGATCGCCGGCACCGGGACGGCAGGACCTAGGTCCTTAGCCGCCGACGGCGACTCCCCGGAGACTTCGCGTGTCCCCCCGACACGACGGAGGTTCCCCCATGCGTCGCCCTGTCTCCACCGGCCTCGCCATGCTCGCCCTGCTGGCACTCGTGGCCGCCGCCTGCGCCAAGGACCCCGAGGACCCGGCCGAACTGGCCGCCCCCGCCGGTCTTATGTCGACGAGCGACGGGAGGCTGAACGTGCGATCCGACCGGTTCGAGGGACGGTGTCGAGCCCCGCCCAGCGGGTGAGCCTGAGGCCCCGGTACCGAGCCGGTCCCCTCACGTTCTCGCAACCAACGCCCTGCTGGGCCTTGGAGAACGGCTGACGCGAGACGACTCGATCCACGGCCTCGAGAAAGAAACGGCGTCCTCCCGACCCACCGAGGGAGGGCGCCGTTTCGCGTCCCGGACCCTGAGGCGCGTCCCCGGACCCGGGCTAACCGCCCAGATGCTCGAGGAGCCTCGGGACCAGGTCGGGGAGGCAGGCGTCGGGGACCTCGTGGCCGAGGCCCTCGACCAGCCACAGGTCGGCGCCCGGAATGCCGTCGGCGAGGGCCAGGCCGTGCTCGACCGGGAACACCGGGTCGGCGGTGCCGTGGACGACGAGCGTCGGCGCCCCGACCTCGCTCAGCCGGTCGAGGCGCGACGGCGACGAATTGACGGCCGGCCCGTGGCCGGACTCCGGGTACCAGCAGCGGGACACGTCGGCGTCGGCCAGCAACACGGCGACCTCCTCGTCGAACGGAAAGCGGGGACCGGCGAACAGGCGGTCCAACTCCACCAGCCAGGCCACCCGCTCCACGTGGTCGCCAGGAGACGGCGAGAAGAGCCGCTCGGCCATCCGGTCCACCAGCCAGTCCACCGGGGGCGGAAGCCGCTCGTCGCCCAGGCCCGGGGTGGTGCACAGCAGGATCAGCGACCGGACCCGTTCCGGGTGGTCGAGGGCCAGGACCTGCGCCACCATGCCACCCATCGACCGGCCGACCAGGTGGGCGGACCCGATGTCCTCGCCGTCCAGCACCCCGCAGGCGTCATCGGCCAGGTCGGCGAGCGAGTAGCCCACCGTCGCCGGCAACTTGCTGGACAGGCCGCAGTCCCGGGTGTCGAAGCGCACGACCCGGTGGCCCGCCTCCAGCAGCGGGTCGAGCAGCGCCTCCGACCAGCGCGTGCACTGGGTATCGGCGCCCGACAGCAGCAGCACCGGCTCGCCGTCCTCCGGCCCGAAGGCCTCCACGTACAGCTCGACCGGCGGCCCGTCACCCATCGGTCGGAGGGTACCCCCAGCCGCCGGTCCGGCACGCCGGGGGCTAGCGTCCTGCGGGTGCCTGCACGCCACCAGCACCCCGTCAAGGTCCGCTTCTACGAACTCGACCCCTACGGGCACCTCAACCACTCGGTGTACGTGCAGCTGTTCGAGACCGGTCGCATCGAGCTCCTCGACTCGGTGGGACTCGGCCTCCACGACCTCGAGGAACGGGGCTACCGGTTCGTCGTCTCCCGGATCGAGACGCGGTTCCGGGCCTCGGCGGTGGGCGGCGACGCCCTCGTGATCGAGACCGAGGTGGTCGAGAACCGGCGAGCCTCGTCCCGCTGGGGGCAACGGATCCTGCGGGGCGACGAGGTCCTCGCCACCCAGGAGGTGCTGGCCGCCGTGACCGACACCGACGGTCGGCCCGTGCGCTCCCCGGACTTCATGGCCGAGGCGCTTGCGCCATACACGAACGACCCGGACGACGAAGGCGGCGCCTGATGGCCGGCGGCCCGAAGACGGCGGCACGGGTCGCCCAGGGCGCCCTCATGGGTGCCGCCAACACCGTGCCCGGGGTGTCGGGCGGGACCCTCGCCCTCATGTTCGGGATCTACGAGCGTCTCATCGGTGCCATCCGGGACGGCGCCCGGGCGGTGCTCCGGTTCGTCCGGGGCGACCTCCGAGGTGGGCTGGCCGGACTGCGGGCCGTCGACTGGGCGCTCCTGCTCCCCCTCGCCGCCGGCGCATTCCTCACGGTTGTGCTGCTGGCCGGCCTCCTCGAGACGGGTCTCGAAGAGCACCCCGAAGCGATGGCCGGACTGTTCCTCGGCCTGGTGGTGGCGTCGATCGTCGTTTCCTGGCGGCTCCCCGACTGGGACCCGGCCCGACTGGCGCTGATGTCGGTCGTCGGCGTCGGCGTGTTCGCCGCCCTCGGCTGGCAGTCGGGCCCGGTCGGCGACCCGTCGCCGCCGCTGCTGTTCGCGGCCGGGGCAATCGCCATCTGCGCCATGATCCTGCCCGGCCTGTCGGGGTCGTTCCTGCTGCTCATGTTCGGCATGTACGAGGCGGTGCTGGAGGTGATCGACGACCGTCTGCTCGTCGACGCCGCCATCTTCGGCGTGGGCGCAGTCCTGGGGCTGGCCCTGTTCGCCTCCCTGCTGACCCACCTGCTCGAGCGGCACCACGACACGATGCTGGCGGTGCTGATCGGCCTCATGGTCGGGTCGCTGCGGGTGCTGTGGCCGTGGCCCAACGGCGTGGGCGTCATCGGCGACACGGCCGACACCTCGATCTCGGGCACCGGCCTCGACTGGCCGCCCGCCGGCGACCTGCCCGCCCCGCTGCTGCTGGCCGCCGCCGCCTTCGGCGTCGTCCTCGCCGTCGACCGCTTCGCCCGCTCCCGAGCCTGAGGTCAGGCGGGCTGGTTGAGTTCCAGCCAGGCGTGGCCCCGGCGGCCGTCGGCGGCGGTCACCGCAACCAGGCCACGGGGGAACCGGGACTCCCGGCCGTCGTCGGGGTGCGTGAGCAGCACCGGCGCCCAGGCAATGGGCTCGACCTCAAGACACAGGTCGCCCAACTCGAGAGTCCCCGCCGTCGGGATCCCCTCCGGGCCGAGCACCGGGGACGAGACGACCCCGTACTCGGGCACCAGGCCGTCCGGCGACGACCGGTAGCCGATCCCTCCGCCGCGGCCCACCACCTGCACGGCGTGGAACCGCTCCCCGTCCTCCAGCCGACCCGAACACCAGGTCCAGCCGTCCGCCCACCAGTCCCGAACACCCCACGAGTGGTCCCGCTGCCCCCAGCCGTCGAGGTCGATGCGCCGGTCGCCGACCAGCACCTCGCCGGCGACCCGGCACGGGACCTCGTAGCGGGTGGCGACCCCGTAGTGGAACGCCCACAGGTCGCCGGTGTCGGGTCCGTCGGTCTCCCAGCCCAGGTCCAGGCCGACCGGGACCCGGTCGCCGAGCAGGCCCGCCGGGCCGGACCGGTAGGCCTCAGCCGGGTCGTCGACGGCCACCCCGAACGCCTCGACGCCGACGCTGAAGTGGTCCAGCGGTGCCTCCACGACCAGGTCGGCCCAGAGGCCGGGGGCCCGGACCTCGAGGCCCGGCTCACGCGGTAGCGGCGCCTCGTGGTCGACCACGAACACCGTCGGCCCGTCCGCCTCGACGAGACAGCACCAGAACCAGGACAACCCGAGTTCCGGATAGAGGCCGAGGCGGACGTAGCCACCTCCGCGGCCCTCGGGGTCGAACCAGTCCAGGTAGTACGACTCGTTCCAGAGCCGCTCGCCGTCCGACTCGTGGCGGCGCTCGTCGGCGGGGGCGACGTCGTTCACCGGCTAGGCCTCCCCGTAGGGCGCGTACAGGTCGGCGTCGGTGTCCCGCTCCGGTGGCTCGACGTCGGCGGTGACCAGTGGGTAGAGGTCGGCCGGGGTGTCCCGGGGGCACGTCCAGTCGATGTCGTCGGCAACGCCGGCGATCTCGGCGAACGGCCGCAGGAAGGTGAAGTACACGTACGCCCCGCAGGCGATCTGCTCGTCCCGGTCCATGCCGACGATGGCCCGGTAGTGGGCCTTCTGGGTAGCGCGAGCGGCCTCGGCAGTGGCCGCCAGGCCGGCGTCGTCGACCGGGTCCAGCCCGCCACCGTCGGTCGTCCAGAGGGCGAATCCGGCCAGGTGCTCCAGGTAGTCCTCGGGGTCGCCGACCGTGGTGCCGTAGTCGGTGACCGTCAGGTCGACGTCGTCGTCGAACGCCAGCACGGCCGTCAGGCCCGAGTGCGGCACGCCGTCCGCCACGTCGGACCACCAGAAGTCGCTGCGGCCGAGGCGGAAGAAGTCCCGGACGACGACCTGCCGGCCGTCGGCCAGCCGGTACGGGCCGGTGTCGCCGTGGCCGACCCGCGTGTCGAAGTAGAGCAGGAACAGGTGGCTCACGAGCGTGGAGAGGTGCCGGCGCAGGTCGGCCCGCCGGTCGTCGTCGACTGGCGTCAGGCCGGCCGCCAGTGCCTCGACCGTCGCCGGGTCGAACGCCTCGATCCGGTTGCCGGCGTCTGCCGCATGGAGCAGGCCGCTGCCCCGGTACGCCTGTGACGTGCGCGCCCAGAAGTCCAGCACCGTGTGGGTGCGCCCCACGGCGTCGAGCGACGGGTCCACCATCGCCATCACGTTGCGGCCGATCAGGAAGAAGTTGGCGACGCCCCAGAGGAACACCGAGTCGGCCTGGCAGCCGGGCCGACGGGCCCGCGCCCCGACCTCCTCGGGTGGCATGGCGGCCGTGATCGTCCCGATGGCCTCCGGGTAGCGCAGGAACGCCTCGATGCACGAGACGACCACGTACTGCTGGACCGGGATCAGTTGCGAGGAATAGGCGGTGCGCTCGTGGACCAGCACCTTCGAAACCCGGTTGACCTCGGCCAGCAGCGCGTTCACGCGCTCGCGCTGCCCGACCTCGCTCACGGCTCGATCCGGGTGACGGTCCCGGTGGCCCCGTCGAGCTCGACAAGGGTCCCGTCCGGCGGCTCCGACGACAGGTCGGCGGCGATCACGCCCGGCACCCGGAACTCCCGGCTGACGATGCCGATGTGGCTGCGGATCGTGCCGCCCGTGCACACCACGCCGGCCAGCTCGTCGAAGATGGGTGACAGGAAGGTCGCCCCGGCGTCCCGGATCACCGCCACGATCCCCTCGGCGCCACGGTCCATCAGGTCCAGCACGTCGCCGGGCCCCTCGAGGCGTCGCCACGTCCCCCGGGCGGTGCCGAACTCGTAGGTGGGGTCGCCGCGTCCGATCTGCTCCACGGCCGGGACGGTAGCCCTGACCGCGTGCACCCCGGCCCGGCGGACAGCGCCGATGTCTCGTTCTCGACGGACCGGGCGACGGCCCTGGCCTTCGCGGCCGGCGACCTGGACCCGCTCGACGCGGTCATCACCGGCGACCTCTCGATCGGCGGCGACCCGCGCCGGCTGGTCGAGCATCAGGGGTTGCTGGACGACCTCAGCGGCCTGTTCGCCGGCCTGTTCGCCGGCGTCCGCGGGGCGGACCCCGGCTAGATCAGGCCCAGCTCCCGGACGGTGTCGCGCTCCTCGGCCAGTTCGGCCGCCGAGGCGTCGATCCGGGCACGCGAGAAGTCGTCGATCTCGAGGCCCTGCACGATCGACCACTCGCCGTCGGCGCAGGTCATCGGGAACGAGGACATGAGGCCCTCGGGCACGCCGTAACTGCCGTCGGACGGGACCGCCATCGACACCCAGTCGCCGTCCGGCGTGCCGAGCACCCAGTCGTGGACGTGGTCGATGGCGGCGTTGGCGGCCGAGGCGGCGCTCGAGGCGCCACGGGCCTCGATGATGGCGGCACCCCGCTGCTGGACGGTCGGGATGAAGTCGCCCTCCAGCCACGCCTGGTCGTCGATCGCCGCCGCGGCGGACCGACCGCCCACCTCGCAGCGGAACAGGTCCGGGTACTGGGTGGCGGAGTGGTTGCCCCAGATCGTCATCTTCCGAACGTCGGCGACGGGCACGCCGAGCTTCTGGGCCACCTGCGTGAGCGCACGGTTGTGGTCGAGGCGGGTCATCGCCGTGAACCGCTCGTTGGGCACGTCCGGGGCGTTGTGCATGGCGATGAGGGCGTTGGTGTTGGCCGGGTTGCCGACCACGAGCACGCGCAGGTCGTCGTCGGCGTGGTCGTTGAGGGCCCTGCCCTGGACGGTGAAGATGGCGCCGTTGGCCTCGAGGAGGTCCTTGCGCTCCATGCCCTTGGTGCGGGGGCGGGAGCCGACCAGCAGCGCCACGCCGGCCCCGTCGAACGCCGTGCTCGGATCGTCGCTCAGGACCATCGAGTCGACCAGCGGGAAGGCGCAGTCGTCGATCTCCATGGCGACACCCTCGAGGGCGCCCATGGCCGGCGGGATCTCCAGCAGTTGCAGGATCACCGGCTGGTCGGGGCCGAGCAGCTGGCCGCTGGCGATGCGGAAGACGAGGCTGTAGCCGATCTGGCCGGCGGCTCCGGTGACGGCGACTCGGACGGGGGTGGCGCTCACGTGGGCTCCTGAACACTCGAGGGGTACCCGCCGAGGCTACCGACGGCCCCGCCGGGCCTCCCAGCCAGCGGGGGGTGACGTTCGTCGCCGGGTCGCGGCGACGGCCGCTCAGCCGGCGCGCGTGGCGCCCAGCCAGGAGGCGTGGAGGCCCGTGTAGACCCCGCCGGCGGTCGCCAGGTCGGCGTGACGGCCCCGCTCGACGATCCGGCCGTCATCGAAGACGAGGACCAGGTCGGCCCGCTCGGCGGTCGAGAGCCGATGGGCGATGCTGATCGTCGTCCGGCCCTCCGAGAGCCGGGCCAGGGCGACCTCGAGTGCCTGCTCGGTCTCCGGGTCGACCGCCGACGTGGCCTCGTCGAGGATGAGGAGCCCGGGGTCGGCCAGCTGGGCACGGGCGAGCGCCACCAGCTGGCGTTCGCCGACCGACAGCGACTCACCCCGCTCGCTGACCGGCGTGTCGATTCCGGCCGGGAGCGTGGCCACCCAGTCGTCGAGCCCCAGGGCGGCGATGGCGGCGGCGGCGTCCCCTGGCGTGGCGTCGGGCCGCCCGTACCGGATGTTCTCCCCGACGGTGGCGTCGAACAGGAAGCCGTCCTGGGGCACCATGCGCACCGCCGACCGGCGGACGCCGGGGTCGACCTCCCGGAGGTCGGTACCGCCGACGAGCATCCGTCCGGCGGTCGGGTCGGCCAGGCGCGCCACCAGCTTGGCGAACGTGGTCTTGCCGGAGCCGGTCTCGCCGACCACCGCAACCGAGGCACCGACGGGAATGTCGACGTCGATGCCGTGCAGCACCCGCTCCCCCTCGCGGTACCGGAACTCCACCGCCTCGGCCCGGACCTCGAGCGGCCCGGCGGGCAGCCGACGGCCGTCGACCGGTTCGACGATGTCAGGCTCGATGTCGAGTACGTCCAGGATCTTCCACCAGCCAGCGAGGGCGGTCTGGGTCTGGTCCAGCACCTCGCCGATCAGGGTGATCGGCGCCACCAGCAGGTTGGCGAGGAACACGAACGCCACCAGTTCGCCGGCGCTGACCCCCCAGGCGTCGCCCCACCACACGCCCGAGGCGACCACCGTGGCGATGGCGGCCAGGCCGACGACGTCGGTGAGTGGGAGGACCAGCGAGAAGTAGCGCATCGCCCGCATCTGCTGGCGGTACTGCCGGTCGACCGCCCCGTGCAGCCCCGCCCGGGTGGCCTCCCGCTGTCCGTAGCCGCGGACCACGTCCATGCCCAGCACCGCTTCGGAGATCTGGGACAGCGTCTCCGACACCCGGGTCCGGAGGCGGTCGTAGGCCCGCAGCTGGCCGCGCTGAACGGCCCGCAGCACCGGCAGCAGCGGCACGTGGACCACCAGCGTGACCGCCGCCAGCTGCCACGAGAACACGAACATGATCGCCAGCACGGCCACGATCTGGATGCCGCTGATGATCCAGGCGACCGCCCCCCACTGGGCGAACTTGTTGAGGGCCTCCACGTCGCTGGTGACCCGGGCGGTGAGCGCCCCCTTCCGGGCCGCGGTGTGCTCGGCGAGGCTGAGCCGGTGCAGGTGGGCGAACGTGCGGACCCGCAGCCCGTAGAGCACATTCTCGGCGGTGCGGGCCAGCCGCAGGTACGTGGAGCGCTCGAGGGCGATGCCGAGTGACACCAGGCCGGCGGCCACGCCGGTGAGGAGCAGCACCAGCCCGAGGCGGACGTCGTCGCCGAGGAGGCCCCGGTCCAGGACCGCCTGGATGGTCAGCGGGACGAGCAGCTTGCCGGCGGCCACCGCCAGCGCCATGAGGACGGTCAGCAGCAGGCCCGACCGCAGCTCGGGCGACGCCGCCAGGCCGCGGCGCAGGACCGCCAGCGATCCGGCCCCCTCGATGTCCTGGAGGAGCCGGACCTCGCCCGCATCGCCAGCGACGGACTCGTGGTCCTCCCAGGGCCCGCCGGCCTCGACGCCGGCGTCCTCGCCCGGGAACGGGGTCGGGGGCCGGTCCGTCACGCGGCGGTCCCCTCGTAGGCGCGGACCAGGGCCGCGTAGGCGGGGATCCCCAGGAGCTCGTCGTGGGGGCCCTCGGCGGCAATGCGGCCGTCCTCGAGGAACAACACCCGGTCGGCGAGGCGGATCGTCGCCAGCCGGTGGGCGACGACCAGCAGCGTGTGGCCCTCCTGGCGGCGCAGGTTGCCGAGGATCTCCGCCTCGACGACGGGGTCGACGGCCGAGGTGGCGTCGTCGAGGAGGAGCACCCTGGGACGCCGCAGGAGGGCGCGTGCGAGGGCGAGTCGCTGGCGCTGGCCGCCCGACAGCGTGACGCCGCGCTCGCCCACGACGGTTTCGAGGCCGCCGGGCCGGATCCGGTCGCCCCGACGAGGGCCACCGACTCGCCGGCGGCGACCTCGGCGCTGAGCCCGTCGAGGACCGGTATGCCGTCCTCGTAGGCGAACGCCACGGCGTCGAAGCGGACGCCGACGCCGGCGGGCACCGCGGGTGGTGTGGACGGACGGTCCTCGACCTCCGACCCGAGGACCTCGTCGATGCGGTCCATCGCCACCACCGACCGGGGCATCTCCTGGAAGAGGAACCCGAGGATCTCCATGGGCGTGACCAACAGGTTGAACAGGGCCATCGACCGGACCACGTCGCCGACGGTGACGGTGCCGGCGTCGACGAGCAGCGCACCCAGGAGGAGGAGCACCATGATCCCGAGGTTCGGGAGGGCGTAGACCCAGGGCAGGAACACCGCCCGCAGCCGGCCGATCTCGATGCGTTCCCGCCGGAGCAGGTCGGAGGCCTCGGCCAGGCGCTCGACCTCGTCGGCCTCGCGGCCCAGGGTCTTGACGACGAGGATGCCGTCGAGGCTTTCGTGGGCGATCCCGGACACGACCCCGACCCACTCCTGGGCCCGTGCGGCCGGGGCCTCGACGGCCCGGGTGTAGCGCTGGTTGATGACGGCCAGGGTCGGGAACAACACGAGCGCCACCAGGACGAACCACGGATGGACCAGCAGGAGGCTGACCAGCGACACGACGACCAGTGCCACGACCGACATGGAGAACGCCAGCGGCATCAGCATCGACGAGGCGGTCTCGACGTCGGCGTCGGCGTGGGCGAGGAGGCGCCCCGCCGGCCGAGACCGGTAGAACGCCAGCGGGGTGTCGAGGTACCGGTCGAGGATGGCGAGCCGCCACGTCCGCTGCGTCCGGGCGACGGCGGTGAAGTTGAAGAACCGACGCACCATCATCGACACGCCACGCACCACGCCGACCAGGGCGATCGCGACGGCACCGGCCAGGGCCGTGCCACGGTCGACGCCGCCGCCGTCGAGGCCGGGGACGATCAGCTCGTCGGTGACCCGACCCAGGACGACCGTGTACCCGACGACGGCCACGGCGAACACATTGGCTCCCGTGATGCCGAGCAGGTGCGGCAGGGGGTGGGCGCGGAAGGACCGGACGATGAGCCGGCCCCCGCGCCGGAAGACCCCGTCCGCCTCCGGTGGCGCCGGGGGCGGGTCGTCAGAGGCGGTCAACGATCGCCTGGGCGAACTCCGAGCACTTCACCTCGGTCGCCCCGTCCATGAGGCGGGCGAAATCGTAGGTGACGACCTTGTCGCTGATGGCCGACTCGAGCGCCCGAACGATGTCGTCGGCGGCCGACTGCCAGCCGATGTGCTCGAACATGAGCACGCCCGACAGCAGCACGGATGACGGGTTCACCTTGTCCTGGCCGGCGTACTTGGGCGCCGTGCCGTGCGTGGCCTCGAAGATGCCGTGGCCGGTGACGTAGTTGGCGTTGCCGCCGGGGGCGATGCCGATGCCGCCGACCTGGGCCGCCAGGGCGTCGGAGAGGTAGTCGCCGTTGAGGTTCATGGTGGCGATCACGTCGAACTCCGACGGCCGGGTCAGCACCTGCTGGAGGGCGATGTCGGCGATGGCGTCCTGGACGAGGATGCGGTCGCCGGGGTCACCGTCGCAGTCGTCCCAGCCGACGGCCACGTCGGCGAACTCCTCACGAACCAGTTCGTAGCCCCACCGCTGGAAGGCGCCCTCGGTGTACTTCATGATGTTGCCCTTGTGCACCCAGTGGACCCGGGGTCGCCCATGGTCGACGGCGTACTGGAGGGCGGCACGCTGGAGGCGCTGCGATCCGGTCTTCGAGATGGGCTTGATGCCGATGCCGGCGTCCTCGCGGATCTGCCAGTTGAAGGCGTCCTCGAGGAGTTCCCGCAACTTGAGCGCCTCGGGCGTCATGGCCTCGACCTCGAGGCCGGCGTAGATGTCCTCGGTGTTCTCCCGGAAGATCACCATGTCGACCAGTTCGGGGTGCTTCACCGGCGACGGCACGCCCTGGAACCAGCGGACCGGACGCAGGCAGACGTACAGGTCGAGGATCTGGCGCAGTGCGACGTTGAGGCTGCGGAAGCCGCCGCCGACCGGGGTGGTCAACGGGCCCTTGATGCCGATCAGGTACTCGGTGAAGACCTCGACGGTCTCCTGTGGCAGCCACTCGCCGGTCTCGTTGTAGGCCTTCTCACCGGCCAGCACCTCGTGCCACTCGACGGCGTGGCCGTGCTTGGCGGCGGCGGCGTCGAGGACGAGGCGGGCGGCCGGCCAGATGTCGATGCCGGTGCCGTCGCCCTCGATGAAGGGGATGATCGGCTCGGTGGGGACCTGGAGGCGTCCGTCGGCGCCCATCGTGATCTTCTCACCCATGCCGTCGACCCTATCCAGCGCCGGCCCGCAGCGGCGAGGTCGCGTTCAGGCGACGGTGCGCTCGGCCGCCTCGACGGTGTTGCGCAGCAGCATCGCCACGGTGGTCGGACCCACGCCGCCGAGGCGGGGCGTGATCCACGAGGCGACCTCGCCGACCGACTCGTCGACGTCGGCCAGCAACTTCTTGCCCTCCCAGGAGATGCCGCCACTCACGACGACCGCACCGGGCTTGACCATCTCGGGCGTCACGAAGCCGGGGATGCCCACCGCCGCCACCACGATGTCGGCCTCACGGGTCAGGTCGGCCAGGTCGGGCACGGCCGAGTGCACCACGGTGACGGCGGCGTTGGCACCGGGCGCCTTGGTGGTGAGCAGCAGCGACAGGGGCCGGCCCAGCGTGGGACCACGGCCGATCACGACCACGTGGCGGCCCGAGATGTCGACGTCGTAGTGCACGAACATGGCCTGGATGCCGGCCGGCGTGCACGGCACCGGGCCGTCCTCCTGGAGCACCAACCCAGGGCGGCGTTGAAGTCGAAGCCGGAGGGGACCGGGTGCTGGATGATGTAGGCGTGGACGGCCGGGTCCTCGTTGAAGGCGGCGACCGCCTCGTCCAGCGCCGACGGGGCTGCGTCGGCCGGCACATGGATGTGCTGGGAGGTGAAGCCCACGCTCTCGCAGGTCTCGTGCTTCTTGCGGACGTAGCCGGCGCTGGCGCCGTCGTCGCCCACGAGGATCGTGCCGAGTCCCGGGGTGATCCCCTTGGCGGCGAGCGCCTCGACGCGGGTACGGACATCGTCGAGGACGGCTTCGGCGACCGGTCCCCCGGCGAGCAGTTGTGCAGTCATGGCGGGGCACGCTATCCCCCGGTGGGCGCCTCCTGGCCGGGACCGCCTCCCTGGGCGGGGACGCCCTCAGTGCCGGAAGTGGCGCTCTCCGGTCAGGACCATCGCCATGCCGGCCTCGTCGGCGGCGGCGATCACCTCGTCGTCGCGTACCGAACCGCCCGGCTGGATGACCGCCGTGGCACCGGCGTCGATGGCGGCGTCGAGGCCGTCCCGGAACGGGAAGAAGGCGTCGCTGGCGCAGGCGCCGCCGGCCGCCCGACCGTCGGCCTTCTCGGCGGCGATCCGGCCGGCGTCGCGGCGGTTCTGCTGGCCGGCGCCGATGCCGACGGCGCACCGGTCCTTGGCCAGGACGATGGTGTTGGAGTTGACCCGGGCGGCCACCCGCCAGGCGAACTCGAGGTCGGCCCACTCGGCGTCGGTGGGCGCCCGCTCGGTGGCGACCCGCCAGCCGGTTCGGTCGAGGGCGCCGTCGTCGCCGACGGCCAGGACGTCGGTGGTCTGCACGAGGAGGCCGCCGTCGATGCTTCGGACCTCGAGGTCCGGCCAGGTCGGCGCCGGTGCCTCGAGGATGCGGAGGTTGGCCTTCTCCTGGAGCCTTGCCAGGGCGTCGGCCTCGTAGGCGGGGGCGACGACGACCTCGGTGAACGCCTCGCCCAGGGCCTCGGCCATGGCGAGGGTGACCGGTCGGTTGACGGCGACGATGCCGCCGAAGGCCGAGACGGGGTCGCAGGCGTGGGCGGCCATGTAGGCGGTGGCGACGTCGTCGCCGATGGCAGCGCCGCACGGGTTGGCGTGCTTGATGACGACGGCCGCCGGCTCGTCACCGAGGCAGTGGGCCAGCCGCCAGGCCGCCTCGGTGTCGAACAGGTTCAGGTACGACATGGCCTTGCCGCCGTGGACGACGGCGTCGTCCCACCAGCCGCGCTGCCCGATCTCGCGGTAGCGGGCGCTCTGCTGGTGGGGGTTCTCGCCGTACCGCAGGTCGCCGGTCGACTCGAGGGCGAGGTGGAGGGTCGGCGGCAGCGGTCCGGCGTCGGCGGGGTCGCACTCGTCGAGCCACCGCACGATGGCGGCGTCGTAGGCGGCCGTGTGGGCGAAGGCGGCCCGGGCCAGGCGGTGCCGGGTGGCGTCGGACAGGGCGCCGTCCGCCCGTAGCTCCTCGAGCACCGGGCCGTAGTCGGCGGGGTCGACGACGATGCCGACGTGGGCGTGGTTCTTGGCGGCTGCCCGCACCATCGTCGGTCCGCCGATGTCGATCAACTCGATGCCGGGGTCGGAGGTGAACGGGTAGAGGTTGCCGACGACCAGGTCGATCGGGGTGATCCCCCGGGCCTCGAGGTCGGCCACGTGGTCGGGGTTGGACCGGTCGGCCAGGATGCCGCCGTGGACCATCGGGTGGAGGGTCTTGACCCGACCGCCGAGCATCTCGGGGGCGCCGGTCACCTCGGCGACCTCGGTGACGGCGACGCCCTCGCCGGCCAGCAGGGTGGCGGTGCCGCCGCTCGAGACGATCTCCCAACCCAGGCCGACGAGTCCCCGCGCGAGGTCGACGATCCCGGCCTTGTCGTAGACGGACAAGAGGGCGCGGGGACTCATTCGGGGGCTCCTTGGGGTGGCGGTGTGTCGAGCAGGCTGCGGATGGTGCCGACGTAGAGCCGCCGTTCGACCGCCTTGATCCGCTCGTGGAGGGAGGCCACGTCGTCGTCGGGCAGCACCGGCACGGTCTCCTGGGCGAGGATCGGGCCGGCGTCGACCTCCAGCTCGGCGAGGTGGACGGTGCAGCCCGTCACCGGCACCCCGTGGTCGAGCGCCTCCTCGACGGCGTGCCAGCCGGGGAACGCCGGCAGCAGCGACGGGTGGGTGTTGAGGATCCGTCCGGCGTAACGGTCGTAGATGGGCTGCTCGAGGATCGTGCCGAAGCCGGCCATGGCGACCAGTTCGATCCCGGCAGCCTCGAGTTCGGCCGTGAGCCGCTCGGTGTAGGCCACCCTGTCGAAGCCGTCGCCGAAGGTGTCCCGCTCGACGACCGTGGCGGGGATGCCGTGCCCGGCGGCCAGCTCGACGGCCCGGCAGGGCCGGTCAGCGACCACCAGCGCGACCGGCAGGTCGGCGTCGACCATGGCGTCGAGGATCGTCCCCGTGCCGGAGACCAGGACCGCGAGCCTCATGCCGGCGACCCTACCCCTGCGGGTTGTCGGGTCGATCCGGTTTCCGGCGTCGGTTCGGCTAGAGCGAGGCGACGATCTCCGCCATCAGCTCGCCGGCCTCGGTCGGGTTCTGCCCGACCAGGGCACCTGCCTCGCGCAGCGCCGCCATCTTGGCGTCGGCCGTGCCCTTCCCACCCGAGACGATGGCGCCGGCGTGGCCCATCTTCTTGCCCGGGGGGGCGGTCACGCCGGCCACGTAGGCGGCAACCGGCTTGGTCATGTGGTCGCGGATGAAGGTGGCGGCCTCCTCCTCGGCCGAGCCCCCGATCTCGCCGATCATCATGACGGCCTTCGTCTCGGGGTCGGCTTCGAACGCCTCGAGGCAGTCGATGAAGCTGGTGCCGGGCACCGGGTCGCCGCCGATGCCGACGCAGGTCGTGCAGCCGATGCCCTTCTCCTTGAGCTCGTAGAGGGCCTGGTAGGTGAGGGTGCCGGAGCGGCTGACGATGCCGACCGGACCGCCGGGGAGGGCGATGTGGCCGGCAGTGATGCCGATGTTGCAGCGTCCCGGGGAGATGACCCCGGGGCAGTTGGGGCCGAGCAACTGCACGTCGGGAAAGTCGCGGCACAGCCGGTTGTAGAGGCGGGCCTCGTCGTGGGCGGGCACGCCCTCGGTGATGGCGACCACGAACTCGACGCCGCCCTCGGCGGCCTCCAGCACGGCGTCGTGCACGCCGGGTGCCGGGATGAAGATGCACGAGGCGGTGGCGCCGGTGGCGTCGACCGCGTCAGCGACAGTGGCGAAGATCGGGACGCCGTCGACGTCGGTGCCGGCCTTCCTCGGGTTGGTGCCGGCCACGACCTGCGTGCCGTAGTCCCGGTTGAGCAGGCCGTAGTAGCGGCCCTGGCTGCCGGTCAGCCCCTGGTAGACGACCTTGGTGTTCTCGTCGACGAAGATGCTCATGCGCCCGCCTCCTCGGTGGCGCCGGCCAGTTCGACCGCTCGCCGTGCGGCCGAGAGCATGTCGGGCGCCATCTGGAGCGAGTCGGAGAGGTGCGGCTCGAGGATGGCCCGCCCCTCGTCGGCATTGGTGCCGTCGAGCCGGATGACGATGGGCGCCCCGATGTCGACCCGGTCGAGCGCCTCGACGATGCCGTTGGCGACCTCCTCGCCGCGGGTGATGCCGCCGAAGATGTTGATGAAGATGGAGCGGACGGCCGGGTCGTTGTTGATGACCTCGAGGGCGCCGGCCATGACGTCGGCGTTGGCGCCGCCCCCGATGTCGAGGAAGTTGGCGGGGCTGCCACCCACCTGGTTGACGACATCGACGGTGGACATGGCGAGGCCGGCGCCGTTGGCGATCACCCCGACCGAACCGTCCAGGCCGACGTACTGGAGTCCCTTCGCATGGGCGGCGGTCTCGCGCTCGTCGCGGGGCTGGGTCTCGTCGTAGGCGGCGTATGACTCGTGGCGGAAGGTCGAGTTGCCGTCGAGCGTGACCTTGGCGTCGAGGACGTGGACCCGGCCGTCGTCGGTGAGGATCAGGGGGTTGACCTCGACGAGGTCGGCGTCGCCCTCGACGTAGGCCCGGTAGAGCTGCTGGAGGATGACCACGGCGCCCTCGACGGCCGCGTCCGGCAGGCCGGCGGCGGCGACCCACTGGCGGGCGGTGCCCTCGTCGAGCCCGTCGATGGGGTCGACCCAGATCTTGGCGATGGCGTCGGGGTTCTCCTCGGCCACGGCCTCGATCTCGACGCCGCCCTCGACGGACAGCATCCCGAGGTGCTTCTTGGCGGAGCGGTCGAGTGTGAAGGAGGCGTAGTACTCCTCGGCGATGTCGGAGGCCTTCTCGATCCAGACGCGGCCCACCACGTGGCCCGAGATGTCCAGCCCGAGGATGTTGCCGGCGTGCTCGCGGGCGTCGTCGACGGTGGCCGCGAACTTGACGCCGCCGGCCTTGCCCCGGCCACCGGTGTGGACCTGGGCCTTGACCATGACGGGCGTGCCGAGCCGTTCGGCGGCGGCCACGGCCTCGTCGACGGTGAAGGCAACCTCGCCCTCGGAAACGGGCATGCCGTAGCCGGCGAAGAACTGCTTGCCCTGGTATTCGAAGAGGTCCACGAGATGCTCCCGTTGGTCGCGGTGTGCGGTATCGGCCCGAGGTACGTCGAGTCCGGTCGCCCCGGCGATACTAGGCAGCGCCCGTGGGCGGCACCCCAGTGCGCCGACGGGCCATGCGTCACACCAGTCCACCCATCGAGTCGCCGAGTCGCAGGAGGGATCCCACGTGCCCGTCGCCCAGGGCGTCTCGTTCGACACCCGTCGCGCGGTACTCATCGGCCTGGCCGGCCTCGCCTCGGCCGTCGGCCTGCTGGTGCTGATGCTGTGGCTGGCCGGTAGCAAGCCGTCGCTGGAGGTTCGGCTCGGCGACAGCGACTTCCGGGGCATCGACGCCGCCGACCTGGCCGAGGAGATCGCCGACAACGGACCGGTGCCGTTCCCGGACCTGGTCGGCCGGGATCGTCCGATCTGGGTCACCCACGCCGGCGCCGACCCGGCGACCGGCTGGTTCGCCTTCTTCGCCCGGGTGCCGGGCGTCAGCGCCGACTGCCTCGTGCAGTGGGACGCCGACCAACACCTCTTCTTCGACTCTTGCGAACCGTCGGCCACGTTCCCGCCCGACGGGGCCGGACTGGAACAATTGGCCTGGCGGGTGGAGGGCGGCGAACTGCGCATAGCGATCAACGACCCGGACCGAGACTGAGGAGACCACACAGGTGACCGAGAAGCTGTACCTGCGCGACGCCGACCTGCGGTCGTTCGATGCGGCCGTCGTGGCGGTCGACGGCCAGCGCGTCGTCATCTGGACCACCGGCGCCGCCCAGGTGCTGGACGTGACCGCCGACGGGGACCGGGTCCTGCACGCGCTGGCCGGGCCGGTCCCGGAGGTGGGCACCACCGTGACCGGGGAGGTCGACGACGAGCGCCGACGCCACATGATGCGCACCCACACCGCCATGCACATCCTGTGCGGGGTGATCTGGCGGAACTGGCTGCGGGTCGTGACGGGCGGGAACATGGACGCCCTGTCGGGTCGCATGGACTTCGAGTTCGCCGAACTGCCGGTGGACTTCGCTGCCGACCTGGAAGAGCGGTGCAACGTCGAGATCGCCGCCGACCGGGAGGTCCGGGTCTCGTTCCTGGACCGTGGGGAGGCGGTGCTGGACCGCGACCTGATCCGGACCAAGGTCAACCTGATCCCCGACCATGTCACCGAGATCCGCCTGGTGGACATCGTGGGCCTGGACCGGCAGGCCGATGGTGGCACGCACGTCTCGTCCACCGGGCAGGTCGGTCGTCTGGAGGTCACCAAGACCGAGTCGAAGGGCAAAGGCTTCAAGCGCGTGCGCTTCGTGCTGCACGACGGATAGCAGCGGTTCCCGAGAGCCCTGCGGACGAGATGGAGGAAACTGCCACCATGGGGAGTCAGCGATGAACGCCACCGGGTTGGAGTCCGGTTCCGCGCCCTCGCGGCGCTGGCACGACCTCGACGCGCTGCGCGGCTTCGCCATGCTGCTTGGCATCGGCCTGCACGCCGCCCTCGCCTTCATCCCCTCTTTCTGGCCGGTGCAGGACCGGACCGCCAGCACCGACGGGTGGTTCGACGAGTTCCTGGTGGGCGTCCACGCCTTCCGGATGCCACTGTTCTTCCTGCTCAGCGGCTTCTTCACGGCGATGCTCTGGCGTCGCCGCGGCCTGGCGTCCCTCGTGTCGCACCGGGCCCGCCGGGTGGCCCTTCCGCTCCTGGTCGGCCTGGTGACGATCATCCCGGCCATGGACTGGGTGTCGGAACGCGCCGCAGAGCGGGGCATCGCCGACTATGCGACGGCCGCCGCCGAGAAGGGGGACATCTGGTTCCCGGTCCTGTTGGGCCACGCCGACGCAGTACCGGTGGCGGTTGCCAACGGCGCCGACGTGGACGTTCGCGGCGACGACAAGGGCACGCCGCTGCACCTGGCAGCCTTCATGGAACTGCCCGACGTGACACAAGCCCTGCTGGACGTCGGAGCCGATTACCGCCTGACAAACATCCACGGGTCAACGCCTCTTGAAGTCGCCGTCTGGGTAGGCAACCCAGCCGTCGCCGACGTGCTCGTGGCGGGCGGTGCTCCCGATATCCGGGCCGGCAGCCAACAGTGGCAGGACATCGACTGGTTCGGCGACGGCGCCGAGTTCGCCCAGGCTGTGCTCGACCCGCCGGAAGCCGACGACGAGATCGGCCTCGACTCGTGGATCGACCAGTTCCACCACCTGTGGTTCCTGTGGTTCCTGTGCTGGCTGGTCGCAGGGGTCGCCCTGGCCGCGCCCCTCGTCGTCCGGCTGGGACACACGATCACCTCGGTTGCCGTACGTCGACGCCTGCTCTGGGCCGCCTTCCCGTTGACGCTGTTCTTCCAGTTCCAGATGGGCGACGGCGGCGACTTCCGAGCCTTCGGGCCCGACACCTCAACTGGCCTGCTTCCCGCCGCACACGTTCTCCTCTACTACGCCGTGTTCTTCGGATACGGCGCCGCAGCCTTCGACGCCCGAACCGACGACGGCGAACCGCTCATCGACCGGCTCGGACGCCACTGGAAGGTCGTCCTCCCCGTTTCGGTGGTGCTGGTCTTCCCGCTCGCCGCAGGTGCGACCTTCGAGGGCGGCGACTGGGCAGCAGCGGCGTCCCTCCAGGTGCTCTACACGTGGGGCATGACATTCGGCCTGATGG
>LULR01000268.1_pt1 | contig 19376 bp, 15 predicted proteins | sample 729471 | NCBI WGS metagenome assembly LULR01 (sample SAMN03860284, study PRJNA289734) | marine metagenome | biome: seawater column; feature: ocean; material: water; isolation source: Red Sea water column Station 108 - depth 500m | place: Saudi Arabia: Red Sea | collected 2011-10-15 | depth 500 m
GTTAAAAGGTTAATACCAATGAATTGGGTTTGTTTAAAATTTTTCATCAAGGAAAGGTGCAGATCCATCACATCTTTCATAGATGCCATGGAATGATTTGATACATCTATTTTTCTCTCTGGTTCATGGGTCATGACCATATAATCAGGCATGGCTCCATGCATTAGGCCCAAAGTGACTCCCGCATAGTACATATTGGTCAGTGATCCCTGTCCTTCCACAACGACTAAATCCGCGCCGCCGCCAATTTGATCAATTGCATGCTCTATTTCTCCGGCCATAAAATCGCTGACCACAGCATCAACCGGCACACCGTGTCCTCCCAGCAGAATGCCGGTCTGCCCGGTGCTAAGAAACTGTACGTTTCTACCCCTGTTTTTTAGGCGCTCTGATATTTCCCAGCCGGTCGTCATTTTGCCTGTGTCGCAATCTGTCCCGACAATAAGCAGTATTTTTACCTTGCGATTTTTCCATGATCCTTTGGGGAAATGGGGAGGGTGCGGAGGCCGCAGCAAATCATAAATAGCAATCGATTCCTTTTCAGCCATGGCCGAAAGCTCAGGGTCATCATTCAAGAATTGGTGCATACCGCTGTATATGTTGCAGCCGTATTGCATTGCCGCAACGATCTCTTTTCGGTATGTATCGTTAATGTAGCCGCCTTGCGGAGCGCTTCCAATCACAAGTGCATTGGGCTCATACTTGGATGCGTCTTCAAAGTTGGCAACAACAGGGATTGCGCCGCCATAACCCAGTATTTCCTCAGCCGTGCTGCCGGCTTTTTGCGGATCAATTACACAGCATACATCATTATTGCGATAGCGGATCAACATATTGCCCGTTTTGTTCAATATGTAATCGAAAGAGCCTGGGCAGAGGATAACAAATTTTTGCATAATTAGTAAATTATATACAATGATTTTCTTAAAAAATCTCAGTGTATATAATTTAACGTTATGTTAATTATTTTAAAAAACAAATTTTGGAGGTAATTATTAGATTACCCTTTAGAAAAGGACAAGATTATAGTGTTTATATGATTTATCAGCTGTAAGTGCTGATTTTGGCCTGCAATGCCTCGGTCAGGCCATCCAAGCCAATGCGGTCCTGTTTCTGCGTGTCCCTTTCGCGCACTGTTACGGTGTTATCTTCCGCTGTTTGGTGGTCAACTGTTATGCCGAACGGTGTTCCCATTTCGTCCTGGCGGTAATAGCGCTTGCCGATGGATCCCTGCTGGTCGTAGAGCACTTTGAAGTGAGGTTTTAGCTCATCCACAATTTTTCTGGCAATGTCCGGAAGCCCGTCTTTTTTAACAAGAGGACAGACCACTGCTTTTACCGGAGCTAGGGAAGGGTGGAGTTTTAGCACAACACGATTGTTTTCCGAATCTTCCCAGTATGCATCCGAAAGTACGGCCAACAGCATCCTGTTCAATCCGGCAGACGTTTCGATGATATACGGGAAATATTTCTCATTCGCTTCCTGATCAAATATCTGCATATTTTTTCCGGAATATTCCTGATGCTGCTTCAAATCGAAATCGGTACGGTTGTGGATGCCTTCTATTTCCGACCAACCAAATGGGAATTCATATTCGATATCCCATGCCTCTTTTGCGTAATGCGCCAATTCGCCTTCACCATGCTCATGGTATCTCAGCTTGGATGAATCGATACCAAGCGTGTCCGAATAAAAATTGAGTCTTTCTTCTTTCCACGAGTTTAATGAATCTTCATCATTCCCGGGTTTTACAAAATACTGCATTTCCATTTGTTCGAATTCTCTTGTTCTAAAAATGAAATTCCTTGCCACAATCTCATTTCGGAAAGCTTTTCCGATTTGCGCTATCCCGAACGGAATTTTGAGGCGCATAGCACCTTGAACGAGAAGGTAATTCACATAGATTCCCTGAGCTGTTTCGGGTCGAAGATAAGCCACGTTTGCATCTTTCTGGACAGGGCCAATATGAGTTTTGAACATGAGATTAAATTGGCGTGGTTCGGTGAGGTTACCGGTAGTACCACATTTTGGGCATTGGATATTATCCCATTCCCCGTCCTCTGGATTTCCATCAAACAATTCATTGGCAGGATAGCGGGCTTTGCACTGTTTACAATCTACCAGCGGATCATTGAAAGCATCTACGTGCCCCGATGCCTCCCAAATCTTAGGATGCATTAGAATGCCGCTATCTATCCCAACAATATTTTCATGAAACTGAGTCATGGCCTGCCACCAGATTTGGGATATATTATTTTTTAGTGTAGTCCCCAAAGGACCATAATCATATACGGCGCCAAACCCTCCATAAATTTCTGAACTTTGAAAAATGAATCCTCTGCGTTTGCAAAGTGAAATAATTTTATCAATACTCATAAGGTTAAGATAAATCTCCGTGAATTTTTCAAAATAGAGAGAAGGAAGTTAGGAAAATTTCAATATTGAAAAACTTAGAATAACATCTTCAATTACAAAAGGAGGGAAAAGAGGTTAATCTAGTTCTTTGAGTTCTCGCTCGATCTGATCGCTGTATGCGATAGTGTCATCCGTTGGATAATTCTTTTGTGCCAAATCATCTTTGGATGTCCTCATATATAGCAAAATAATGGTGAACCCCAGTCCAGCGATAAAGAGTGGAGCTAACCAGGCAAAGTAATTAAATCCTTCCGCTACAGGGATGGAAAGAACCCGCTCTCCATATTTATCGGTAAAATAGTCTAAAATTTCTGATTTGGTTTTACCTGCGTTCACCATCCCGGCGATTTCGATCTCCATTTCCTTATTCCCGTGGTCATAGACCGTACCGCTCCAGCAGCAGGTGGCCATGAGGCTTTTTTCAACATCAATAATAAGGACTTTATTATCATCAGCCCAAAGTAGGCTAAATAAAGTTAGGATGGAGAGAATTCGATTCATTTTTTCTTTCGCCGTTTTTTTCTTGGAGGTGCAGCCCGTTTTTTATTGATGATCTCTACTGCTGCTTCCAACGTCAACTGGTCCGGTTCGGTTTCACGGGGCAGGGAAGCGTTTACTTTTCCATCCGTAATATAAGGGCCATAACGACCATCTTTCAAGACCAGAGCTTCTCCTGTATTAGGATGATCGCCTAGCGTACGCAATTCTTGCGGACCACTGGACTTTTTGGCAATTAGTTGCAACGCATCTGCTAACTGAATGGTGAGAGGGGAGAGGTTCGGAGGTATCCGGCCATTCTTTCCTTTTCCTGCAGATACATAGGGTCCAAAACGGCCATAATCTGCTTTTACATCTTCGCCCGTATCCGGATGCTTTCCCAATGTCCGGGGTAGGGCTAAAAGTTTTAAACCCAAATCCAAGTCTACTTCTGCGAGATCTGTTCCTTTTGGGATGGCCTTTCGGGTTTTCGTATCTCCCAATTGAACATAAGGCCCATAAGGCCCGATCTTCATGAGGACTGTTTCTCTCGATTCCGGGTCAGTGCCCAATTCTCGATCTTCATTGATCTCCTGGTTAAGTATTTCCAATGCCTTGTCTACATTCAAGTCTCCTAAAAATATATCGGCGGGCACAGATTTCCGCTTTTCTCCCTGTTGAACGAACGGACCATATTGCCCTACCCGGATTTCAATCGGATCACCATCGTAATCCAATTTCATGGAACATGCTTTGCCGATATCAACTTTTTCTTCCAACATGGTTTCCAGTCCTGCTTGTCCATCTGATCCAAAATAAAATTCTGACATAAAAGGGATTGGTTCTAATTCGCCGCGAGAGATAGCATCAAGCCCATCCTCCATATTGGCTGTGAATTGGGAATCCACCAGAGCGGTAAAATGATTTTCCAGTAGTTGTGTAACGGCAATACCAAGAAATGTTGGCGTTAATTTTCTGCGATCGTTAGTTACATATGTCCTGCGTTGTATTGTGCCCATAATACTGGCAAAAGTGGAAGGGCGGCCGATTCCCTGTGCTTCAAGTTCTTTAACGAGAGAGGCTTCGGTGAATCGTGCTGGAGGTTTGGTCGTATGTTCTTCTGCTGATAATTCATTGCAAGTCAAGGTTTGGCCAATGGACAAATCAGGTAGAATTGTTTCCTGATCCTCTGTGATACCGCTTCGGCGATCTGTACTTTCTACATATGCTGCCATGTATCCTGGGAAAAGAATCACTTTCCCATTAGCGCGAAATTCAGATTTCTGATTTTCAATGATGACTTTGATTCGCTTCACTTTTGCTGATTTCATTTGAGAAGCAAGAGTCCTTTTCCGGATCAAATCGAATAGTTTTGCCGCGTCTTCATCAATTGTATCCCGGACTGTATCCACTGAAGCAAATGTAACACCAGCAGGACGGATGGCTTCATGGGCTTCCTGTGCGTTTTTAACCTTGGTAGCATAAACCTTAGCCTGGTCAGGTAAGTATTCTTTTCCAAAACGAGATAAAATTTCATTTCGGGCCCCATTGATTGCTTCCTCCGATAAAACGGTAGAGTCAGTCCGCATATAAGTGATAAACCCTTTTTCGTAGAGGCGTTGTGCAGTGCGCATGGTTTTACGAGCAGAAGAGCGTAGTTTTCGTGCTGCTTCCTGCTGTAGAGTGGAGGTTGTAAAGGGTGGTTTGGGATGAGAATTAATAATTTTTTCTTCTATATCCTTGATATTCCATATCCCTTTATGCAATTCTTTTACTAACGCTTCAGCTTGGGATTTGGATAACAATAAGACATCCTTGTTTTTCAATTGACCTGTATTTGGATCAAAATCTTTTCCAATGGCGATACGTTTTTTGTCCACACGTACTAGCTTTGCTGAAAAATCTTCATTTTTTGATTGAAAAACTGCTTTTAAATCATAATACATCGCTGGATGAAAAGCCTGTCTTAATCTTTCCTGTTGAACAATCATTCGCAGAGCAGCAGATTGAACACGTCCAGCAGAAAGAGTTACTTCTACAAATTTCATATTCTTTTTTAACGTACTCCAAAGAACACGGGAAACTTTATACCCTACGAGCCGGTCAATTATGCGCCGAGCTTTCCGTGCTTCTACCAAATCCTGATCAATACTGCGAAAATCATTCAGTCCTTCTTCCACCCCTTCTTTGGTGATTTCAGTAAATTGAACACGGGAGATTTTATCCGGATCTACTTCACTAGCAATATGGGCCGCAATAGCTTCTCCTTCCCGATCTGGATCAGTGGCGATGACGATTTGATTGGTTTGTTTTGCCATTGACTTGAATTCATTCATAAAAGATTTTTTATCTGGAAGCACGTCTTCTTCAATGGCAAAATTATTTTCTACATCCACACCTAATTCTTTTTTAGGTAAATCTTTAATATGGCCTACACAGGCCATAACCTCATATTTGCCACCAAGGTATTTGGAGATGGTTTTTGCCTTAGATGGCGACTCAACGATTAATATAGGTTTGGAACTCATTTAATTTTTTTTAGGATTTATTCAGTGTAAACACCTTGTTCTCACGCGCGCATACATAATGTAAAATAAATTTTTATAATGGCAAAGAATTGATATGGTCTACCAATTTATCTAAAGCGATTTTTTTCTGATCTCCCGTAGATAGATCCTTTAATTCTGCCTCTCCGCTTTCCAATTCCTGGTCGCCAATGAGGATAGCATATCTGGCACCTATCTTGTTGGCTTCACGCATTTGTGCTTTTAAGGATCGACGCAGAGGGTCAAAATCAGTACGGATATTATTTTGCCTTAGATCTTCTACTAATTTTACTACTATTGGTAGTACCGTGTTACCAAGTCCTACTATATATAATTGGGTATTGTTGATGTTTGAATCAAAATCATCCATGGCCAATAGTATACGTTCCATACCAGCGGCAAAACCAATCCCCGGTGTCGCTTTTCCACCCAGTGTCTTCACCAGTCCATCATAACGGCCGCCACCGCAAAGTGCATTTTGGGCACCCAAAGCGGAAGAGGTGATCTCAAAAGTAGTGCGGGTATAATAATCTAAACCACGTACAAGCCGAGGGTCCAGTGAATATTGAATATCCATCACATCCAAAAGAGATCTCAATTCTTCAAAATGGCCATTGTCTTCTGGTGTCCAGGAATCACTGACATTTGGTATATCATTTAAAATTTCAATTTCATGTGGGATTTTAGTGTCCAAAATGCGAAGGGGATTTTTTTCAAACCGCCGCTGACTGATCTCACTCAAATCGTTTAAATATGGTTTTAGATATGACCGGATTGCTTTGCGGTATAGCGTACGGCATTCTGGGGAACCGATTGAATTTAATTTTAATGTAAGACCTTCTAACCCAAGGTTATTAAGTACCGCAAGGGATAGGGCAATTACTTCTGCATCGATTTCAGGATTTTCAGACCCAAAAGCTTCAATCCCAAACTGATGAAACTGGCGATAGCGTCCTTTTTGGGGGCGTTCTCGCCGAAACAGTGTATCAATATAATAGAGTTTATTGATTGGGGTTAATTCCCGAAGATTATGTTGGATAAATGCTCGGACTACCGGCGCTGTCAGGTCCGGTTTAAGTGTTAGATCTTCACCGCTTTGATCCGTCCAACTGTACATTTCTTTGGACACAATATCCGTTTCTTCACCTACACCTCGGGCAAATAATTCGGTTCGCTCAAAAACAGGGGTACGTATCTCTTTATATCCATAGTTATCCATGGTGTTGCGGATGATAGCTTTTAACGCTTGCCAGCGGTGGGACTGATCCGGAAGAATATCTTTTGTCCCTTTAATTGATTTAATGGTTTCTTTAGCCATTTTTAAAAATAATATTTTCCAATAATCTTTCTGCCTGTGTCTGAAATGAACTAAGAATATACAATTTCATAGAGCCACCAGACATGCTCAATGCTTTAAAACTCTAAAATTTATTAACGGTCATATAAGGATGGCAGGTTAAAGGCACCGCCCCTTTGTTCTAGCCTCAAATCTTTTAAGTTGGGCGATTTTACATTCAGTTTAAAGTATATACCAGAAGCATATCCATTTGGTGTCCAGTTAACACTAAGTTCCCAACAGTGAAGATCGCGGTAAAGAGAAAAGGTATGACTTACTAAATTCTGATTGATAAGGTCAAATCGAGCGTTGTAGTTCACTCTCCAATTTTCGGTTAATTGAATAACTGAATTGGTGGACATCCAGAATGTTTTTTGGGGATTATTAGGATTTGCGTTATTATAAGCAAAACTGAAACTAGCTGAAGTGGACCATAAATTTTCTGTATTTTTCTGATCTGTACCTCCCGTATTAGAAAACAAATTGGCCAGATTGGCTCCATCCACTCGCTGTTCGATTTCAGTTGTATCTTCTTCTGATGATTCTTCTTCACCAGAAAATGACAGCCGTTTTCCAGCAAATCGAAATCCAGTGGAAAAACGAACGTTAATCAATCTAGGTGCAGGTAAACCTCCCTTGCTTCTGATTGTATTAATACGCATATTTTTTTCTTTATCAAAATCATACCAGTCATGCGTCATGGAAAAGTCCAAGTTCATTTTCCGGCTAATATTAGCCCGGATGGAAGAACTTAAATTGCTCCATTCAAAATCATCTGCAACGAAATTCTTACTTGTACTCATCCGCCAGGAAAATAAATCCTGTTTTTTTTCTTCATCACCATCCAAAATTTTAGCTTGAAAAACATTATTAAATGATATATTCATGGACTGGCTTTCACCACGAGGGGTACCACCGGCCAATGTTCCGGAAAAACGGTCAAAATAAACTGATTCTCCATTATCCTGCTGAATGATCTCATAATAACCTGGATTAGTACCAAATACTTCTTTTGAAAAATCAGGGCGGAATGAATAACCAAGGGTGGGAGAAATTACATGGCGGATAGCTTCGATCCTGCCCAGCTTTGCTGGGAAGAGACCGTAAATTTGAGTATTCATATTGATATTGAATGATCCTGTCGTTCGAGAAGCAAAACCCTTTACTTCATTCCGGTTGATTTTTCCCGTGGAATCAATAACACCGGTAAAGGAACGGTTTACCCAGTCCGATTTAAGCTGAATATTAGGGGACACATTGAAATATTTTAAAATTTTAGAAGACATATTTAACCCCGAAGAATGAGACATGATATAATCTGAAAAAGTGTTTTCTGTCGGATTTGCATTTTCATCCATAATCCAGCGGTATCCCGTTGTGCTGTCATTAAACGCATAGGCTTCTGACTCGTAATAATTTTTCACGTTGTTGGTAAAACGAGAGGAATAATGATAATTAATGTTGTGATACCATCTTTTCTTTTTTGCTTTGGTAGGGAACAGGGCTCGTTGACTGTGAGAAAAAGCCAATTGTGGCAAAGTATTATTTGTGATGTTGATTTGATTCCCAGCTTTTGTTGGCTCAGTGAAAAATGCAGAATTGGGATTAACCTTGCGATCAGCCATCAAATTCCGTCTCGAATATAAATTGACACTTAAACTATTCCGGGATTTGGGCCAACGTTTGGAGTACGTAGCGTTGGAAACTGCCTGTTGATTCAGACGTTTGCTTTGTTCGATTCCAGTCCTACGGTTATAATCTCCGCTGGAATAATAACTGGCATTTACGGACGCAGACTGGTTATTCCGAAGTTTCTGACTATGGCTCCAGCGAACAACATAATCACTCTGTCGATTTTTAGATAATTTGTAAATATCCCGATCTTCTGGCAAAGTTGATCCAGAAAACCGTTGTTCTGTTTCTAAATCTAGGCTGCCTGAAAAGGCATATCGTTTATCATATTTATTTTGTAAACGGAGGGTAACACCATCCCGATCATAAAGACGCATTGTGAATTTTGTATCAAAATAATCATTTGGTGCCCAATAATAACCCAGACCATTGATATATTGTCCCCAGCGGCTGTCATTCCCATAAGATGGCATGATCCACCCGGAGTGCCGCCGGCCTTTCTGGTGTGGAAAAACACCAAAAGGCAATCCAAAGATGGGAATATTGGCGATATATAAGACAATAGGACGGGCAACAACTTTATCTTCATTGATCATCTTCATATTACGGCTTTCAAAATGAAAATGGGGTTCATCCAGATCGCACGTAGTATATGCCGCATCATCAATATAAAGCACATCCATATCTTGATTACGTATCTCCTGACCATGATAATAGCCATCCTGTGCTTTTGTTTGTCCACGAAGGACTTTCCCATGGCGTGTTTTCAAATTGTACATCATTGTGTCACCAACCATAGGTTCTTCACCTTGTTCTATCATGGTAGGCCTGATTCGATCATAGGTGGAATCCAACATGGATTCAGGGTATGCCTTCAGCAGGTTATTTTGCCATGCAACATTGATGTAACCAGCGTTGAGATTTACATTGGTATAGTCAATAACCGCGTCACCGTGCAGGTTGGTAAATTCATTAGTTACGTCATATTCAATATATGTACCGCGGGAACCCCCAGAAACAAATATTTTTTCTAAATCATCTGCTCCAAACTTCATGGAAATTGTATCTCCTGAAGCTTCGTTTTTCCCTTGATAAACAGAATCTTCAAAAATATGATACAAGGTGGTGGCCATACCTTCTAATCGCATGGAGTCCAAGTTTCCATCTACAAAAAACCCACGTAGGATGGAACCTGTCATGTCATCAGAAAATGCTAGTGAATCTTGGAATATAGCGGTATCACCATCTGCAATTTCTGTCCATTCCCGGATCCCTTTGACAGGATGAATGGCGTGGGCTTCCTTAGGGATAAAAAGACTTTTCAGTATATCATCTTCATATTCCAAATAAATTTCACTTCCAGAAATAGTCTGATTGTTATCCACAATTTCCGGTTTAATTCGTAGAACAGTTTTCCCATTCTCCCGATCATAAATGGCCTCGCCGCAAGTGGCAACGCGCCCCTCTTCTGTAATGGAAACATTGCCCCGTGCGGCATAAGACACACCATCAACTTCCGGTAATTCAACGTATTCTATTCGATCACCTTTGATTGTTTGTTGATCCTGAATTAAAATTGCATTGCCATTGGCTGATCCGCTATCCAGTTCTGAAAAATAAAACAAGGTATCAGCAACTAAACTGTAGGTTGTATCCCAGACGTGGGTTTTGCTGTAGGCAATCATGATATCCTTGGGAGAATCCACAAAGAGAGAATCGCAGGTGAGACTCTGCACATCTTTGACCATGGATACATTACCAAAAAGAAAACCCTGATCTGTGCGTTGGTTAAAACGGGCCCAATCGCAATTCATGACCATTTCACCTTTAGTAAAAATAACATTACCTTTTAAATATTGCATGGATTGGCCATTGACAGTGATATTTTCTAGGACATCTGCTTGTTTGAGGCGAAGGCGGTCATCTTGAGCTACAATGAATGAAAAAAAGAGGATAAGAAGAAAAAGCCCTCTCAAAGTAAAACATGAGTTTGATCTAAAAAACCACATTATTTGGAATATCTTTTTGGCCAAAGTTTGTTTAGCCTCTCTCGGATGAATCTTTCATAACCTAACTCGGTAGGATGGTAAAAGGTTTCCGATTTTTCTTCGGGGAAATAATCCGCTTCCACAAAATGTTCTGGATCATTGTGGGGATAATCGTAATCTTTGCCATAATTTAGGGATTTCATGAGCCCAGTGGGGGCATTGCGCAGGTGTAATGGGACATCAGAAGCACCTTCTTTTGATACCTTTTTCATGGCAGTCTTTACAGCCATATAACTAGCATTTGATTTGGGGGCGCTTGCAAGATAAGTAGTGACCTGCGAAAGAATGATAGCTGCTTCCGGCCAAAATAATCAGTCGCCGGGCGATAAATTCAGGTTTTTCACCCCCCTCTAACATAACGGCCAGCCAATAGATCGCTGCATCCGGATCGCTTCCTCTAACAGATTTAATGAAAGCGGAAATTGCATCGTAATGGTAATCGCCTGTTTTATCATAAAGATGTGTTTTGCTTTGCAGGGCTTCTTTCAGAATTTTTGAAGAAACACTTTTATTACTGCCAATCATACTAGCTGCCAGTTCGAGTGTATTTAACATTTTTCGCGCATCGCCGCCGGCAGATTGAATCAGTTTCAACTTTGTATTCTTATCGATTTTTAGAGCTTCTTTTGATAGAAGAATATCTTGGCTTAAAGCCCGGTGCAGTACTTTGGCTAACTGATCTTCATTCAAAGGTTTCAAAGTGAGTACTCTGCATCTAGATAATAAAGGACTGATCACTTCAAAAGATGGGTTTTCAGTAGTAGCACCAATCAACGTAACAACACCTTCTTCTACCGCATGAAGTAAAGCATCCTGTTGAGATTTACTAAAACGATGTATTTCATCAATAAATAGAATAGTTGGCCGGCCAGTATCTCGATTCGCTTTTCCCTTATCGATAACCTTTCTTAAATCCTTCACCCCGCTTGATACAGCTGATAATTCATGAAACGCCGCTTTCAAGGTGTTTGCGATAATCCGTGCAAGGGTGGTTTTCCCGGTACCGGGAGGGCCCCAGAAAATGAGTGAGAATAATTGCTCTTTTTCTAAGAGTTTTGCTAATAATTTTTGATCATCAATTAGATGAGACTGACCAATAAATTCGTCTAAAGATTGGGGACGGATACGATCCGCTAAAGGTGGCAGATGCTGGTTAAACAATGATGGTGTGGCTGACATTATTGCATATATCGTTTTTTACATATGGAAATTTACGGTAATTCCTTTCAGTCAATTAATGTAAACTTCCGTCCTTCTATTGGAGGATATAAATGAAAATAAAATGGCTAATCGCAATGGCAATTATGGTTCTGGTTGCCGGGTGCAGTAAGGATGATAAAAATATGAATGGTGAATTAATCATTGAAGATATTATTGTCGGCCAAGGCGCTGAAGCAGTAAAGCATAGTATTATAACCGTCAATTATACTGGTTGGTTAGAAGATGGAACAAAATTTGATTCTTCTTTAAATCCCGGGCGGGAACCATTACGATTTACCCTTGGTGCTGGACAGATGATACAAGGATTCGATCAAGGTATCCTAGGGATGAAAGTGGGCGGTAAACGGAAATTAACTATTCCACCGAATTTGGCTTACGGTAGCCAGGATAAAGGCATAATTCCACCGAACTCCACGCTGATTTTTGAATTGGATTTACTCATTGTAGAGTAATTAATCCGTTCAATAATTAATTAAAAGATTTTTTGATAGAATAAAGAGCTACTTATCAAGATCAAAGAGCTGACCTAGGCATTAAAAAATATTTTTAGTTACAATTCTACATTCTTGTAAATAAAGTAATATGTGAGGAAATGGATTTTTCTATTCTCATAACTATATTAGTTACTGCTATAGTTCAGTCTATTTTTGGGACTGGAGTGTTACTATTTGGTACACCATTACTTTTAATACTTGGATATAATTTTCAATATGCACTTATAGTTTTATTACCAACATCAGTCTTAATTAGTTTTTTTCAACTGAAAAATAATTTGAATAAGATAGATTTTCAATTTTATAAAAAATTATTTTTATTCAGTATTCCTCTTATAATTTTATTTCTTTACTTAACAAATTTGAATTCAATTAAAATAAATCTTTTTGTTGGGATTTTTTTAGTTGTCGTTGCCATTAAAGAAAATGTTCTATCAATTAATAGATTTATAAAATTTCTTATTAAATATGAATCTTTATATTTGATGATAATGGGAATAATTCACGGTATCACTAATCTAGGAGGTGCATTACTTTCTGCTATAGTATTCAGTAAAGATTTATCTAAAGATAGTAAAAGAACAACAATCGCAATTTGTTATTTAACTTTCGCTGTATTTCAAATTATAACTCTTCTAATAGCATTTAATGATAATAGTTTTTTTAACATATTTAATTTTGTTTATTGGATTTTGGGACCAGTCGTATTCTTTATAGTAGAAAAATATCTTTATTTTAGAATTGGTGGGAGAAAATATATTAAATATTCCAACTTTTTTCTTTTTGTTCTTGGTTTAATGCTAATAATAAAAAACTAATATTTAAATGCTAAGTAGTAGTTTTTATAAAGACCAAGTTGATAAGAGCCACTGAGCGGGATCGAACCGCTGACCTACGCATTACGAATGCGTTGCTCTACCAGCTGAGCTACAGTGGCTGAGTAATTGTGACAAAAAATACAGTGATTTTAAGTTTTGAAGAAAAAAGAATCCGTCAATCTTTTATAGGTTGATAATATTTGGCTGTTCGATAAGCTCCATAAATTTCACCACCATAAAGAGTTATTGCCAACCCAATTTGAAAAGAGGCGAGAATGCTTTCTTTCTTGATTGCATTAACCCCGTTATTAATCGCCAAGGCTGTTATAATAAAACCATAAATTCCATCTGAAGTACGTCCGGCATAGGACCGACCTAGTCCTGGAATAATCATCGATAACCCAGCGGCAATTATGGGTGATTTTGTTGTTACTCTATCTGAAGGATTAGAAACGGAATCAATTAATCGGCCATCAAGGTGAAATTGACCATCCATCAATTGGTGGTATTGCCGCGCGTTTGGGTTACAGCGAATTATTCGGTCAGATGTCATAAAAAGTCCTGCCATTGCGCCCTGAGAATGGATTGCCTGAGCCCCGTAATTGGAGCAGCTGGGCTCAAATTGGCAGTTTAAAAAAGGTTGATTGTAAGAGAATTCCTGCCATTTTGTGATTGGATAAAGGAAAATTTTTTTCAGTAGCGTAGTATTTGGTGCATTATAAAGTGAGTCTGCCGGATATTGGGCCGTAAGTGTGCCAATAAAAAAAAGAAGAATTACTTTCTTAACCGATTTCAAATGATTAGATGTCATTGTTGCAAAATAATTTAAAGTCAGTTTACCTATTATCATTTCCTTAAAATTAACTTGAATGATAAAAAGATTACATTCAATTTAGGGGATGGTGGGACAGGTAAAACCATACATATTTCGTCTATGCCTGAGTATAATATTTTTATTGGGCTGGGTTTTTTCTCAGGAGAAGAAACTTTATATCCTTCATACAAATAATACTAATGGTGCCCTTGAAAATTGTTACTGTCCCGATCATCCATTTGGCGCTGTTGAAAAACGCACAGTTTTTATTTCCGAATTTATAAATAAACACTCCAATGTGATTCTGCTTGATGCCGGCGATATTTTTACCATGACGCATCAGGCCTTTAAAGATAGCCTCATGGCCGAAGCATATCGTCTGTTACCTTACGATGCGATTTTACCCGGCGATCAGGAATTAATGATGGATCCGGATGACTTTAACCGCCTATTTGATAAAATGGGTATTCATGTAGTTGCCACAAACATCACCGTTGCCGATATTGAAGGGTTACTTGTATCCCATATTGTAGAAAGAGATGGATTAAAAATCGCCATCCTTGGAATCATGGATCCCTATGCAGTGAAATATTACTCTCCAGAATTAAAAAATCATATCCAACTGGAAGATCCGATTGAAGCAGTTAAAAAAACGATGAAAAAATTAACTGATCAAGTTGACATATTTGTACTTCTTACTCATCAAGGTGCGGATCTGGATTATGAAATGGCAGAAAAAATAGATGGCCTTCATCTGATTGTGGGAGCGCATAGTCAATCTGCAATAGAAAAACCAGAAGAAGTAAACGGGACTTTAATTGTTCAAGCAGGAAAAGAGGGATATTATGTTGGTATTGCAGAATTGATCATCAACGGTAAGGAAGTAGTAAAGAAAACCGGCCGAATTGATACAATGAGATTAGATATGCCTGATAATTCGAGCGTTATGAATATGATTCATGAATATGAAAAGAAAACCGGCCGAATTAACCATCAAAAATTGAAATTAAAAGCAAAGAAATAATGGATCAATCGATCGAAGTATTAGTATCTAACCCAGTGTATATGGCTGTTGCGGTTGTATTGGCCATTGTTATTTTGCTCGGGGTAATTAAAAAATTACTCAAATTAGTCTTAGTAGTAAGTGCTCTATTGGTTTTATGGGTAGCCTATATGGTCTGGTCAGGTCAGGATGTAACAGTTGATAGACTGAAAGAAGGAATTGATTCCGGAGTGGAAACGGTAAAAGAAAAAGCATCGGCAACCAGTGAAAAAGTAAAAGAATCAATATCAAAAAGGGTGGACGAAAAAACGGAAGAAAAATTGAAAAACGCTATACCAAAAAATGGGAAATAATAAAGTAGTTAGCTAGGTTTATTTTGCCGTCAGTTTTTCATTTGCGTCACGGAGCCGACCAGTGAGCAGTTTAATAATACCTTCCATGATGTCACTTTGGCTTCCCATGACCTCGTAAAATCCTTCCTGTTCGATTTTAAACAGAATTGAATCTTCTTCTGTAACTGTGGCATCAGCAGAACGTGGCTCATCATCCAAAAGAGCCATTTCACCAAGACAACTTCCTTTACCTAATGTTACCAATTCCAAATCTCCTTTGTGGATTTTTACATTTCCATTCACCACAATAAATAAAGAATCACCATAGTCACCCTCAGCAAAGATTTGTGTATTTGCCTCAAATTGCACTTCCTCAGTGATTTGGGAAATGCGGGATAAATTCTCTGCGGGGATGGTCTTAAAAAGATCAACAGATTTTAGGATAATTGTTTTTTCTAATGTCGAGTACATACTTAGTTTAGTATCCTCTAATTTAAAACTATCAATGGGAATGAATTCAAGGTTCGTTCCATTTTTTTCAGCTGTTCTGGTAAGCAATTCCTTGTTTGCATTTGTTACAGGAACTTTACTCCAATCTAATTCTTTGAAAACATTCATTTTTTCCGTTTTTATTAAATAATCCAAAGCAATCACTGATTCCCATTTATTGGGCGAATACACTGATTCAGTTATTACCGTATCCAGGTTATTGGGTAGATCCTTGAAATGCGAATGACCGATCTTACTGCGTTCTGTTAAGGAAATCGGTTCAATAAGGGGATTGATGATGTCACATTCTTCCTTGGAAAAAATGTTTTCAAAAAACTCCAGTAAAAATGGCAATTTGGCGGGGTCACCTGATTTAGCCGTATGGATGTAAGTTTCAATAGGCGTATCAGGAATATCGATAACCCCCAATTTTAATAATGTGGGCAATGTATTTTGAATTTCATTATTCAGATAATCATACATCAGAAACTTATTATCATCATCAGGGATCAATTTAATAGCTTCGTTTAATGCGTAAACCCTGCTTGCAATCATGCGAATTTCTTTGGTGATTTTTGTTTTTTTCTCTTCACCAAATGGATGCAATCGTGCAATAGCTAAGAGAGAATCAACTGCTTCATTATAAACATCTTGATCATCCTTATCTAATTGGCCCAATAACATGTCTATAGGTTTATCATTTGGATATTCACGAAGTGCACGAATAATTCCCTGACGAAATTTGCGGCTTAGATCAGAAGAAGATAATAATTTTTCAAATTCCTCAATGACTAAATCATCGGAGAATTTATTTAGGGTACGTCGTGCTTGCGCACGGGATTTAGGAATATCCAGATTGGAGATAATGCCAGGGATCAATTCCGGGTTCTCGCGTTTTTCTGCGATAGTTAAAGAAACATTACTAATAACAGACCCTTCATTCTTGAGAAACTCAATCAGTTTTTCTTGCGGTAAAATGCTGTTATTATAGACCAGTCTATTTAATGCAGTTGCCTGAGTCGATTCATCATCATCATCCAGCATTTTAATTAATACAGCTTCGGCCTTATCTGTATGATCAGCTTCCAATAGAAGTATTGCAGCTGCTGCGGCCGCACGAGTTGGCAGTGAATCAGCTGAAAGAAGTGGTTCTAAATCTGGTAATATTTCTGTCAGTTTTCTGCGGCCTGCAACCATAATGGCTTCAATGGCAACATCGTCATCCTTTTTCATGGTAGAAATAATATCTTCATTCGAGAGAATAAATTCTTCATCCCAGGCCATGGATAAAATGCGTTTCCGAACATCAACACTGCCCTCTTTAAACAATCGTTCTAATGAATCTTTCCATGAGGAAAGGGGTAATCCTTCAATAATCTCAAGGGCAAAAAGCTGTTGTATTTCATCTTTAGAAGATAGAGTCTGTTCAATGGTTTTGACCATGGCCGCATCCTGGACATCCACATTAAGATCTTCAAAATCAATCTGTCGTTTGGATATGGCTGTCTCCAATTGTTTTACATAATTAGCCTTTACACGGATAGAGGTGAATAACCAAGCCACTATTGCACCAAGGGCGATGACACTTAAGAATTGGAGTTCGATTATTTTAACAAGAAAAAAAACTAGCAAACCGGACAACCCTTCGGCGATTGCTTTAACAGTACCACCGATTTGTGGTTTGATATATTTTCTTATATTGGGTGGAACAGGAAGCCAAAGCAGTTCTAATGAAGAATTGTTAATAGTAAACTTAAAGGTTTGATCTGAAAATTTGGCGAAACTGGCACTGATTAAAACTGGAGCAAATAATAGAGTAGCTGATCCGGCAATGAGGAAAAATGGTAATATCAATAAACCGATTAATATTCCAAACCTGGATAATAAAGGCCCAGTTATAAAAAATTGCATAATGATTGATGCTGCTCCGGCTATCGAGTAAAAGGAACCAAAAAAGGCAACCAGGTCAGCTTCATTTGGGAAGGCAGAACTGGCGATCATTTTAAACTGATAATCCACCAGCATTGTAACAATTGCGGAAAGCGCAACGATTGTTCCAATTCCAATAATGAAAGGATCTTTTTTTCGTTTTTTCTTTTTGCCAACCTTTTTTGTAGCTCCTTTTTTGGCGGGTATTTTATTGAAATATTGTATGGACTGAATACCAAATACAGAGGCAATAATTAAAAATCCGGCAGCTACAAAAAGCAATTCATCCGTGCCAAATACATTAACAAATGGTTTGAGATTCATTCCGATTAGCATCACTGCGAATGAACCACCGCCTCCAATGATGCCAAAGAGACGTTTGGCTTGCTGGGGTTCAAAAGATGAACTGGCAAAACCCCAGAATTGCATTAGCGAAATAGCGACAACTATTTCAACCCAGATATAAACAACGGGGATGACAAAACCGCTTATCAAGGGCTGAATTAAAATAAACGAAACCGTAAATATAGAAGACATAATAATGAAAAGTTTCCTGGGGGAAAATTTATTTGTCAATTTTGTATAATAAGTAAGTGTTGGAGCTATAATAACGGCTACCGCCAAGAACATGAGAGGCAGAATCGATTTTTCAAACCGACTCAGGAAATAAGCGTCCCGAGCAGTCTTGGCGATCATTCCCATAGCAACAATAGAGAAAGAGAAAAAGAAAAAAGTGAGAACCATTTTGGCCTCACCTTTTTTAATGTTGATAATCTTTTTAAAGAATTGCAATTTTATTCAATCCGATTTTAGCAGTTGTAGTTCGGACAGTATAATCAAAACCACTTTCATTGAAAAAATCCATTAAAGATCCGGCAAAGAAACTGATAAAAATAAGTCCCAGCGCAATAAACACTATGAAGATGACGAATAGTACACCATTGATAAGAAAGTAGGCTCGCAACTGATCCATGGCTGTTGTGAAACTGACAGCATCCTTATTTTCTGCAGCAAATCGCAGGTGACTGGCGGCATTTGTGAGTTTTGTACCCATTATAATAGTAATCACACCCATAATTGCTGTGGGTATGGAAAAGAATAGAAGCGTGAGGCAATAAATTGCTCCAGTGATAATATTCATAATGCCTACAAACTTCGTCCATTTGACTAGTTTTTCTAATGTAAGCACACCGAAAGAATCCAAATTATAATTCAGTGTGTTTTCTATAGGAACTTGATTGATGTCACTCATGAGTTAATTTCTATTAAAGTATGTCACTGGCCAAATCAGCCAAATGGGACCTTTCTCCTTTTTCCAGTGTAATATGGGCAAATATTTTTTGGTTCGTCATACGATTAATTAAATAACTTAAACCATTGGACAGTTTATCTAGATAGGGGTGGTCAATCTGATGGATATCACCGGTAAAAACAATTTTGGTTCCTCCACCAGCGCGGGTAATAATTGTTTTGACTTCATGGGGAGTTAGATTTTGAGCTTCATCCACAATAAAGAAAGCTTTCTGAAGGCTCCGTCCACGAATATATGCTAGTGGCGTTATGACCAGTTTGTCCTGTTCCAGCATTTCATTTATTTTTTGTGATTTGGGATCGCTTGAATTGAACTGGTGGCGAATGACGCCTAAATTATCCCAAAGTGGTTGCATATAGGGGTCCATTTTTGACTGAATATCACCAGGTAAATATCCAATGTCTTTATTACTAAGTGGTATAATTGGACGAGCCAGATAAATCTGACGATATTGGCTGCGGCATTCTAAGGCACCAGCTAATGCTAAAAGTGTTTTGCCTGTTCCTGCTT
>LULR01000574.1_pt1 | contig 18674 bp, 18 predicted proteins | sample 729471 | NCBI WGS metagenome assembly LULR01 (sample SAMN03860284, study PRJNA289734) | marine metagenome | biome: seawater column; feature: ocean; material: water; isolation source: Red Sea water column Station 108 - depth 500m | place: Saudi Arabia: Red Sea | collected 2011-10-15 | depth 500 m
GGTCCACAGGGGACTTACACCCCCAAGTCATCCGGTCAGCACCACCTGGACCGGAACAGCGCCGTCAAGGCGCTACGCGCCATGCCTGGCGCACAACGAAAAAACCCGGTCCTTTTCAGGACCGGGTTTTTTGAATCTGGAGCGGGAAACGAGATTCGAACTCGCGACCCCAACCTTGGCAAGGTTGTGCTCTACCAACTGAGCTATTCCCGCAATGCTGATCGGCTGTAACCGACAACGGAGGCGTATTCTACGGATCCCAACGAAGGCGTCAACCACTTTTTTTCAGGTTTTTTCCAGCCAGCGTCTTGTTGTCGCATTTTAGGAACCCGGAACTGTGCAGCCACTCCTGGTCGGGATAGTACTTGAACACCAATTGCCCGCCCTTCAGGTTGTCTACCACCCGTTTGACGATCTGGTTATCCACGGCCGGGCACCCATGGCTTCGCCCGATGCGGCCGTATTTGCTGACCCAGTCATCATTCACGTAGTCGGCGCCATGAATCACGATGGCACGCTGCCTGGCAAGATCATTGATCCCCGGCTCAAGACCATCGAGCCTGAGCGAGTAACCGTGTTTTCCGAAGTAGGATTCCCGGGCCTGGAAAAGGCCGATGCTGGACTGATGGCTGCCCTCTACGTTGGAGAAAGCAGTCGATTCAAAATTCCCGGAGTTCTTGCCGTGTGCAACAAGATCACGCAACAGCAACTCTTCCTTCTCCAGGTCAAAGATCCACAGCCTCTCCTGACTGGAGGGCAAGGAGAAATCGATAACCGCCAGGCGCTCGGGCATTTGAACGCCGTTGGACACAGCGCAACGGGAAGCATTGATCGCTGTCTTGAGAACCACTTTGTCAATTTTCGGTGCGACTTCACTGAGGCGATCAAGAAGTTGCTCGTCAAGCGAAGCGCCAAACGATGAAAAAGGTAGCGCAGCACACACGGCCAAAAACAGCCCTGCAGTCGAAAAACGCCGCGTTCTATGCATTACATATCCCCGATAACTTAATGGAAAGCCCAACGTTGTCTTGCGGGCCTGTCACAATTCAGTGTTGCGCATTTTATCAGGGAAAATTGCCAACCCCGTCAGAATGTACGTTTTTTATACAAAACTTTAAGGAAACTGCGATCATCTCGTTGACCGAACCGTCGCCCACCTTCCAGGTAATTCTGCTCCTCCGGAGTTGAGGTCCTTCCCAGGGCCTTGTTGCGGGTTCATAACATTCCACGGACATATCCTGATCCTCCTTGAGCTCGGAATGCTGCAGGGGCATATACAGAAACGCCCTGTGGACCGGTGCGAGCATCATATCCTGCCCCTTCTGCATCGCTTGCCGGCAAAGCTTTCGGGCCTGCCGGTCCTGATCGAAGGCCATGGCACCGCCACGGAATATATTCCGGGAAAACTGATCGAGCAGGATGATCTCCGCGAGTATCCCGCCGGCCTCACTTCGCCAGTGGTCGAGACCCTGCTCGGAGGCGAAAAGCACCATCGACAGGAAACGCCGACGGATTTCCTGGTCGAACCGTCGATCCGATCGGAACCACTTGTTCCGATGGTCACTGTCCGGCAGTCCATGTTCGTCCAACTCGCCAAACCAGAAATCCAGAATCTCTTTCCAATCGAACATTCAGCGTCACCCTGTTACTTTAAATAGTGCCGGAGATATTGCCGGAGGCCGGAGATAGTACCGAGCCCCACCCGAGGCCGGCATCCCGGACTTACGACAGGCCCCGTAAAATTGACTACTTCAGGAGCGGCAATGAACAGCCCCCGCATTATTCTGTTGGCCCATGGAAGCAGTGACAAGCGCTGGTGTGAGACCTTTGAAAAGCTTGCAGCTCCAACCCTCGCCTCTGTCGACAACGCGCGCGTTGCCTACATGGAACTCGCTGAACCATCCATAGACACCGTTGTAGGAGAAGGTGTTGCGGAAGGAGCCACCGAATTTACCATCATCCCCCTGTTCCTTGCTGCTGGGCGACACTTGCGCAAGGACGTTCCCGCGATGATTGAGGACCTCGAGAAAGAGCATGGCGCAACCATCCAACTCGCGCCTCCAATCGGAGAAAATCCCCTGTTGGGACAGGCGATCCGGGAGGTTGTTATGCTTCAACTGGAACAGACGCCAGCCTGAGTCGGGCTTTTGCAAACAAACGCGGCCATTGGACGACAGGAGCAACAAATATGTCGAAAAGGATTCTGATTACCGGCGGTACCGGTTTTATAGGCCATGTCCTGTGTCGCCAATTGCTCGCACGGGACTACGAGCTGACGGTTTTCAGCCGGCAAGCCCCGGAAACGGTGAAGTCCAGTTGCGGTCGGGTTGAAGCAGTCAGCGACCTCCAGCAGCTTCGTTCCCACCCGGGATACGATGCCGTTATCAATCTTGCCGGTGAAGGCATCGCGGACAAGCGATGGTCTGAGGCTCGCAAGCAGGAACTGCGGGACAGCCGTATCGGTGTAACGGAAACGCTGGTTGAAGTCATCCGCAGTTGGGAGCGGGCGCCGAAGGTGTTGGTCTCGGGATCAGCCGTGGGCTTTTACGGGGATCAGGGAGCCGCGACGGTCACTGAAGACACCAACCCAAATGATGAATTTACTCACCGCTTATGCCGCGACTGGGAAAATGCCGCCAAACCTCTCGCCGACGATGGCGTGAGGGTCTGCTTTTCAAGGACCGGAGTGGTGGCAGGCCCGGGCGGTGGTTTTCTGGAACGAATGATACTGCCCTTCAAACTTGGACTTGGCGGGCGCCTGGGAAGCGGTACACAGTACATGCCCTGGATACACCGAGATGACGTCGTCGGGGCCCTAATCTGGATGATGGAAAACCCGAACGCGTCTGGCCCATTCAATGTGGTGAGCCCTAACCCGGCAACCAACGCAGAATTCACCCGAACTCTCGGGAAGGTTTTGCATCGCCCCACCCTTTTCCCGGCGCCCGGACCGGTACTCAAGGTTGCGCTCGGAGAAATGGCGCGCCTCCTGCTCACCGGACAAAAAGCGATTCCAGAGAGGCTTACACAGGAAAAGTTTGAATTCCGGTATCCAGACCTTGAACAGGCCCTTTCTCAATCCGTCTCTCCGGGGTCATCCCGATGAGACGGAGTACGAACTTTTTTCACAAAAGGCGTTGACACTGCTCTGAGGCTTACTTAATATACGCGCCACCTCGACGAGGCAAGGTGTTGAAAACGTTGCGTCCCCTTCGTCTAGTGGCCTAGGACTCCGCCCTTTCACGGCGGCAACAGGGGTTCGAACCCCCTAGGGGACGCCAATTTTTCTGCCTTGATGTGTCAGGGAAACAAATGTTTCCCCATGACACGGTCAGACCGGTTTATGGCCGTGCTTCCCGTCTTTTCTGTCCTGGTGTCCGTGCTCCTTCTGATCTTTCATCACGAAGATGCCCACACCAACGAAAAAGCCAACCATCAGCAGTACAGTCGCAATACCCGCGATAACAACGGCGTCCATATACATTTTGCTTCTCCTTCCGGCAATTAACTTGATTAAACTCAGGTTACGCCCGGCACGCCCGCAAGGTATTGATCCAGGTCAACGTATTTGTCAGGCTCGATGTACGCATAAATACTGAACCACAACACATTTCCTTCGATTTTTCCTGCATTTGCAAGGCATTTGAAAGAAACTGCTGCTATAGTCGGAATCAAAGGAAGTGTCCGATCTCCTAACCAGGCTGCTGGCCTGGATTCTTCTGTTCAGTTCCGCCTTTACGCTGGTGGCCTCCGCGCTTCAGATCTACTCCGATTATCGAAAAGATCTATCCCAGATCGACAATCGCATGCAGGTGGTTGAGTCCGGCTATGCATCCAGTCTTGCGCGCAGTCTGTGGGCCCTCGACCAGAAGCTCCTGCAAACCCAGATGGAAGGCATTCTGAGCTTGCCCGATGTGGTGCATCTTAGGCTGAGAATCGAACCCGACTCCGAGCTGGTTATGGGTGAGATCCCACGGGACGCGAAAACCACTTCCCACAGCTTCAATCTGGTTCACCAGGGCGATGAAATGTTCAAACTGGGCGAGCTTACGGTGACCGCCGATCTGGACCGCGTCTACGATGAACTCAAGCGGAAGGTGGGTGTGATTCTCCTGACCCAGTTTCTCAAGACGTTTTTTGTTTCCATCCTGATCATCTGGATCTTCCAGCACTTCGTGGCACGCCATCTGACCACCATGGCGAATTACGCGCGGGAATTCTCCCTGAAAACGACTTCCAGGCCACTGACACTGGACAGGCCCAACACACCCTCAAACCGAAACGACGAGCTCGGCCGGGTTACGGACGCGATCAATCAAATGCGTGAACGGCTCAACGCGGATATGGAGCGTCAGCAAAAAGATGCGGCGGAGATCCGGAAGTTTTCCAAGGCCATCGAACAAAGCCCCTCGTCGGTTCTCATCTGCGACAGGCAGTGGCGCATCGAGTTTGCAAACCAGAAATTTACTCAGCTGACTGGCTACGATGCCTCATCGATTGTGGGAAAACATCCCGGCGCGCTTGGAAACAACGAAATCGAAAACCGTGAAAGCCGGCATCTGTGGCAATCAATTCGCTTACAGGTACAGAGGGTCGGTGTCTGGCAGGGTGAAGTAAACAGCGTGCGTCGAAACGGCGAACATTTCTGGGAGCAACTGATCGTCACTCCGATCAAGGACGAATCCGGCAGTACGACCGGATACCTAATCCTGGGCGAGGACATCAGCATTCGCAAGCGCTATGAACAGCAGCTGCTGCGCCAGGCCAACTACGACATCCTCACCGGCCTGCCCAACCGGATGCTGGCCCTGGACCGACTGAAGCTGGCTTTGGCTCAGGCGCGCCGGGAGAGCACCCTCGTGGGCGTGATGTTCCTCGATCTCGACAACTTCAAACACATAAACGACACCCTCGGCCACGATGCCGGCGACAACCTGTTGATTGAAGCAGCCCGTCGAATTTCCAGCTGCCTCCGTGGCACCAGCACCGTTGCCCGGCTGGGCGGCGATGAGTTTCTGGTGATCTTGCCCGGCCTGACCGGCCCGGAGGCGTCATCCCAGGTGGCAGAGCGTATTCTGAAAACCTTTTCTCCGCCCTACATTCTCAATGGCCAGGAAGTGTTCGTAACGACCAGCATCGGGATTGCGATTTTCCCGACCGACTCGGATAACAGTGGCACACTCTTGCAACACGCCGACGCAGCCATGTACCAGGCCAAGCACAAAGGCAAGAGCTCCTTTGCCCACTTTGCGCCGGAGATGACGGAAGTCTCTCACGAACGCCTGAAGATGGAGTCCAGCATGCGCAGGGCTCTGGAATTGAAGGAGTTCGAACTGTATTTCCAGCCGATTGTGAATACCGATTCCGGTACGCTTTGCTCGGTGGAGGCCTTGTTGCGCTGGAATAACCCGGCCATGGGCATGGTGATGCCCGATCGATTCATTCCGCTGGCCGAGGAAACCGGCCTGATAACGCCGATCGGCGAATGGGCTCTTGAGGAAGCCTGTCGGGCCGCCGTGGGCTGGAAACAGGCCACTGGCAAAGACATTGGCATTTCCGTGAACGTCTCCCCGCGCCAGTTCCGGGATCCCGGCTTTACCGAGGCCGTGATGCACGCCCTTGCTGCCAGCGGCCTGGCACCGGAACAGTTGGAGCTTGAAATCACCGAACGACTGATTCTGGACAACTCCATTGAGACCGCCGAAATCCTGCGCCAACTGGACAAAGCCGGGATCCGCTTGTCAGTGGACGATTTCGGTACAGGCTACTCGGCACTCAGCTATCTCAAGAGCTACCCGTTTGATACGCTGAAAATTGACAAGTCCTTCGTCCAGGACGTCATGAAAGAGCCCGAGGATGCCTCACTGGTCCGGGCCATCATCAACATGGCCCATAGCCTGGGCCTGCGGGTGATTGCAGAAGGGGTGGAAGAAGAGGCCCAGACCCACTTCCTGAAAAAGGAAGGTTGCGACTTCTCACAGGGATACTTCTACAGTCGCCCTCTGCCAGCTCCGGATTTTGATGCCTGGCTGGCCAGCAATCACCGGGTATAGATTCGAAATCGTTGGAACCCCACTCCCATGGAAGACACCGTACTTGTCGTGAACTGCGGCAGCTCATCCCTGAAACTCGCCCTGTTCGATTGCCAACATAACAAGCTGGCTTCTGCCCTCGCCGAGCGCCTCGGCCAGATCGATGCGTTTGCCCATGTTGAAGGCCTGGACAAAGCCATTCCCCTGGACCCAGGCGCCAGTCACGATCAGGCGCTCAATGCACTGGTTACGGTATTTCAGGATGAAGGACTGATGGCGTCGGCTCCGACGGCCGTTGGCCACCGGGTAGTTCATGGCGGCGAGACCTTCCGTGAGGCCGTGCTTATTGATAACGAAGTCATCACTGCCATTGAGGACTGCGCGGGCCTTGCGCCCCTGCACAATCCGGTCAATCTGTCCGGTATTCGCGCAACCCTGGCCCGGTTTCCCGACGTGCCCCAGGCAGCGGTTTTCGACACCGCCTTTCACCAAACACTGCCCAAAAGAGCATATCTCTATGCGGTGCCGGAAGCCTGGTATCGCGATTGGGGAATTCGCCGGTACGGATTCCACGGCACCAGTCATGCGTTTATGGCATCCGAGGCTGCTTGTCGGCTGGGCAAAACACCGGCAACCATCTCGGTCATTTCGGCCCACCTGGGTAACGGGTGCAGTATTGCAGCCATCCGCGATGGGATCAGTGTGGACACCAGCATGGGCCTTACGCCGCTGGAAGGCCTGGTAATGGGAACCCGAAGCGGGGATGTCGACCCGGGCCTGTTCGACTTTCTCCGCGGCAAGGGAATCGCCGCTGACGAAGTACACCGGGTCCTGAACCAGGAAAGCGGCCTGCTGGGTCTTTCCGGCCAGACCAACGACATGCGCTCGCTCTGTGAGCTGGCAGACCATGGCCATGAGCCATCTCAAATCGCCATTGATGTGTTCTGCTTCCGCCTGGCCCGTTACATTGGCGGCATGATGGCTTCCCTGAGCCATCTGGACGCGCTCGTCTTTACTGGCGGCATCGGGGAAAACAGTGCCCGGATCCGGGCCGAAACCATTCACCACCTCAAGCTCATGGGATTTGAACTCAGCCCGGACCTCAATAATCATCAAGGCGAATTCAGCGACGGTCGGATCGAAAGCGCCGACTCCCGGTTTCCCGTGTTGGTCATCCCCACCAACGAGGAACTGGTTATTGCGCGGGAGGCCTCGCGGCTTGCCGGCGCTCTTACGCCCGGCTGACCCATACGCATCATCAGGATTACCATCATGGCAAAGAGTCTCTTTCTCGCACCGACATCCATGGATTCAGGGCTCACGTCGGTCTGCCTCGGCCTGCTGCGCGCCCTGGAACGGGTCGGCGTGAGCGTTGGCTTTTACAAACCTTTCTGTCAGACCGTTCACCATGCCGAATCCATGCACAACGCAGGTCAGGACACCTCGGTCTCTTTCGTAAGGGCCAGCAGCCATCTGAATCCACCAGATCCGATTGCGCTCAAGGAAGCGCAGCAACTGCTCAACAGGGGCAAATCCGATTACCTGCTCGAGACAGTGGTCGGCGAATACCAGAAAGTTGCGCGCGACGTGGACGTCGTCATCATTGAGGGATTGGTCCCAGACCGCAGCGAAGCCTATATTGCCCGGCTGAACGTGGAGGTCGCCCGCAATCTGGGTTCCGAGGTCATCCTGGTGAGCACGCCCAAAAACCTGGACGCCCGGCAAATGGATGAGGAACTGGATTTTTCATCCCGCCTGTTTGCCAACCCAAGCGACCCGGATGTCATCGGCGTCATCCTGAACAAGGTGGGAGAACCAGAACACGCGGCCCTTGAACCTAGGTCCAACAGCAAACCCCATACCCCGTCTACCATCGATTACCGCGGACAGTGCAAAGTGTTCAGTGAGGGCCGCTTTCGGCTGATTGCGGAGATTCCCTGGCAGCCCGAGCTGCTTGCACCCCGCGTCTCCGACATAGCCAGAGAGCTGGGGTTACCGGTTCTCAATGAGGGGCAGATGCACGACAGGCGGGTCCAGAAGGTATCCGTGTGTGCCCGAAGCATTCGCAATATGACCGAAACCCTGAGGCCCGGTACTTTGCTGGTCACCCCGGGTGATCGGGAAGACATTGTGGTGACCACTGCTGTTGCAGCCCTGAACGGGGTTCCACTGGCTGGTTTGATGCTCACTGGCGGTCTGATGCCTGACCGGCGTGTGATCGAGCTCTGCCACCGGGCACTCGAAACGGGGCTGCCGGTGCTGGGCTCCGATGCCAATACCTATGAGACGGCCCACATGCTGGCGAATCTGTCTTCCGCCATTCCCGTTGATGACCCCAACCGGATTGAAAAAGCGATGGAGGTGGTCGCCACCCGGATAGACACCGATTGGTTGCAGCTGTGCCCTGATCGGAAATACCGCTGAGATCAGGCGCGTGGCGGCTTCCCAGGATCTGGAACTGCCCGAAGATATCGAAATCATTGATCCGGCTGAAGTGCGGGAGCGTTATGTCGACCCGATGGTCGAGTTGCGCAAGCATAAAGGCCTCACTCCGGACATGGCCGAAGCGATGCTCGAGGACAACGTCGTTCTCGGTACCATGATGGTGGCTCTGGACGAAGCCGATGGGCTGGTTTCAGGTGCCATCCACACAACCGCGAACACGGTCCGCCCCGCCCTTCAGCTCATCAAGACCCATGACCACGCAAAAGTGGTTTCTTCGGTGTTTTTCATGCTGCTTCCGCAACAGGTCGTGGTCTACGGGGACTGCGCCATCAACCCGGATCCGAATGCCGAGGAACTGGCAGACATCGCTATCCAGAGCGCTGAATCCGCCGAAGCCTTCGGCATCGAGCCCCTGGTCGCGATGATCAGCTACAGCACCGGGGAATCCGGCAGTGGCCAGGACGTGGACAAGGTGAGAGAAGCCACGAGGATAGCTCGTGAGCGCAGACCGGATCTTTTGATAGACGGGCCGCTTCAGTACGATGCTGCTGCCATCGAGAGCGTGGCAAGGAGCAAGGCGCCAGACAGCAAGGTAGCCGGCAAGGCCACGGTGTTCGTGTTCCCGGATCTGAATACCGGCAACACTACCTACAAGGCGGTTCAGCGCAGTGCCAATGTGGTCAGTATCGGGCCAATGCTGCAGGGTTTGCGGAAGCCGGTCAACGATCTGTCCCGGGGCGCACTGGTGGAGGATATTGTGTTTACCGTCGCCTTGACTGCGGTTCAGGCAAAGCAGGTTGAAAACGCTGAAGCGGGCCAGGGATAAACCCTGAGCCCGATCACCAAATCAGCGTTTGAGACTCTTCTGGCGCTGTTTCTTTGGACGACGGCCTTTCTTCTCGTCGTTGTCCTTCTTCACCTTCTGACGTGGGGTCAGGCGATCCACTTTACCGGCAAACGGGTTTTCACCCGATTTGAATTCAAAGCGAATTGGTGAACCGGTCACTTTCAGAACCTTCCGGAAGGTATTCTCAAGGTACCGCTTGTACGCCCCTGGCAGTGAATCCACCTGGTTACCGTGAACCACAATGACCGGCGGGTTGGACCCGCCCTGGTGGGCGTAACGGAGTTTAATTCGGCGTCCGTGCACCATGGGTGGCTGATGCTGGGCAATGGCATCCTGGAGAATGGCCGTCAGGCGGTTGGTCGGCCATTTCGCCATAGCAGACTCGTAGCAGGCTTCCACCGACTCGTACATCACACCCACGCCAGACCCGTGGAGCGCCGAAATATAGTGCTTATCAGCGTAATCCAGGAAGTCGAGGCGACGCTGCACCTGCTCCTTTACACGGGCACGGTCTTCCGGGTCCATGCCGTCCCATTTGTTGATGGCGATCACCAACGAGCGACCGGCATCAAGAACAAACCCGATCAAGTGGAGGTCCTGATCCACCAGGCCTTCCCGGGCGTCAATGACCAGGATAACCACATGGGCATCGTCAATTGCCTGCAGTGTCTTGATAATGGAGAACTTCTCCACCACTTCACTGACATTCTTGCGGCGGCGGACACCTGCGGTATCAATCAGAGTGTACTGACTGCCCTGGCGCTCGTACGGAATGTAAACGCTATCCCGGGTAGTGCCCGGCATGTCGTAAACCACGACACGTTCTTCACCGAGCATCCGATTGACCAGGGTAGACTTGCCCACATTCGGCCTGCCGACCACGCCAATGCGGATGCCGGGGTAACGATCAGCCCGATCCTCTTCCTCCCGCTCCTCCTCGGAGGGCAGCAGGATTTCGAGCATCGAACGGATACCCCGGTTGTGGGACGCGGCAATCAGGAACGTGGATTCAAAGCCCAGGCTGTAGAAATCCGATGCCGCAATGTCCGGATCCTGGCCATCGGTCTTGTTCACAACCAGATGAGCCTGCTTTCCAGACCTGCGAAGACTGTCTGCAATGAGTTCATCGCCCGCGGTCAGACCGGCACGACCGTCCACCAGAAACAGAACAATGTCAGCCTCTTCTACCGCCTGCATGGACTGACGCGCCATTTCAAGATCGAGGCCCTGCTCGTCACCGGTAAGACCACCGGTGTCTATGACGATGAAGCGCTGCCCCTCATAGCTGCCCTCACCGTATTTGCGGTCACGGGTAAGCCCCGGGAAGTCCGCAACCAGGGCATCCCTGGAACGGGTCATCTGATTAAACAATGTCGATTTGCCAACGTTGGGGCGTCCGACAAGGGCAATAACTGGGGTCATAATTGGGGATCAATCCTGCGGTTTAACCTGGAATACGGCCATCTTTCCGCTGTTGCCAAAAACCAGCAGGTTACCATTGGCAAGACGCTGTGCCGGTACGCGGATACCCTCATCGTCGAACTCCAGCTGGCCGACCAGCTTGCCGTTCTGACGGTCTATGGCGTGCAGGTAGCCTTCGAAATCGCCTACCACCAGGTAGTCTTCGTAAACCATTGGCTGGGTCAGTTGGCGCCAGGCGAGACGATCCTGGGTCCAGACTTCCCGACGGTCCGAGCCTCTCAGGGCAACAATGTCGCCATTGGCCGAGGCCAGATAGATCTCGCCGCCGCCAATCATCGGGGAATAGAGGCTGGAAGCTTTCCGGCTCCAGATTTCCTGCCCGGTACGAATATCAACGAGGGCAAGTTTACCCTGGTAACCAACCACCATGACGGCGGTTTCAATGACCAGGGGCTGCCCCGCCAAATCGACCAGCCTTTCCAGCTCGGTGCGCCCCTGGGGCTGGCCCACTTCATACTGCCACATCGGTTGACCCGAGCCTGCGGCCAGGGCAATCAGTTTACCGCTGGCAAAAGAAGCTATGACCACGTCACCACCAACCAGCGGGGCTGCGGCGGCCCGCATCGAAAGGACCGGAACGGTACCGTCGTACTGCCATAACTTTTCGCCATCGGCGGCGCTGAACCCGAGAACCTTGCCATCAGTGGTCTGGGCGACAACCAGAGAGCCATTGGACTGAGGTGCGGACAACACTTCCGTCGGCAGTGGCTGGCGCCAGATTTCGGTGCCATCTTCACGGGAGAGCGCCACCAGATCAGCGTTCTCGGTGGTCAGGGAGAGATTCTCCCCATCACCGCCGAGACCAGAGAAGATGCGCTCCTCAAATTCTGATTCCCAGACAACCTTGCCGGAATCCGACGCCACGGCGTACAGCTCCCCGTCCGCCGAAGCAGCGTAGATCAGATCGCCGGTGTTCAGGGGTCCCAGGTAGAGAAAATCGCCATCATGACCGTCGCCCACGGACATGCTCCAGACTCTCTTGAATTCGGCTGTCGCCTCAATTTCAGGAACCGGAACAGGTTGTTCGAAGGTATCCGTCGTGCTACAGCCGGAAAGTGCCGCCAGAAGCGCCAGCCCCATCAGCAGTCCGCGTTTCGAAATCCTGTCGCGGAGGAGTGGCATCAGGCATCCTCCCCGACACCGAGGTCAGCCAGTTTCAGTTCCAGAATGCCACTGCGGCCCTGTTGGCTCTGTTCACGGGCAGCAAGATAGGCTTCGCGAGCGCCCTCCTTGTCGCCCTGCGCCAGCAGGATGTCGCCTCGCAGCTCGGAGTACATGGCAGCAAACGCGTCGGCATTACCGGCACCATCGATGGTGGCCAGCGCCTCTTCGTACTGGCCCGCGGAAAACTGGGCGCGAGCCAGGCGATTGCGCACCACAAGCGCCAGTGCTTCGTGCTCGCCGGTCTTGTCCAGCGCCCACTTCAGGGAATCAACAGCAGCTTCGGCATTGCCTTCCTGCATCAATTGCTGGCGTGCCAGGATCAGATTGCCGTAAACCGCATAGGCACTGTCCGTGTAATCTTCTCTCAGGGTCTGCGCCACGAAAGCGACGGTCTCGCCGCTGGTTTCATCGGCCTGGTCACTGAAGGCATTCAGCAGGTTGGCGAACTGGTTCGCTGCCTCGGTGCGCTGCTGGGCCTGATGGTTCTGCCAGGCCTGCCAGCCAAACACGATGGCCAGGGCCGCACCAATGCCGATCAGCAGGGAACTGCCGTTCTTCTTCCACCAGTCCTTGATCGCCTGGATCTGTTCTTCTTCGGTGCGCAACTCTGCCATGAGGACTCCTGTTGTCGAATTTTTGCTTTTGTATCCACAATTTAGAGGAATTATTAGAAGAATTCAAACATTCAGCCAATATGAGCGCTGGCGCCAACGCCCCGTCTCCCATAGCCGTCACATACACATCGGCGTTGCTGTTCACGTAATCCGGGACCAGCCCAAGCGTTTCAAGCAGCAGGATAAGACGCTCCAGACCCATCGCAAAGCCTACGGCGACTGTCGGTTTGCCACCCAGCTGTTCGACCAGGCCATCGTATCGGCCACCGGCGCACACGGTACCCTGGGCACCGAGACTGTCGGTTATCCATTCGAAGACGGTCTTGCCGTAATAATCCAGGCCCCGAACCAACGCCGGGTTAACTGAATACGCCACGCCCGCAGCATCCAGCAACGATTTCAGACGCTCGAAATGCTCCCGGGATTCGTCATCAAGATAGTCGTCGAGGCTGGGCGCGTTTTCCAGGATCTTGCGGGTGGAAGGATCCTTGCTGTCCAGGATCCGCAAGGGATTAGACTCCAGGCGCCGCTGACTGTCTGCATCGAGGTCTGACTTGAACTGGCTCAGATACTCTACAAGGGCTGTCCGGTAAACCCGTCGAGATTCGGACGTTCCAATGGAATTGATTTCCAGACGGGTATGCTCGGCAAGTCCGAGCTCTTTCCAGAGTCTCGCGGTAAGGATCAGCAATTCGGCATCGATATCAGGACCAGTCATCCCGAAACATTCCACGCCGATCTGGTGGAATTGGCGATACCGCCCCTTTTGCGGACGTTCATGTCGGAACATGGGGCCCGTGTACCAGAGTCGACGGGTCTGGTTGAACAGGAGGCCGTGTTCCTCGGCCGCCCGGACACAACCGGCTGTACCCTCCGGACGCAAAGTCAGGCTGTCACCGTTGCGGTCTTCAAAGGTGTACATTTCCTTTTCGACAATGTCGGTGACTTCACCAATCGACCGCTTGAACAGGTCGGTCTGTTCCACGATCGGCATGCGGATTTCCTGGTAGCCATACTGGGACAGCACCCTGCGTACCGTGGATTCCACAAACTGCCATACGGGCGTCTGCTCCGGCAGGATATCGTTCATCCCGCGAATTGCCTGAATCTTTGCCAATGTTAACCCTTAAATCTGTCTGGATGGTTGTGCCCGGGAATGGAAACGATCAGTTGTCCGAACGGGCAATGATCGATTCTTCCTGTTCCTTGCGACGTGCCACTTCCTCGCGAATCAGGCGCTCCAGATCATCGGTCAACGTGGCATTGTCCAGCTTCTGGTTCGGTTTGCCCGCCATATAGAAAAGATTCTTGGGGCTGCCACCGGTCAGTCCGAGGTCGGCAACTTTGGCCTCACCCGGGCCGTTGACGATGCATCCGATGATGGCCACATCGAGGGAGTCATTCACATCCTCCAGCCGCGCTTCCAGGTCATTCATGGTCTGGATGACATCGAAGTTCTGGCGGGAACAGCTCGGACAGGCAATAAAATTGATGCCCCGGCTGCGCAGGCGAAGACTCTTGAGAATATCGAACCCCACCTTGATTTCCTGCACCGGATCCGCCGCCAGTGATACGCGTATGGTGTCGCCGATGCCATCCATCAGAAGCATGCCCAGCCCAATGGAGGACTTGACGGTGCCCGAGCGCAGGCCACCGGCTTCGGTAATCCCCAGATGGAGCGGCTGTTCTATCTGCTGGGCGATCTTACGGTAGGCATCCACGGTCATGAACACCTCGGAGGCTTTCAGGCTGACCTTGAAGTCCTGGAAATCATGACGGTCGAGGATATCGATATGGCGCATGGCGGATTCCACCAGTGCGTCTGCCGTGGGTTCACCGTATTTACGCTGAAGAGACTTTTCCAGGGAACCGGCGTTTACACCGATCCGAATCGGAATGTTGCCGTCCCGCGCCGCGCTGATAACAGCACTGACGCGATCATCCCGGCCGATATTACCCGGATTGATACGTAGACAGTCTACACCCAGCTCCGCCACCCTGAGCGCGATCTTGTAATCGAAATGGATGTCGGCGACCAGTGGCAGGGATACCCGCTCCCGAATCTTTCCGAACGCCTCTGCGGCGTCCATGGAAGGCACAGAAACCCGCACGATGTCCGCACCCGCTTCCTGCAAGGCCGTGATCTGGCCAACCGTGGCCTCCACGTCACAGGTGTTGGTGTTGGTCATGCTTTGCACCGCGATCGGCGCGTCGCCACCCACAGGGACATTGCCCACCATGATCTGGCGGGATTTGCGTCTGGTAATCGGGGAATCCTGTTTCATGTCTTGCTGACCGATATAGAAAATTTGATCAAGTTTCAGATTGTCAGGGTAAATTCTGACCGGTTGTTGACAACCCGGTAGCCGCCGATATCCACGGGCTCACCCTGGAAACGGATGGATTCGACCGCATCGACCGCACCAATGACAACCCTGAGCGGCGCTGGTCCGGCAACATCGATCTGGTCTCCGTTCCGCTGAAGCGAATTCACCAACCGGTTACCCGCAGCATCACTGACCTGAACCCAACAATCGTCGCTGAAGCGAATCTGAAGCCTGCCAGTGTCCGCCACTTCAGAAAAGCCATTTGGATTTTCAAGTACCGGGTCCGGCGTCTGAACAACCGCCGGAATCTGCTCGGTCTCCGGTTCGGCCGGCTCCTGAACGGAGTCTTCAACGACTGCAGTGTCTGCCGTGGCCTGAGCCTCGCCAGCATCCAGCTCAACTTGTTCTGTCGACGGCTCCTGGGGCTCTGCAACCTCAGGCTCAGATTCCACTACTGCAGGCTCAGGCTCTTCAACGGTTGCTACAGCCTGAGGCTCCGAACGCTCTGGCTCAGCCGACGATGTCAACTTCTCAGTTGCCCCCTGTTCTTCCTCCTCAGGCAACGCCTCAGACTCCGTTACCGCCTCCGAGGGTGCGGCATCCTGTTCAGGAAGCAGGAAGGTAAACGCCAGATAACCGGCAATCCCCAGGACGACCAGAAAGAACAGGGCCTTGGCCAGCTGGCGTTTCCGACGTCTGCGGCGCTCGATATCAACCAGAGGATTGGCTTCCTGCTCCTGTTCGCGCTGTTGCCGGATTGGCTCCAGCTCCTGATCCAGATCGGCGATTACCGCATCCGCATCCAGCCCAACCTGTCTTGCATAAGCCCTGACATACCCTTTCAGAAAGAGTTCACTGTCAATCTGGCTGTAATCTCCCGACTCTATCGCCTGGATCACCGAGGGGCGCAGATGCTGCGCTGCGGCGACATCTCCGGTGCTCAAACCGGCTTTTTCCCTTGCTTTCTGTAGCTGCTGCCCTACGGGGTCCTTCATCGCTGGCTGTGGATTTTCTTCAGTTGCCATTAGAAATCAGCACCTTATATTGTTGGTATTCGACTGACTCCGGAAATTTATTTCTGAGCTGAAGTGCAAGGCTCGCTTCCTGGTCTTCATCACTGTAATAGCGGGCAATACGAATGCCGGTAAGAAGACTCTCCGGTGAGTGAACCAGACGCTGATTTCTCTGCATCATTGAAATCAGGCGCGAATAGTAACGGGCCGCATCGTCGAAGTCACCGGTCTCAACAGACACCCGTGAAAGCGCCAGCAGGGATCGGGCATCACCCCGCGTCAGCTCAACCGCCCGGCGATAAGATGTGGCGGCAGCCTCCAGTTCTCCGAGCCGCTCCTGAGTCATGCCAAGGTTAAAGAACACCGAACCCCGGTCCTGGTAACCGGTATCCCTTGATGCAGCGCGGAACTGGTCGCGCGCATCTTCCATCCGGTTCTGGCCGAACAGGAAGGCACCGTAGTAGACTCGCGCCCTGGTATAGCCCGGATCCTCGGAAATAGCCTGTTTGAAATTGCGTTCCGCAAGCTCGGGTTCACTCTCGGCGTTGTAGACAAGACCCATAGCGGCCCTGGCTCCAGGGTCATCTGGATCGAGCTTCAACGCCCTGTCGAGGTGATGACGCGCACGCTCGAGGTTACCCTGTCCTATATAGGCTGTGGCCAGTTTGACATAGTTATCCAGCGCTTCCTGCTTATCCGCTTCCCGTGAAAACCGACTGTCGGTGGTGGTAACGCAACCTGTAACCAGCACAGTCAGCAGCACTGCCACTAACATGGAAAAGCGTCGGTTTGCTGGTGTCGTTATCACGGGTGTCCCCTTCCTCGATTGGGCTGCAAGACGTTCCTGGTTCAGGGATTTACCTGCTGAACCTGAATATACCTCTGGCTCCGACGGGTCCTGTCTTCGACTCGCCCTACCAGCTGACCACACGCGGCATCAATGTCGTCTCCCCGGGTGGTTCGGATGGTCGTGATGTAACCGGCCTCGTTCAGAACCGTCTGGAAGCGACGGGTCGCATTCATGCTTGGCCGCCGGAAATCGCTTTCCGGGAACGGATTAAAGGGAATCAGGTTGATCTTGCACGGCAGATCCCTCAGAAGCACTGCCAGCTCGCGGGCATGCTCTGGCTGATCGTTCATCCCCTCGATCACGGTGTATTCGATCGTTGCCTTGCGCTTGTCCGGCAACCGTGCGAAGTAGCGCTTGGTCGCAGCCAGCAGTTCGGCTATCGGGTACTTTTTATTCAACGGAACCAGTTTGTTACGAAGTTCATCATTCGGCGCATGCAGGGAAATGGCCAGTGAAACATCGGTAACTTCCGACAGGCGGTCCAGAGCCGGCACAACACCGGATGTGCTGAGAGTAACCCGACGCTTGGAGATCCCGTAGGCCAGATCTTCCATCATGAGGTTCATGGCATCGACGACATTGTCGAAATTGAGGAGGGGCTCGCCCATGCCCATCATGACCACGTTGGTTATCGGTCGATCCGGACCCGGCTCGAAAGGCATAAAGGCCTTGCGCGCGACCCACACCTGGCCGATAACTTCCGCCGCGGTAAGATTACGGTTGAATCCACGCTTGCCCGTAGAGCAGAAGGTGCAGTCCAGACTGCAACCAATCTGTGAGGAAACGCAAAGCGTTCCTCGCTCCCCGTCTGGTATCAGCACGGTCTCGACACTGTTGCCGTTGTCCATGCGCATCACCCATTTGCGGGTGCCGTCTTTGGAGGTTTCGTCGTAAACCACCTCAGGACCACGGATCTCGGCAACCTGCTTCAGCTTCTCCCGCAGCGCCTTGCTCATATTGGTCATTTGATCGAAGTCATCAGCGCCACGCTGATGTATCCACTGCAACACCTGGGTGGCACGAAAACGCTTCTCTCCCAGGGACTCAAAGAAAGCTTCGAGCTTGGCTTTCGGCATCCCCAGAAGATTGGTTTTTTCAGCGGCCGCTGTCATTTCATAACCTCGATCAGATAACCAATTCGGAGGCGACCGGATGGTCGCCTCCGATCAACGCGATCAGCCCCGCGGGCAGATCTCGTTGTCATTGAAGAAATAGGCGATTTCGCGCTCTGCGGAAGCTGCGGAATCAGAGCCGTGAACAGCGTTCGCGTCGATGGAAGAGGCGAAATCGGCACGAATGGTGCCTGCATCGGCTTCCTTCGGGTTGGTTGCGCCCATCAGATCACGGTTCTTCAGGATGGCGCCCTCGCCTTCCAGAACCTGAACAACCACCGGACCGGAGGTCATGAAAGCAACCAGATCATTAAAGAACGGACGCTCTTTGTGCTCTGCGTAGAAGCCTTCCGCCTGCTCCTGGGTGAGGTGCATCATCTTGGCAGCAACAATGTTCAGTCCCGCTTTCTCAAAGCGGCTGTAGATTTCACCGATCACGTTTTTTGCTACCGCGTCGGGCTTGATAATCGAGAGCGTGCGCTCAGTTGCCATGGTCTTTCTCCAGTTTGTGGATGGTAAAAATTCTGGCCTGCGATTATACGCAGTCCGGGGCAAACTTCCTACCGCACTGCGCGGAGGCGGCTAACAACATCAACTATTTGCGAACTGGCAAAGGCCACGTCCTCTTCGGTGGTGAAACGGCCGAAGGAAAAACGCAGCGCCCGATGGGCCTGCTCATCACTCAGCCCAATACCACGCAAAACATAAGAAGGTTCTACTGTGGCCGAAGCGCAGGCTGAACCGGAGGAGACCGCCAGATCCCGAAGGCCCAGCATCAGGGACTCGGC
>LULR01000114.1_pt1 | contig 18652 bp, 14 predicted proteins | sample 729471 | NCBI WGS metagenome assembly LULR01 (sample SAMN03860284, study PRJNA289734) | marine metagenome | biome: seawater column; feature: ocean; material: water; isolation source: Red Sea water column Station 108 - depth 500m | place: Saudi Arabia: Red Sea | collected 2011-10-15 | depth 500 m
GAATTGATTTCTTCATTAATACTGATGTTCAGCCTCTTATTAATATGCTCCACTGGAGTATTTTTTGCTGAAAACGAAGCTCAGCCGGAAAAGTTTTCCAGTATCCCTTCAGCTATGTGGTGGGCAGTGGCTACTTTGACAACTGTTGGTTACGGTGACATTTTTCCGGTAACTTCTCTTGGAAAAATTTTAGGATCAATATCAGCAATCTTTGGAATTGGACTTTTTGCTTTACCTGCGGGTTTGCTGGCAACTGGTTTTTCTGATGAAATGCAAAAAGATAAAACGTTTTGTCCACATTGTGGAGTAAAATTGTAATGATTTAAGCATGATTAAATTTTCAAGAAGGATAAATCCCTGGGTTTATTACCAGGTTTCAACCCAGGGACGGACATCGATTTCGAATGTCCACGCGCTTCTTTTCTGGCTGTGAATTGCCCAATAAGTTTCAGCAATGTCATCAGGCTGTAGCAGCCCATCTTTAGGCCGTTCCTTAACCATCTCCGGGAATCTTTCTCTAGTCCACTCAGTATCAATAGGACCATCTATCACCACGTGGGCAACATGAATGTTTTTCGGCATTAACTCCTTTGCCATACTCTGTGCGAGCGCGCGCAGTGCATGCTTGCCACCAGCAAATGCTGAAAATCCTTTACTTCCCCTGACGCTTGCTGTTGCTCCGGTAAAAAGCATAGTACCACACTCTCGCTCGACCATGCGGCGGGCTACTTCACGGCCTGTCAGAAAACCTGCCAGGGCGCACATCTCCCAAACCTTTGTGTAAACACGAGAAGTTGTTTCGAGGACTGGAAACATTACATTGCCGCCAATGTTAAACACGAAAACCCCAATGGGGCCGATTTCATTCTCAACCCAGTCAATCAGTTCAACCACCTGTTCCTCTTTGCGCGCGTCACTGTGTATACCGGTGGCTTTTCCTCCGGAATCTTCAATCTGCTTTACGAAACTGACAATGTCACCTCTTCTGCGTGTTCCTACAGCGTGAAAGCCCTCTTTCGCAAAACGTCTTGCGAGAGCACTGCCCAGATAGTCTCCCGCTCCAATTATCAGCACAACTTGATCTTTACTCATGCTTCATCCTCATTTATTAAATGTAACTGATTCTATTGCAGCTTTTTTCCCTGCTATATATCTCTGAAAGCAGTGTTAACAGTGTTTTAACTAAAACAGGTATAATCAAGCTTTGTGACAAAGAGAAGAGCAATAAAGGAAGAGCGTTAATTTTGAAAGGACTCAATTTTCAAATGTTATGGAAATACCTGGTAGTTTTATACCATACAAGTTAGTTGTCCAATTTTGGCCAGCATTAATCGAAAGAGCATCTGTCAATGTGCCTGTAGTAACCAACTCACCAGACTGCAGAGGTTCTTGTTCTGAATATCTGTTGATAACTTGAAGTAAATACAAAACGGACTTCAGAGGACTGCCTAGCACGTTGGAGCCTCTGCCTTGCGCACACAAATCTCCATCGCATGACAAACTGATTTTGAAATTTTCAAGATCTGATAATACTTCTTGCCCGAGATTATTTAACTCCTGTGGTTCACCTACGAACAGCTTTGCATGTAGACCGGAATTTACAATTGTATCTGCTGTTTTGAATTCCCAATTAGGAAAATGAGACTGCACTATCTCAATCCCGTGAGCTATCCAGTCAATACAGCCTAAAATTTCTTCAGGTTCAGCTTCCAATGGCGGTGTAGAGCAGAAGTGCAAGACGATCTCCGGTTCAATCTTCGGTTCAGAGAATCCTTTAATATTGCACTTTGTATGCTGGCAGTTCAGCCGCACGACCGTCGTATCGTAAATGTAGGCCCAAATAGGTTCAGAAACGTTATAAACTGACCACAACTTTGTATTTGTGAATCCAATTTTTCGACCAATCGGCTTTGCTCCCTCGTTTATCCTCATCTCGTGAATTAAATTTGCCACAGCATAGGCCTTTGCATTACCAAAGTCTTTATTCAAAGATGTAAGCGGGACAATTTGTTTGCAATGATCCTGTGCGTACTTCAAATCATTAGCAATTGCTTGAAGATTTAATCCCTTTCCTTCGATGTGATTTCCTGAGCGAACATCGTTTTGAAAGAATTTTTGACTTTGATTTGAAAAGTTGTTCTTAGTCATAATTGATTTTCAATACTTTTACTAATCCATGTTTTGCTACTTTCATAGCAGTTTCACAATGAAAGAAAAAGACTATGTGCTATGAATGTAACTAACTGATATTATGGGGATCCAGTTGGGATTTGTACCCCGAACCTGGTGATTGGTAATCCGTGTACTGTATGTTATAGTGATTGCTTTTGAAAGCAGTTAAATAATATACTTCCGTATCTTAACCCTCCTTGTAACTTATTCCAAGTGTTACTGAATAGTACTGAATATTATGGCTGATTGACACCTGTATGGACACCTAAAAAAGTCCCTGATTTATACCCCTGAATGATCGGCTTAGGCGAGCTGATTTTCTACATTATTATCAGTATTTCCCCAAAAAATGATTCACCTTCAGTTTCCTCGTGTGTGCGTGTAGTGGATTTTTCTTGCAGTCAATACCACAGGTTGGCATTATTAAATGTAATTTCATAACTCAAAATTAATTACTCTCACATAAAGTACTAATAATTCATAAAGGTATTAAAACCAGAGGTAAGACAAATAATAATTTGGCTCAGGGAATGGTTATTCAATTAATTCGAGTAAAATATGATCAAGATATTCAACTCGACTGTCTCATGTTTTGTCGTGTCGTCCCGAACGTATGTGAAAGATATTGTAATATATCAACACTTTATCAGATCTTTCCCTTCGGTCGAGTTTACAAGCAGTAGACATCAATATCAGTATCTTATGAGAACTCGTGACTCACGAGATATGCAAAAGTGTTTGAGTGAAAAGCTAAAATTATAATAAAACAAGTTGTTCTAATTACCACTGACTCCTGAATACTATATACTATTGCGAGTCTTGTTCAAGAACTGCCGTCAAACCATCCACAACATCATCTAAAAGGACGAAATGCATCATCATCAAAGCGGACGCCACTTTTTGCAGATTCCCGGACCAACCAATGTTCCGGACCGTATTCTCCGTGCCATTGAACGGCCTACCATTGACCACCGTGGTCCGGAGTTCAAAGGACTGGGGTTCGAGGTTCTGGAAGGAATCAAAGAAGTTTTCCAGACTAAACAGCCGGTGATAATCTATCCTGCTTCCGGGACAGGAGCCTGGGAAGCCGCGCTGGTTAATACACTTTCGCCCGGAGACAAGGTGCTGATGTACGACACGGGGCACTTTGCCAGCACATGGCACAAGCTGGCAGAAAAGCTGGGACTTGATGCCCAGCTGCTTCCCGGCAGTTGGCGGGAGGGCGCAAAGCCGGAAGTAATCGAGCAGGTTTTGGTTGATGACAAGAACCAAACCATCAAAGCCGTGTGTGTGGTTCACAACGATACAGCAACCGGAATCACCTCCGACATCCCGGCAATTCGAAAGGCCATCGACAGTGCCGTTCACCCTGCCCTTTTCCTGGTAGATACGATTTCTTCGCTGGCATCCATCGACTACCGGCATGATGAATGGGGTGTGGATGTAACTGTAGGCGGTTCACAGAAGGGTTTGATGCTGCCTCCGGGTTTGAGCTTCAACGCAATTAGCGAAAAGGCGCTTTCCGCCTTTGAAAAAGCCAAACTGCCGCGCTCTTACTGGGAATGGCAGGACATGCTCGAGGCCAACAAGCAGGGAGTATTTCCTTTCACTCCCGCAACCAACCTGCTTTATGGCCTGCGGGAATCTATCCGGATGCTGCTTGAGGAAGGACTTGATCAGGTGTTTTCAAGACACAGGAGGCTCGCTGAAGCAGCACGCGCTGCTGTTCAGGCATGGGATCTGGAACTGAATGCACTCATCCCCAGTGAATACAGCAACTCGCTCACCGCAGTCGTGATGCCTGAAGGACATGACGCGGATGCATTCCGCAAGGGGGTGCTGGAGTGTTTCAACGTCTCTCTGGGCAACGGGCTTGGACGTCTCAACGGCAAGGTCTTTCGCATTGGTCACCTGGGCGATTTCAACGAACCGATGCTGCTCGGCACATTGGGCGCCATCGAAATGGGATTGGATCTGGCTAAAGTCCCTCATCGCCCTGAAGGCGTGCGTGCCGCGATGAGTAACCTTGTGGAAAACAACCGCTGAGTGCTGTCCGGATTGAATCGATGGTCAGTTTAGAATAATCTGGGCTAACAGCAATTAAATGCACTCGATCATCAAGAAATGCACCAGTTTCGCAGCAGACTGATCGGATGCAGCGCCATACGTCCGGAACCGTGCTCAATCTGGTGGCGGCAGCTGGTTCCACACGCGGCTATATGATCACCAGCTGCAACCTGACGGATTCGGGGCAGCAGCGAGAGTTCGGCCATTTGTATGGAAACCTCGTAATTTTCGGCCTGATAGCCGAACGACCCTGCCATTCCGCAGCAGCTTGAGGGGATGGTCTCGACCTCAATTCCGGGAACACTTTGCAGCAGCTTGACGGTGCTGTCCATTGCGTCAAATGCTTTTTGGTGGCAGTGCCCGTGCAGCAAGACTTTTTCTGATTCTGTAGTTTTGAATTTGAAATTCAGCCGTCCCGCCTGATGTTCCGCCAGCAGATAGGACTCCAGTAATTGAACATGATCAGCAAGTTCCTGGGACTGCTTTCCCGGAAGCAGAGAGGGCAGCTCATCCTTGATTGTGAACACGCACGACGGTTCCAGCCCGACGATGGGCACGCCACGCTCAACGTAAGGCGACAAATATTCCAGCAATCGGGCCGCTTCCAGTTTGGCTTCGTCAATCAATCCGGAGGATAGAAAAGTGCGACCGCAGCAAAGGCGGCGCTGTTTGTTGACAGCTCCGGACACAATAACTTTCCGATCATCTGCTTCCAGCACAGCCAGTCCATCCCGCAGGACGTTTGGCTCGAAGTAAGTATTGAAACTGTCAGCGAACAGAACCACTTCCGGACCAGTGGTTTTGTTTGAGATCTCTTCCGGACTGAATGGTTTTGAGTGCCATTTTGGCAGTTCGCGTTTGCCGCTGAGTCCGAGCAGTTTTTCTGAAATACCGGAGAGTCCGGGAATCATGTCACGCAAGTTCGCCAGTCCACCGAACTTCGAGACCTGTGGAGCATAGCGGGGCATATAGGCAAACAGTCTTTCCCGTAGCGAAATACCGTGTTTCCGATGATAATGGTATAGGAATTCAGTTTTCATGCGGTTCATGTCCACGCCTGTGGGACATTCCCGCCGACACGCTTTGCAGCCAACACAGAGCTGCATGGTTTCATACATTTCCGGAGAAGAAAACGCCTTCTTCCCCAACTGTCCGGATAAGGCGAGTCGCAGCGCGTTGGCGCGTCCGCGGGTGAGATGTCGCTCGTCCATGGTTACTCGGTAGGATGGGCACATCACCTCTGTGTTGAATTTGCGGCAGGCGCCGTTGTTGTTGCACATTTCCACCGCACGGTCAAATCCACCCCATTCGGACCAGTCAAGTCCGGTTGGCATATTGGATTGCTGGTAGTCCGGACTGTAACGGAAAAGGCCGCGGTCATCCATCCTGGAAGGCTGCACGATCTTGCCCGGATTCAATAAATCACAGGGATCGAATATTTTCTTGATTTCCTCGAATGCTTTCACAAGACGTCTGCCGAACATCACTTCGTGGAACTCCGAGCGCACCAGGCCGTCCCCGTGTTCTCCGGAATGCGAGCCCTTATACTCCCGTACGATTGCAAAGGTTTCTTCCGTGATCGCCCGTAGCTGCTTGGCGCCTAATTCCTGCTTCATGTTTAGGACAGGGCGAACGTGCAGGCAGCCCACGGAGGCATGCGCATACCATGTTCCGGTGGTGCCGTACTTCGCGAAAAGTTCGTTGAGGCGGCTGGTATATTCCGCAAGGTCTGTCAATTCCACCGCGCAATCCTCGATACAGGAAACCGGTTTGCCGTCGCCTTTCATGGACATCATGATGTTGAGTCCTGATTTGCGCACATCCCAGACTTCCTTCTGGAATCCCGGATCAATTGCTTCCACTACTGAATCTGGAAAACCGTGCGCCGACATCAATTCGTCCAGTTCACGCAGCTTGAGTTTGAGAGGATCAAACTCTGTTCCCGCAAACTCAACCAGCAGCAGCGATCCCGGCTTGCCTTTCACAAATCGTTTCAGTTTCTGCTGAAACTGCGGGATCTCGGCGGCAAGTTCGAGCATCGTCTGGTCCACCAGTTCCACCGCGTCTGGACCCAATTCAACGAGGTGCTGAGTAGTTGACATTGCTTCGTAAAAGGTTGGGAAGTGACAAACGCCAAGCACCTTGTGTTCCGGAATCGTTTGGAGATTGAGATGAATTTTATTGGAAACCGCGAGGGTACCTTCTGAACCTACCAGCAGATGTGCCAGATTAAGCGAAGACCTTGCCTCTGAGGTCAATACATCCAGATTGTAGCCGCCCACACGGCGCTGCACTTTGGGAAAGCGTTTGGCCACTTCTTTGGTTTCGCGGGTTCCAAGTTCCAGCAGCTGACTCACCATTTGCTGCTGCCATTCCGGAGCAGCGGAGGCTGTTCCGTTTCCCAATTCAGCAAAGTGCATTTGGCTGCCATCCGCGAGCACAGCGTTCACGGCCAGTACATTATCCACCATCTTGCCGTAACGGATTGATCGAGCGCCGCAGCTGTTGTTGGCTGTCATTCCGCCAATGGTCGCCCTGCTGCTGGTGGAAACATCAACGGGAAAGAACAGCTTGTGTGGCTTGAGCAGAGCATTCAGCTGGTCCAGCACGATTCCGGGTTGAACCACTGCCTGACGTTTTTCCGGATCAAGCTTAATGAGGCGGTTGAGATGCTTGCTGACATCAACGATGATGCCTTCGCCTACGGTTTGACCACACTGCGAGGTGCCACTGCCCCGCATTGTCACCGAAACACCGTTGTCGTTTGCGATACTGAGGGTGGCAAGCACGTCCTCCTCTGTTTCAGGCACCACAACGCCCAGCGGTTTGATTTGGTAGATCGAAGCGTCGGTGCTGTAAAGTCCACGTGAAAACTCATCAAACAGTACTTCAGCAGTCGTTTCCTTCCGCAGACGTTTTGCCAATGAGGAGTCTTGTGTTGAATTTCTTATCATCTAAGAGACATGTCAGGTTGAAAAGCAGATCTATTTTAAATACTCAGTCACAGTTCTTCTAATACAACTGCGAGTGTTATGTTCAAGTATGAAAAAAGGAAATGTTCACATCTTTCCGGATGACTTGGCGAATGATGATACGGACAATTCGACTGCATCTTTTTGCGCCATGACGCAGGTACTGGGGTTACTCACAGGAGAAGATGGGGTTAGTTTGCCTTTTGTTCTGTTAGAGCAACTTCTTGACCATAAGATATCTCAAGTGTACGATCAACAGGTTCATGAAATTATTTAAACTTATACCACTTATTTAATAATTTTTTATCAGGAGGTCCTATTACCTTGGCAACAGTATCTAGATACAATTTATGAGCAAGTGGAAGTTTCGAAGCAATTTGTGATGAAGTATGTAGATTAAATTCATCATTTTGACCTCCCACTAAATAAAAATAATTCCACTCAGCTAATATTACCCAATATGCAAATTCTTGAGCCGTTACCTTTGCATAACCTTTACGGTCACGATTAAGTAAATCTGAATAACTAGATATATTATAATGCCCCTTATCGACTGCTTCTTGCATCGCTAAATTAATTGGAGAATCCTTTTTATCCCAACGCCATTCATCGGGGAAAGCATAATAAAAACCAACAGTGGTAATTGTATGTAATAGATGTTCAACAATTTCATTAGCTTGTCTGTGAATTTCGTGATTTTTTTCTTTCTCCCAAATAAAATCAACGTGATTATGCTGATATTTGCCTCTTCGTGGACAACAATCAAAACCACGGTTGAAATCAGGACTTATTAAACCAATCCGCTGATACACATAAAATTTTTGAAGAGTTTTAAGAAAATGTTTTTGAATAATTGGATCAATTATTTTTTTTGCATCAAACATAGATTCGTATATTAACGCTACGTCTTTTATAAAAGTATCTGAGACTCTTTCTAAGGAAAATATTCTAAGGCTAATTGTATCAATATATCTTGTATAAGGTTTAAATTTATTTTCACTTATTAATGATCCTTTCTTATAAAGCGGACCATAGCCATCCTTCCATTCTCCTTCATAACTACTTCCATCAGAATAAGTTTCTGTTCCTTGACCATCTTGTTTACCATCCTTAAATTCCCCTTCATACTTTCTTCCATCAGAAAAAGTTAATGTACCTTGACCATGCCGTTTTCCGTCTTTCTTCTCACCTACGTAAACACCTTTTTCTGCACACCCTAACAAAAACACAGATAACAAAATATGAATTACAATTTTCAGATTTTTCATTTCAATTCTCTGGTTTGGAAAATTTATGGGAAATGTTCTATCTCTCCCATTGAATGTAATAAGTAACATGAATGTTTCTAATTTTGCAAAATATTTTAGTATACAAAATGTGAAGATTTTACTTGGAGTGTGTCTGACTTTGAAGAATTAGTGGGGTTTACTTACACGAGATGATGGGTTGGTTTTTTTCTTATGGAGTTTTGCTGCAATTGTTTCAGGAACTATTATATTGAAAATCTAAATATGAGAAATACTATTGGTGATTTTGTTATCTCATAGTTGTAATTAAGTGTGTACCCACTGTATAACCAATTTGCATTTCCTTTTAAATAATCTAATGGGTAACTCATACCTAGCCCAAAAAGCATTTCATCTTGTATTTCCATACCAGTAAAAATACTTGGCTCAAGCATAAAACCGAGACTTGAAGAAGCGTTAGGACTTAATTCGGGATGATCTATTTCTACTGTAACTAAATTAAATCCAGCTGCAATTTGTCCCTCCAATAGGAAATTATCATTACTATACAAAGTATGATCATAACGTATATATGGTGTGTTTTCTGTCACTTTTATTGAAAAATATGATGTTGCTGTAGAATCTTTCCCGTTATGCTCACTCATACGGATTCCCCATGAAATTCCATGAGCTGCAATATACACAAATCTAATGTCATTTCCTTCAAGATCAGCTTCTCCTTCTCCAGAAGCCGAAAGCCATGTCAAATCTGAACTTAATTTATATTTACTGTTTACACCTACATCCAGTTCTAGTCCTGAAGTAAACTTTTCAGGAATCTTGTTTGATTCAGTGCTTGTTACTTGCTCAGTCAACGCACCCTCAGCTATTTTGTCCCGTAAGGCCCACAATTCATAGTTTTTGTACTGTTTTAATTCTTCCTTGATATTCTTTAACCCCTGATCTGTCAAAGGTTCAAACTTCCTTGAATAGTTAAACATCTGCGTTGTCCCTTTAAATTCTTGAGAATATCTTAATTCATAGGGATAAATCAGCACCTTTCCCTCTTCAAGAACAAATGGACGATGCCGCATTCTCTCGGTATTTGGATTTACATTTCTGACGTTGATAGGATTTTCAGTCATTGAAAAAAGACGATGTTCACCAGGGGAGAGTCCACTGACGATGGTTAAACTATTTCCATCTTGTTGTAAATTCGATCTTACACTGAATAATTGATCATTTTGTGGAGAATTGTTCCCGTACCAAGAATCCGAATCTGGTTTGCTTTGAAAATTAAATATATAATCAAATTTTCGTTCCATCTGAGTCTTGTTGATCACCTCTGCTGGAATAACCAGAATTGATTTTATCTCTTTAGATGGTTTGGGTAATTGCTTTGCACAGCTGGCAATTATGACAGTCGATACAATGGCCAGAAATGTTTTCAAATATCTCATTTCGAAGTTCAGAATGTAGAAAAGTGAAAGTTGCAAAATTTCAAACCGCATTGACAAATACTTTGCATCAATACTAGTTCATTATATTAAACAAATGTTTCTTTAAAATGGATATTATACATATTTTTTAATTTGACAAGATTTTTTTCTTTAGAGTTGTAATGACAATAATAAAGGGATTTTACTTGGAGGGTGTCTGACTGTGAAGAATTATTGGTGGTTGCTCGCAGGAGGTTGAAGCTAATGAATTGATAAAATGGCTCGACAAAAAGGAAGAAAAGTCAGGAACTATGGACACCAAGGCATTATAGTGAAAAGTCAGATTCTCTGTAACCCGTTGGTATTTGTGGCGCACCAGACAGGACTTGAACCTGTAACCTACTGATTAGAAGTCAGATGTACTGGGTAAACAGGGATAGACTGCAACAAATAAGGATAATAAAATCAATATGATATAAGTTAAAATATATTAGGGGATATTCCGCAATATGGCCTGTTTTTGTAAGCTAGTGGCACAAAATTGGCACAAAAATTTGCCCTCGTGCGTGCATGTAGTGATTATTCTTGCGGTCAATATCACATATCGGCTAACCAAGAAGAGATTCTATGAATAGGTGTTTCATTTAAATATAACTCCACTCAAAACTCTACCTTTTCTGTATCCGTATTTATAATAAATTGTTCAGTTAAAACGCAAACCATTCTTATATTCCCCTACAAACTTCTTATCAAAAAAAAATCTGTACCTTGTACATGATATTTCCATCCTTCCGTTCTCCTGCATATTTTTTCCACTAAAATAATGAAGCTAGATATCAATCTAAAAAGTTGCTTCACTGGTTCTGTTGTTTGCAGCAAAAACTTAAAAATAATTTTGTATTAATTTGAAAAGATCATTTTACTGAATTGTATCTCCAGTGTTACTTGTATGATCACTCAATTGATTGATTGCATTGAAACCACTAGAATTATCGAAAGTAAAGACAGTCCAGAGACTACCATTATCGTTTGGAACATTATAGGTAGTCACAGTATTATTAAAGTAAACTGTGACAGTAGTGCCAGATTTAGATAAATTGTCAGGACTAGTAAGACCCTTGTTAGAGTAATCATGTACACTGTAACGATAGGTCCCGCTCCGAACTTTAGAAATTGTTATAGTTTCAGTACCTGGTGGTCCATCCATATCATCTTTATCCAGTGACACATTGTCACTCGCTTCTTCAGTTGTACATCCAGTACTCGTGTAATTGTCTGTGCAATAGTAATAATTATCCACTGCATCCCAACTACCAACTCCGTAATATCTTGAGGCATTCCAATAAATGTGAAAACGGCCACTAGCATTGTCAGGACCAGTGAGGTGAGAGTCCAAAATAGAAACAACATTATTAGTAAGATTGTCCCAGTGCAACACAATTCTCATTGTTCCACTACTCATATTCTGGGATATCGATGTATTTTGACCGGTCAAGTTTCCACAGACATTGACGTTAAAGTATGCCGTTATATATTCGGATTTGCTTAGCTGAATTGTGTATCCTCCAGCGTTCATGCTGCTTAAAGTATAAGTGCCATTATTTGCGGTAATGGCAGTTGTACCCGTTGTACTCCCACTAGTCACATTCCAACCATTTCTGACACTAATAGAAACACCTGAAACAGCACTTCCGCTCACTGCATCTGTTATTGTTCCGGCAACAGTCCCAACTGAACAATTGTCTGCAAGTAGGGTCATATTTGCAGTAACTGTTTGGTTATCTGTTTCAAGAGCAGTTGATAAACTAGCATCATTGAAATTGCTCTTCGTGAAGGTAAGTGTATATGTACCCAGGCTGAGGTTATCCTGGCTGTAATCCCCACTATTGTTGGTAGTAGTATTCTCTACAATTGTTCCAGATGCAGCAAAACTCACACTGACATTTTCTGCGGCAGTATTATTGTCGTATCTGACAGTACCTCTAATTGTTCCTGAACCTGAAGAATTATCTGAACCCGAAGAATTATCTGAACCCGAAGGACTATATCCTCCTTTTTCATAATCGCTTGCATCGCCATATTCACTATTTTCGGAACAATTGCTCAAGCAAAATGCTGTCAGAATAAGAACAAGCGGGAAAAAGGGATTGAATTGCTTTAGTGAAAACATTTTTTCTTATCTGACAATTTCAGCTGAAAATATTAATTCAAAACTTTCGTTGAACTTTTAGAATGATGCTGAAATTTACCATAATCTGGTATGAATTAAAAGAATATTAGATTTTACTTGGAGGGTGTCTGCCTGTGAAGAATTAGTATGAGTTGCTTTTATGAGGTGATGGGGTTGGTTTAATAATTAATTTTAGTGTATCGTCCTTGGTATTTTACAGATAAAAATAAAATACTTATTTTTTTATCAATTGGGGAGAAATAATTTATTGTATAATTCTTTAGAAGCGGTATGTATAAGTTATAACGTCTGATCCAGTTAATCCTGTAGTAAATCGGCCATACTTCCCATCAAGGGTTTTTAGCTTATCATCTTTGTATAAACTGTTTATTTGTGCAATATCAATACTAATAAATGTCCAGATCGAATCTTTAGAAATTCGCTCCCAAAGTGTGAAAGTAACACCAGCTGATATAACAACCTCTTTATAGGCAACGCTCTCCAGATTATTAGGATTGTTGCATTTTCCTTCATGGCTGTTTGCCAATTTCTCTTTATCCTGGCTATCCTTCTCTGTTTTAACTGCAACATCATAAGAATCACAAAAATTGATTTTTATGTTATTATCCACCAAACCTAAACCGAAGCCCAAACCAGCTTTTAAGAATCTATGCATTTCACCAAGAGGAATAAAAAACCCCCACATATAACCTAATGCAAGAGCACTTCTTTTAAGGTCATGAGTTATGGCCCAGTTTTCCGGAAGGGTACTTAGTTGAGAAGAACTAAAATATTTAGGTAAAAAATTCTCCTTCAAATAGTCTCTTGTGCCAGATTTTTGTCTCAGGTAAATAGTAGTTCTTGAATTATTAAATGCTGCATCCAATTGAGATGAGATTGATTGATCTGGAAGAGGTGGAATATTGTTTATTTCATCTCCAATAGAAAAATCAAAATATGCCTGCCTGAATAACCAGCTGGACATCAAAGATTCAGGAAATATTATGGCAATTGGGAACTTCTGTGTTCCTGCAAAAGAACCTGTATATTCTGTATTAATTTTAGTATTATATTTTGTAATTTCATAATCCTCTATTAAAAACTGGTCCTGTGAAAGAACGGTAGAGTACCTTAATCTAATTCCGTCAATAGTCTTATCCTGAGCCTGAATGACACTCGTGGGAATGATCAATAAAATGATTATCAGGAAAAAATTAATTCTATTTAGAATCAACCTACCTAAGTTAACTCTAATCTCTAATATAATGAAAGTTGAAATATAGGGTTGAAATTTTTTAATTTTAACCTCTTTAGATAGTGGGAAATTTCATGGGTTAAAATGCATAATTAATTCCTAATAATTTTTTGTTGGGATTTTTGCTGGTATCAAATATTTTCGGTCTGTTGATTTTGTTTTATACACTGACTAAAAAATTGCTAAATATCCGCAATCTATAAACTAAAGAAGATATATGCAAAAGAAAATTTGGGGATTTTACTTGGAGGGTGTCTGACTGTGAAGGATTAGTGGGGGTTAATTAATTGAGATGATGGGCTAATAATTTTATTGCTCTAAATAATTACTTCAAATCCTTCAAATTGAGGGTGTTCAAGATAAATATCGCTATGTGCTCCTGCCCCTTTATGCGCTTTTCTGAAGGCCTCTGACTTGGTCCAATTCTCAAAGTCCTTTCTAGATTCCCAAGTTGAGTGTGAGGCATATAAAGTATGGGTGTCTTCGGTCTTGCCTTTTACTAAATGAAATTCAATAAAACCTGGGACATTACTAAGATGTGTTTCTCTTTTTTCCCAAATATTTTCAAAATCACTCTCTCGGTTTAGAGCAATCTGAAACCGGTTCATTGCAATAAATTTCATTTTTTCCAATATGATTAACTATATATTTAATCAAAAATATGATTGGTTAATTTGAGCTAGACGGGAAATGACATTTGATCTGAATAATGAATGATGAGTGGGGAAGTCAACAAACAACAAAAAATTTGCATCTATATTACAGTAAGTCATGACTTCATGACTTTTTTAACCTGATCTGGCGTGAATGGTAGGTGTCTCAGGCGGGTTCCACTCAATGCAGCCACTGCATTAGCTACTGCTCCACCAGTAATTGGCAAGCCGGTTTCACCGATTCCAGACGGACTTTCATTTGAATCAATGATCTTCACATGAATTTCTTCAGGTGCGTCTGATATTCGCATTACATGATAGTCATGAAAATTGGATTGTTGAACCTTTCCGTCTTTAAAAGTTATTCGTTCAGATAGAACACTGCTTAGCCCGTAAATGATCGCACTTTCCATCTGGGCCACAGCATTGTCAGGTTGAACTACAATGCCTGCATCCAGAGAAGACCATATCCTGTGAACCTTTATCTTTCCTGATGATTTCTCCAGGGAGACCTCCACAACGCCTGCTGCCAGCGAACCACTGCGTTCGGCAAATGAAATTCCAAATGCATGGCCATCTGGAGGTTTTCTTCCCCATCCTGCCATATCTGCTGCAGTTTCAAGAACCTTCAAGGCTCTTGGTGAATTATGCATCACCTGCCTGTGGAATTGATAAGAATCTACTCCCTCTGCTTCTGCTATCTCGTCAATGAAGGATTCAATTGCAAACTTGGTAAAACCATGACCAACAGCTCTCCAGTGTTTCAACCTGACACCGTGACTCAACCCCAGTATTTCAATGTGCTGATTAGGAATATCGTAAAATGGAATTTTTGCTCCTGAGCTCAACAAACGTCTACCGTCCCCTACTATGCTATGTTTCCAGGCGATGAGTTTTCCATCAGCATCCAAACCAGCGACAAGCCTTTGCAGGCACATTGGCCGAAACGCTCCATATTGAAAATCATCCTCCCGGCTCCAGATCAGTTTAACTGGTTTTCTGACAGTCTTTGACAACTCTGCTGCTTCTACAATGTAGTCAGACATTGATCGTCGGCCAAAACCTCCCCCAAGGAAACAGGGATGTAGCTTGATTTTGCGAGGATTTGTCCCAAGAAGTTTGGCCACAGCCTTTATGGCACCTGAAGGTGATTGTGTACCAGCCCAGATTTCAGCACCATCACCTGCAGGGTTTACGGAAACTATTGCATTAAGTGGTTCCATTTGGGCATGGTAGACATGGTCACTAAAATAATCAGACGAATATATCCTGTGAGCATTTTGAATTGCAGCATCTGCGTCGCCTTGCTGATTTAAGACATGACCCCCTTTTTTTCCAGAACCGACAATATTTTTATATCCTTCCAAAATCTTCTCGCTGTCAAACATTTCCGCAGGTGAACCCTTGCTCCATTTGACCTTCAGTCTACGTTTTGCAGAAATAAGGTTTTCGTAACGTTTTCCAAGGATTCCCACTCCATGTTTGAGACGGACTATTTTTTGGATACCTTGCATCGACTTGATTTCTTTTTCGTTGAAACTTTCTGGCTGATTACCGTTAACAGGAGTACGCAGTATTGTGGCATAGAGCATATCTGGTACATTGACATCCATACTGTATATTGCACTTCCATCTACCTTTTCAGGAATATCAACACGAGGAACATATTTCCCGATAAGCCTAAATTCTCCCGGCTTCTTCAGGCTCTTCTCAGGAATCTCTGGAATTTCTTTTATGGTCTCTGCGAATGAGGCTATTTCTCCGTAACTGATTTTCCGGTTTGAAGCGCTGTGAATCACCATGCCTGGTTCGGTTTTCAACTCTGTCAAAGGAATTTTCCATTTCATAGACACATTTTTTAACAAAACGTATCTTGCCTGAGCTCCGGCTTGACGAAGGGGCTTGAAATACCCACTTACGGTAAAACTTCCTACAGTAATCATGTGATATCCTCTGCCTCCCCAACCAGGTCTTCCGTATATTTTGGGATCAATTGGAGAATGTTCAACTTTAACTTTACTCCAGTCAGCATCCATTTCTTCAGCAATCAACACAGCAAGTGCTGTCATTGACCCCTGGCCCATTTCAGCAGAAGGATTTAGTATAGTTATTGTTCCTTCAGAATCTATCTTAACCCATACAGTGATATTTGAACCTTTGTTCTTTGATCCTTCAGAATCTTCATTTGCTGAAGCCCAGTTTCCATTTATTAAACCACCTATAGAAATCATAAATGTAAATCCACCAGTACCAGCTATAAACCGGCGCCGGCTGAGTCTTGGCGTATGATTATCTAAAATATCAGGTTTTTTCATCACTTATCCTTCGTTAACTTTGGCTGAAGCAATTTTAATGGCGCGTATGATTCTTAAATAGGTTCCGCAACGGCAGATGTTTCCGTTCATGTACGCTACGATCTCATCCCGACTGGGATTCTTATTTGATTCCAATAGTGCGGCAGCCTGCATAATCTGGCCAGACTGACAGTATCCGCATTGTGGGACTTGTGCCTCTACCCAGGCTTTTTGGAGTGGATGGGACCGGTTTTTTGAAAGGCCTTCTATAGTAGTTACCGATTTTCCTGCTACAGCCGAAACTGGTGTTATGCATGCCCTGATTGGCTGACCATCCAAGTGAACAGTACAGGCACCGCAGAGTCCTGAGCCGCATCCGAATTTAGTTCCAGTCAGGTTCAGATGTTCACGCAGCACCCATAATAAGGCTGTTTCCGGCTGCGGATTGAGCTTGGTTTTAGATCCATTCAATTCAAATTCGATAGACATTCAATACCTTTATTTTCATACAGGGTCTGCTTTACGGTACTACTTTCCTGATTTTTATATAAACTATGCCATGAGTGATCACAATGCAAGCTAAATTTTGTTTGCTTATGGAGATAGGAGAAGGCTATTTGGTTTTGGCGAAGTTTACTTTTATGTTGATATGACCAGTTCAATTGGCAGGTGTCTACTTAGAAGAATTAGTTGGGGGTATCTGATGGAGCATCTAGGCACAAATGAAAGTAACTACTTTCTGTACTAATTTTGTCCTGCTGATAACACGTTAAAAGTTGCATTTACTACTTTTCAATAAAAGTGTTTTAATAATGAATTGGCTGTGATACCATCTCACGAAAACGTTAAACATATAACTTAATTAGGAGAGATAAAATGAATATTTGTATTGTGTCCACTTTCAGTTGCACTTTTGAAGATTTTGAAGCTATGGTAAAGGAAAGTGAAGAAGCTGTTAGTGAATTTATTTCTGAATATGAGTTGGTAAAGGTTAATGATCATAAATCAATTTTTATGTGCAACTGCTCTGACATGGAAGCCTTTGAAGCGTTGATGTCATCTCCAGAGATGAAAGAGTGGGACAAAGAAAATAACTGCGTTGATATTATCTACTCACTCGAAAAAATCAATTAGTTATGAAAGGGAGCTAAATAACTACTCCACTTTACTCCACTTATAAAAACAATGTGGAGCAACTCAATCCCAGTTAAACACTGACAGGCTCCACGTTGCTCCACAACTCCACGTCTTTTTTAATATTATAATAATGATGGTCACGTAAAAACTATTTTTGACAAATAGTTAATTTTAATTAAATATATATGTATTCAAAATATGAAAATTAAATTTAATTGTATAAAAATTTATTTCTATTATAATGACCTCGGTTTCAAAATTTATTAGAGAAATTAATGATCCCTGAGCAAACAATAGAAGCACTAAGAATGGGTTTTGGACACTTGGGTTCAGCCAACTCTGATTTGAAGACTGTTCATACAGATACTTTAAGTACTTCGTTTGAGCAAGAAAAAGACACAATTACATGTTTTGTTCTTAGCTCCATTTCTGAAAAAGTTTTGGAAAACTTTAATTCAACTGGGCGTGTTAGTTTTTTTGTAGGTCTTCCAAGCCATGAAGCTTACCAATTTAAGGGTGAATTTATAGCTACTCGTTCTCTTACAGATGAAGAATTATCTCATTCAGAAAAATTCAGAAACAATTGTATAGAAGCATTAAGCAGTATGGGCACTCCTGCCGAAGCAGCAGGCAAAATATTTGGAAACTCGCCCGATCTTGGTGTAACATTCAAGGTAGAGCATATCTATAAACAAACTCCTGGCCCAGAGGCAGGTCAAGAACTTCCTTTTAACTGAGGAGACAATTATGATAACCGAAGAACATCTACCATGCTTGCAAGGTATGTTTCCAAGCTGGATGACTACATGTTCTTCCAAAGGAGAACCTAACACAACTGTCATTTCCCAAGTTTGGTATGTTGACGAAGAACATGTGGCACTATCCTTCCAATTTTTCAATAAAACCAAAAAAAACATCACAGAGAATCCCCATGCTTTTGCCACAATTGTCAATCCTGGAACTATGGAAATGTTCGATCTTGAATTAGAGTATGACCACTCTGAAACTGATGGAGAATTGTTTGACGATATGGACATGAAACTGGAGGCAATCGCCTCCATGACAGGTATGACTGGAATCTTTAAACTTCAGGCGGCAGATATTTACAAAGTCAATTCCCTTACTCCACGAGTTCCTTGAAGTTGATCTCTAATAGCGCTCCTCCTACTTAGGGCTTCCTGAAAAAGTTACAAATTTGAATAAGAAGCATTTGAAGAGTCATTTTCTAGAGCTGTACAAAACAAATTAAGCATTGCAGAGAGTAATA
>LULR01000144.1_pt1 | contig 18371 bp, 17 predicted proteins | sample 729471 | NCBI WGS metagenome assembly LULR01 (sample SAMN03860284, study PRJNA289734) | marine metagenome | biome: seawater column; feature: ocean; material: water; isolation source: Red Sea water column Station 108 - depth 500m | place: Saudi Arabia: Red Sea | collected 2011-10-15 | depth 500 m
CCTAGGAGAGCTAAATTTTTTAAAGTTCAACTAGAAGAGTTCCTCTTACTTGCTGAAGAAGAAAACTGGGATCCTTCTAACATTAAAGGTTCTATAGCAGGGGCAATGGGATTTGGACAATTTATGCCTGATAGCTATAGAAACTATGCTGTTGATTTTGATTTTGATGGGAAAAGAGATATTTTAAATAATCCGGTTGATGCTATAGGGAGTGTAGCTAACTTTTTAAATAAAAAAGGTAAATGGGAGCCAAATACAAAAATTGTATTGAGAGCAACACATAGTGGTAAAAGGCCAAAGCTTAAATCATCTTTTAAGCCTTACATGAAGGTTTCAGATTTGAAGTCTCTTGGTATTGCTCCAGTAGAAAAATTACAAAATCAATTGCGTGTTATTCCTATAGAGTTGGAGATAGAGAAGGGCTATGAATATTGGTTAGGTTTAAAAAATTATCAAGCTATATCAAGATATAATAGAAGCAAGCTATACATTATGGCAGTTTATGAGTTTAGTGAATCTTTAGCTGAATTCTTTTAATAGAGAAATGTTAAAAAAAGTATTTTATTTCGTACTCAGTCTTTTTTTTCCGATACTTATTTTTGGAAATGAAAGTTTTATACCTGATCCTCCCTCACTTAGTTCAGCAAACTATATCTTGATAGATTCAAATACAAATCGAGTATTAGCTAAGTTGAATGAAGATGAAAAGATTGAACCGGCAAGTATTACTAAAATCATGACAGGGTATATTGTTTCTGATCAAATCCAAGATGGATACCTTAGTCTAGAAGATCAGGTTCTGATAAGTGAGAATTGTTGGAGAAAGAAAGGCTCTAGAATGTTTATTGAAGAAAGTTCGAGAGTATCTCTTTTAGATTTGATAAAAGGGATGGTAATACAGTCTGGTAACGATGCTACTTGTGCTATAGCTGAACATGTTGCTGGATCAGAGGATAACTTTGTGGATCTTATGATGCGATATGCTAATAGAATGGAATTAACAAATACCAGTTTTGTTAATCCTTCGGGATGGCCTGATCCTGAACATTATTCTTCAGCTCAAGATATAGCAAAACTATCAATGCTTTTGATAAAAGATTTTCCTGAACATTACTCGCTTTATAAAGAAAAATGGTTTACTTACAATAATATTCGTCAAAGAAACCGTAATGCTCTACTTTGGCAAGACGATTCAATAGACGGATTAAAAACTGGGCATACTGAATCAGCAGGATTTTGCTTAGTTTCTTCTGGTGTAAGAGAACAAACAAGATTAATTGCAGTAACCCTAAAAAGTAATTCAGAAAAAAGCAGACTTACTGACAACAGAAGGTTGCTTGATTATGGTTTCAGGTACTTTAGGACCAAAAAACTGGTAAACAAAGGCCAGAACATTAAAGAAGAACAAGTGTGGGGTGGTGAGGTTGAGAAAGTAGGCATAGCACCCATAAAGGATTTTTATCTAACCCTTCCTTTAAGAGATTTCAAAAAGATAGAGTCCTTTATATCTTTAAATGATTATCTTCAAGCTCCAATTTCGGAAAATGAAGTAGTTGGAAAAATGATTTTCAAGCTAGGGGAAGAGGAGGTTGGATTTGTAGATTTGGTTACTATTAATGAAATAAACAGCCTGGGTTTATTCGGAAGAGCTTGGTCTAATATCAAGTTATTAGTCTATAGGTTCCTAATGGAAGAAGAATAACTTTCATTATGACTTGGACCTATTTAAATAAAGAATTTTTAAGAAGAGAAGAAGTAAAAATTTCTCCATTTGATCGAGGTTTCTTGTTTGGAGATGGGGTTTATGAAGTTATTCCAGTATACGAAGAGAAAGCTTTTCTTCTCGAAGACCACCTTGCTAGGTTAGGTCGTTCCTTGAATTCGACCGGCATTAAAAATCCCCAAAAATGGAATGATATTCCGGGAATAATTCATGAGTTAGTTAAAAAAAATGCTTTTAGCAATCAGTCGGTTTATATTCAGGTAACTAGGGGTGAAGATTCAATTAGAAACCATATTCCAGATCCCAAAGTTCAGCCCACGTTGTTTATTACTTCCTCGGAGCTTAAAGTTAATCCTTACAGATTGGACCCACAAAAAAAAGGGCTAGAGGTTAAAACTCTAGAAGATCCAAGATGGAATAGGTGTGATATCAAGGCAGTTACTTTGCTTGCAAACATCATGGCTATGAAAGAAGCGAATCTAGAAGGTAATGACGGAGTCATATTTTGTGCCAATGGAGAAATAACCGAAGGTGCTGCAAGTAATGTCTTTGCTGTTTTTGACAATCAAGTAATTACCACCCCAGAATCAAATCAAATACTTTCTGGCATAACCAGAAAACATGTTATTTCTTTGCTTAATAACAAAGGGATTAAAGTAGTGGAAACGGTCTTAAAATTAGGAGATATATATAAAGCCGAAGAGGTATGGGTAACTAGTTCCACACAAGAAATACAACCAGTAACAAAGATTGATGGAAGAGAGCTAGATATAAAAAAGTCTTATAAAGATTGTTTATGGTATGAGCTTTTAACCTCTTACTTTAGCCTGACTTAAAAAGAAAGCGTAAGTTCTCTTATACCAAGCCAAGGGTTCTGTTTATTGAATCCTTTTATACAGGAATCTATGTAGGCTATCCTTTTGTAAGCTTTTAGAATTTTATATCTATCAACCTCTTTGGAAGTTTTTGCAAGAGAATCTAAATAGTTACTTGGCCCCCAAATTCCTTTGGTAGAACCTGATTTTGATACTTTGAATAAGTTATTTAGCTCTCTTGTCAAAGCCCAAATGATAAGCGTTTCAGGTGTTCCCTCTACCTTAAGTGACTCTAAGACTTGAACTGCTTTTGATGTATTTCTAGAAACAAAAGCATTGGAGAAATCAAAAATTGAATATTTGGATGAGCCTGTGATGCTTTTTTTCATTTTATCTAGATCTATTTTTTCAGAAGGATAGACTAAAGATAACTTCCTTATTTCTTGTAAGGTAGCCATTAAGTTCCCTTCAGTTTTTTCTGTCAACAGTTGTAAGGCCTCTTGCATGATCTCAATATTCAGTTCCTTTGCTTTATTTTTAATCCAGAATTTTAAAGAACTGGCAGAAAGTGGTGCAATGGAAATTAAAGTGCCAACTTTCTCCAAAGCTTTGACCCAAGCTGAGGAAGTACTTTTTCTATCTAACCCTTCTCCAATTAAAACTAGCAATGTATTTGGGTCCAAGTTTTTTGAATAAGCTTTCAGAGAATTTGCTCCTTTAACACCTGGACCCTGTCCCAGAAGCTTAACCTCTAAGATTTTTTTTGATCCAAAAAGGTCTAAATTATCAGAATTAGAAGATAGGAATTCCCAGTTGCTTTGGGAATCTATTATGTGAGTATTTTTTTCTGTAAAACCTTCCTGTTTAGCTTTAGCATAAATTTTTTCTAAGTTTTCTTCTATTAGGATAGATTCATCTGCAAGAATTACATAGATATTATCCAAAGATTTTTTTAAGACTCCATTAAGCCTGTCTTCAGTTAGTTTCATTTAAAAGGTTAAGCAAGGAAAAATTGATTCTTTTTAATGCATTTTTAAAAAAATTCTCTTTAAGCCTGTTTTCAACTTCCTCAATAGCTAAAATTCGTGATTCATCAAAAGAATAATAACTGTTATCTTTAAATTCCAGTAAGAAATTATCTTCTCTTTTCTTAGGAGTTAAACTAATCTTTAAATGGTACTCCATACGAGCCTCTTTAGTTCGGGCTCCAGCCCCTAATGCAGATGAATACCTCGTAATTGTATGCTCTAGGATCTTTATCTCTAGATCCGTGTCTTCCGCTTCTTTATTCAGGTATAACTTTTTTAAACCAGATTGTCTTTGAAGGCCGCTGACAAAATCCTGATTCATATTGTTTTCTTCAAAATAGATGCTAACAACCAAATCATTTAGACCCTGATACGAACTTCTAAGTTTGTAATCACAGCCAGCTATGAAGAAGCTAATGATTAAAAATACTAAGGTTTTTTTTGAGGCTATTATCACTTTTCTTAAATTACAAAATTTAATAATTTTTTATCAATATAAATTATTTTTTTGGTGTCTTTGCCCTCAATATACTTTCTTATGTTTTCTTGTTCTTTAGCTATTTTTTCTATTTCTACTTGGGACAAATTAGCGTCAACTGTAATTTGTCCTCTAAGCTTGCCGTTAATTTGAATAGCTATTTCAATAGACTGTTTTTCAAGCAGATCTTCATCTGCTTCAGGCCATTCAACATCAAGAATTATGTTTTGATTCCCAAGCTGATTCCACAAAGCATGGGTAATGTGTGGAGTAATAGGAGAGAGACTTATTAGAATCGTATTTATAGCTTCTCTGACAGCAGACTTCTCAGATTCTTTTGCATTAACAGATAAAAATTCTTTTGGTATTGCATTCGTTAATTCCATAATTGATGCTATGGCTGTATTAAACGAGTGTCTTCTTAAAAAGTCGTCTTTAACCTTATAAAGGGTTTGGTGTGTTTTATTTCTTAAAGTTGTTACGCTTTCACTAGAGCCACTAAAATCTAACTCTTTTTTTGATTCTGAATCTATATGCTCTTGGACTAGTTTCCACAATCTATTTAAATATCTAGAAGCTCCCTGTAATCCCTGTTCAGACCACTCAAAAGACTGATCAGGAGGAGCAACAAACATTACAAATAGCCTTAGAGTATCAGCTCCATAAAGCTCTATTACCTCATTTGGATCTACAATATTCCCTTTAGATTTAGACATTTTTGATCCATCCTTAAGGACCATTCCTTGGCACAATAGATTAAGAAATGGCTCCGAACCTTCAACTAAACCTAAGTCTCTAAGACACCTATAAAAGAATCTAGAATAAAGTAGATGGAGTACGGCATGTTCAATGCCACCAACATACTGATCAACAGGAAGCCAATACTTAGCTCTTTCATCTAACATGGCTTCATCGCTATCGAAAGAAGCAAATCTAGTGTAATACCAAGAAGATTCGAAGAAAGTATCAAAAGTATCTGTTTCTCTTATAAATTCCTCTCCTTCTAGTGAAACTTTAGTAAATTCCTCCATTTCAGAAAGTGGCGATTTCACTCCAGAAAATTCAACTTCAGTTGGCAGTACAACAGGAATATCCTTTGATCCTTGCAAGTCTCCTTTAGAATTTTTCATTGCTGGAATAGGAGCACCCCAGTATCGTTGTCTCGAAACCCCCCAATCCCTCAGTCTGTAGTTGATCTGTTTTTGACCGCACTTTAATTTTTTTGCTTTTTTATCGATTTGTTCAAAAGCTTTATCAAAGCTTAGACCATCGAATTCGTTTGAATTAATCAATTCGTTTTTTTCTAGTATGGCTCCTTCTTCAATTGTTTTGTTCGAAGTCCCTTTAATTACCTGCTTAATTTCTAAGCCATATTTTTTTGCAAATTCATAATCTCTCTCATCGTGTGCTGGTACACCCATCAGTGCACCTGAGCCATACCCTGAGAGTACAAAATTAGCGATCCAAATAGGAATTTCTTTTTTTGAGAAGGGGTGGTGGGCTTTCAGTCCAGTATCAATGCCTAATTTTTCTTGTTTGGCTAAGTCAGCTTCAGATAACTTAATAGAATTAATGTCTTTTAAGAATGCTTTGATAGTTTTGTTTTCTTTCTCTAAATCTAAGGCTATTGGATGATCACCTGAAATAGCTAAAAAAGTGACACCCATGATAGTGTCAGGTCTTGTTGTGAAAACAGAAATAGGTGGCTCTCCTTTTTTAAAGTTAAAATCGAATTCCATACCTTCAGATCTACCAATCCAGTTCTTTTGCATGACCCTTACTCGTTCAGGCCATCCTTCTAAAGTATCTGTTTCTTGAAGCATTTCTTCGGCATAGTCAGTTATTTTTAAGAACCACTGCTTTAGCTTTCTTCTTTCAATATTGGCCCCTGATCGCCAACCTTTACCATCTTCCACCTGTTCATTTGCCAAGACTGTTTCTTCAACAGGATCCCAATTAACATCGGCTTCTGTTTGATAGGCAATGCCTTTATTCATCATTTCTATAAAGAACCACTGTTCCCATTTGTAATAATCTGGATCACAGGTCGCAAATTCTCTTTTCCAGTCATAAGCAAATCCCATCTTCTTAAATTCAGTCCTCATTTTTTCGATGTTTCTATTTGTCCAATCAGAAGGTTGAACTTTATTTTCTATTGCAGCATTTTCTGCTGGTAATCCAAAAGCATCCCAGCCCATGGGTTGCAGAACATTTTTCCCAAGTAATCTTTGAAATCTACTAATGGCATCACCAAGGGTGTAGTTTCTGACATGGCCCATGTGAGCGGATCCACTGGGGTAGGGGAACATGCTTAAACAGTAAAATTTTTCTTTATTGGGGTCTTCAGTTACAGAAAAGACTTCATTACTATCCCAAAACTCTTGGGCTTCATTTTCCACATCCTTATGGGAATATACTTTTTTTGCCTTAGGCATATTAATTTTTAATTTAAATTTTTTAGTTTCGTTTCAAGGTAATTAATATCAAAGTCTCCCGAGATAAAATTCTTATCTGAAAGAAGTTCAATATGCATTTCAAGATTTGTATCAATCCCTGAAACTACCATTTCTTCTAGAGCTCTAATCAGCCTTACCCTTGCATCCTCTCTATCATTAGCTCTGACTATCAATTTAGCTATTAGAGAGTCATAGTGAGGAGGTACTATATAACCGTTGTAAAGATGTGAATCTATTCTAACTCCAATCCCTCCAGGGGCATGGTAATCCAATACTTTTCCTGGAGAGGGAATAAATGTTTCAGGGTGTTCAGCATTTATTCTGCATTCAATCGCGTGACCATTAATCTCTATATCTTTTTGTTTAATTTTGAGTTCTTCTCCTCTAGCAATTCTTAATTGAAGTTTAACTAAGTCTAATCCTGTAATGCTCTCAGTAACTGGGTGCTCTACCTGAATCCTTGTATTCATCTCAATAAAGTAGAATTTTTCATTGTCATATAAAAATTCAAAAGTTCCTGCGCTTTCATAATTAATTTCCTTACAAGCTTCTATACATTTATTAAATATATTCTCTTTAGTTTCATCTGATATACCAAGAGCAGGTGCTTCTTCTATAACCTTTTGATGTCTGCGTTGAAGAGAACAGTCTCTTTCACCTAGGTGTAGGACATTTCCAAATCTATCTGCAAGGACTTGTACCTCTATATGTTTAGGAGCTGTAAAGAATTTTTCCATATATAGGGTTGGGTCACCAAAAGCACTCTCTGCCTCTGTTTGTGTAAGGTTAATGCTCTCTTCTAGATCAGATTCAGAATTAACGATTTTCATTCCTCTTCCTCCCCCTCCTGAAGCAGCCTTAATTATGATGGGATATCCTATAGCTTTTGCTTCTTCTTTAGGGTTACTGCCAATTGGTCCTTCAGATCCAGGAACAATAGGAAGACCTATTTTCTTTGCAAGTTTTTTTGCTGATATCTTATTACCCATAGTTTGAATAATTTCTGAAGAAGGGCCAGCAAACTGAAACCCACTTTTCTCTACTTGTTCAGCAAAATCAGCATTTTCTGCAAGAAATCCGTAACCAGGATGAACACCATCTGCACCACTTAATTCCATAGCACTGATAATAGCTGGAATGTTCATATAACTTTCGTTGGAGTTAGCGGGCCCTATACAAATGGATTCATCTGCCATTTTTACATGCATTAAATCTCTGTCAGCTTCAGAATAAACTGCGACTGTGGGTATATCTAATTCTTTACAAGCCCTGAGAATACGAAGAGCTATTTCGCCTCTGTTGGCAATTAGTAACTTTGTTAGCATAAACTAAGCTACTACAAATAATGCTTGTCCAAACTCAACTGGTTCTGAATTTTCTGCAAGTACAGATATAACCTTTCCTGAGTAATCTGACTTAATTTCATTCATCATTTTCATGGCTTCAACTATGCAAACAACATCACCTTCCTGAATTTCATCTCCTACAGAAATAAATGGCTTAGCCCCTGGAGAGGCTGCAGCATAAAAAGTTCCTACCATAGGTGAAGTAATCACTTCTCCTTCAGAATTTTCAATTAAAGGATCTGGTTTTTGTGATTGTTTTGAGCTTTCTTCTTCTACCTTATCAAGTTGATTTGGTTGAACTTGGTGAGTGACTACTGTTTCAGTTTTATTTTTTACTAATCTTACTGACTCTTCGCCTTCATGAATCTCAATCTCTTCCAATTCTGAAGATTCAAGCATTTCTATTAATTTTTTTACTTTTCTTATGTCCATCTTACCTCCCTAATTTCCATATCTACTTATGGCTACCTTTAAAGCCAGTTCATACCCCTCAACTCCTAAACCGGAAATAACACCAACCGCAATTTCAGATAGGAAAGACTTTTGTCTGAAGTCTTCTCGGCTGTATATATTTGAGATATGCACTTCTATAAAAGGTATTTCAGTTCCTGCTAAAGCATCTCTGAGTGCAATGCTGCTGTGAGTAAAAGCTCCTGGATTAAAAATAATACACTTTACATTGTTGTCTTTAGCCTTATGTATTAAGTCAACAAGTTCGTGCTCTGCATTACTTTGAAAATCTGATAATTCATGACCTGATTTATCTGAAATTTTTGATAAATTTTCTACAACTTGATCTAAGGAGGTTTCTCCATAAAGCTCCGGTTCTCTTTCTCCAAGCAGATTTAAGTTAGGTCCATTTAGTACTAAAAAATTAGCCATAGCTTCAATAGAAAACGATTTTATAAGAATTTAACCGAAATTAAGAGGAAATAATGCTAATTAAATAGGTAAAAAGTGCAAACTAGTAGCTAGTTAATTATTTTAATACCACTCTTTTTGATAACAAGCTTCTTTTTTATAGGCGTATAGCAGTATCCCTTCTGATTACAACCTTGGTAGGTCACGGTTATTTCTTTTTCAATTTCTTTACCAATATCCAATACCACCTCAACTGCATCAAAGAAAACTTCAACTTTACCGAAGTATTCGTCTACTAGAATTTCCCCCTCCGGAAAAGTAGCATTTAGATAAGCATTTAATTGTTTATCAAAAAAAGAAAATTTATTTAGATACAGGTAGCTGTCTGGTTTTATATCCCATCTTAAGAAAGTCTTTTGATCAACAATAGCTGCATGAAGTTTATAAACCTCATCGGGATGAGGTATCTCATTTTCCGTAAAGAGCAATACATTCGTGTCCTTATTGAATTCATCTTTAGCTGATATAGTCGGCATGAAAATTAAGTTAAAGACAATTAAGCAAGAACAGTAAATATGGAATTTAAACCTAGAAGAAATCATTTTTTGGTTTCTATTATCTCATTATTGTTCTTTTTTTCTTGTTCAGAATCTGGAAGAGAAGCTCCATTAGTAGTTTTAGATGCTTATTTAAAAAAACCTTTGGAAGGTGCTCTCTCTAGTGCAGCATATATGAGTTTAAAAAATACTAGTGGTAACAAAATAATAATTAAGGGATTAACTTGTAATAACCTATTAGCAGAATTTCACCAAACTGTAATTAAAGATTCGGGCATGATAAGCATGAATAAACTAAACTTATTAACAGTTGAACCAAAGTCAGAAATAACCTTAGTACCTGGAAAAGAGCATATTATGTTGATGGGAAAAAGTATGTCGAATAAAAATAAAGGAATAAAGTGCGACCTGATACTTGAAAGTGTTAATTCAGTTCAAACATTCAATAGAGTTCCAGTTTTTTTTGAAATAAGAGATTAAGCCAGTGAAACACAACTCAGAAAGTTTATTAGAGGTTAAAGATTTGACTGTTAAGTTCTTTAGTAAAGAATTTTCTATTGATGCAGTCAGATCAATATCTTTTTCTATTGAAAGAGGAAAGACTTTAGCTTTAGTTGGAGAATCTGGTTCAGGAAAATCAGTAACTGCATTATCTATTTTAAAATTACTCCCTTACCAGATAGCTTCTCATTCAAACAAATCTTCCATTAAGTTAAAAGGAAAAGAAATTATGGAAATGAGCTCTGGTGAGATCAGGAAAGTTAGAGGAGATTCTATTTCAATGATTTTTCAAGAACCAATGACCTCATTGAATCCCTACCAAAGAGTAGGAAGGCAAATTGAAGAAATTTTGATGGTACATAAAGGAATGCGAAGAAAGGATGCAAGAAATAGAGTTATTGAATTATTAAAGAAAGTACAAATTCCAGATCCACAACTGAAAGCCGAGTCCTATCCGCATCAACTTTCAGGAGGTCAGAGGCAAAGAGTCATGATTGCAATGGCTCTTTCTAATGATCCTGATTTGCTGATAGCAGATGAGCCTACAACAGCACTAGATGTAACTGTTGAAAAGTCCCTACTTGAGTTACTTAAAGACCTTCAAGTACAAATGGGAATGTCTATACTTTTCATCACTCATGATCTCAATATTGTAAAAAAGTTTGCAGATGAAGTTGCAGTTATGAAAGAAGGAGAAATAGTTGAAAAGGGAGTAGTTACTGATGTTTTTTCTTCTCCCCAGCATGCTTATACAAAGCAACTTTTAGATTCAATACCTTCTCCAAAAAACAATATAAGCGCTGAAGGGAAGCCAATTCTTTTATCAGAAGGTTTAACAGTAAATTATTTAACAAAGAAGAGTTTTTTAAAGAAGAGTCTTTATTTAACTGCAGTAAATGACGCAGCCATTGAAGTTCACGAGGGGAGAACTACAGGTTTGGTAGGAGAATCAGGCTCGGGGAAATCATCTTTGGCTAGAGCCTTGCTAGGATTGGAGCAATCTGAAGGATTTATTGAGTTTGATGGAAAAGATTTAAATTTTTTATCAGAGAATTCAAAGAGATTTATAAAAAAAGATTTCCAAATTGTTTTTCAAGACCCGTTTGGTTCATTATCACCTCGCCAGACTATTGGTGAAATAATTGGTGAAGGACTAAGAGTGCATGAATCTGAACTCAGTAAATCAGAAAGACATTCCAAAATCTCAAAAGCCTTAGAAGAAGTAGAACTGGATTCCTCTTTTTTTCTTCGTTTCCCTCATGAGTTATCTGGTGGGCAAAGGCAAAGAGTTGCAATTGCGAGAGCTATCATTTTAAAGCCCAAATTGATTCTTTTAGACGAACCTACTTCTGCTCTTGATGTATCTATACAGATGCAAGTCATAAAATTATTATCTGAATTACAACAAAAGAATAATCTTTCTTATTTATGTATTAGTCATGACCTTAAGGTTATTAGGGCATTATCTGATCTCGTTTATGTAATGAAGGAAGGGAAGATAGTTGAGAAAGGAATGGCAGATCAAATTTTCAATGAACCCAAAAATGATTACACTAAAGAACTAATAAGAGCATCAATTTAAGAAAATATCTATCTTGAGAAGGTAAATGAGTAATAAGAACAGAAAGTATTCTTCAAAAATAGTCGATGGAGTTGAGCAAGCTCCATCAAGGGCTATGTTGAGAGCGGTAGGTTTTGAAGAAGAAGATTTCTTAAAACCTCAAGTAGGTATAGCTTCAACTTGGAGCATGGTTACTCCATGTAATATGCATATAAATCAGTTAGCTGAAGCAGCAGCACAAGGAGCAAATAGTTCTGGATGTAAATCAGTTATTTTTAACACAATTAGTGTATCTGATGGAATATCAATGGGAACTAAGGGAATGAGGTACAGTCTGGTATCCAGAGAAGTAATAGCAGACTCTATTGAAACAGTAGTTGAGGGCCAAGGATTTGATGGCTTATTAGCAATAGGAGGATGTGACAAAAATATGCCTGGTTGTTTGATGGCAATGGCAAGATTAGACAGACCTGCTATTTTTGTTTATGGCGGAAGTATCCAACCTGGAAAGGATAGAACAGATGTAATTTCTGTTTTCGAGGCTGTAGGTGCACATTCTGAAGGTAAGATTTCTGATATTGAACTTCTGGAAGTAGAATCTAAAGCCATACCGGGTCCCGGAGCATGTGGAGGAATGTATACAGCTAATACAATGGCATCAGCTATTGAGGCTTTAGGACTTAGTCTTCCTAACAGCTCTGCTAAAGAAGCTGTTTCGTCTTCTAAAAATAAAGATTGTGTTGAGGCTGGAGAGGCTCTTTCAAATTTAATCAACCAAAATCTAACCCCACGAAAGTTGCTAACTAAAAAGGCATTTGAAAATGCAATTTCCATTGTTATAGCTCTAGGAGGTTCTACCAATGCAGTTTTACATCTGCTAGCCATTGCCTATGAAGCTAAAGTTGAACTTAGTATTGATGACTTTACAAGAATAGGAAAAAAAGTACCTGTACTTGCAGACTTGAAACCTAGCGGTAATTATTTAATGTCAGAGCTTATAGCCATTGGAGGAATTACTCCTTTAATGAAAACTCTCTTGAACGAAGGTTTGTTGCACGGAGATGTGCTGACTGTTACAGGAAAAACTCTAGAAGAAAATTTAGATTCTGTAGAAGATTATTCTAAAGACCAGAACATAATTAAAAACTTTAATGACCCGGTAAAGAAAGACAGCCATTTAAGAATTCTTTATGGAAATCTAGCCCCAGAAGGTGCAGTAGCAAAAATATCTGGTAAGGAAGGTACTTTATTTAAAGGGAAAGCTAAACCTTACGATTCAGAAGAACAAGCCATGAAGGCCATAATGGAAGGTAAGATAAATGAAGGAGATGTGGTAGTCATAAGGTATGAAGGTCCCAAAGGAGGTCCTGGCATGAGAGAAATGCTAAGTCCAACCTCAGCAATTATGGGCAAAGGTCTGGGAGACAAAGTAGCTTTTCTAACAGATGGAAGATTTTCAGGTGGAACTCATGGATTTGTTGTAGGACATATATCACCAGAAGCTCATCTTGGTGGGCCCTTAGCTCTAGTAGAAGAAGGGGATGAGATAAGAATTGATGCTGAAAAAAATGAAGTAAGTCTAGAGGTTGATCAAAAGACACTGGAAGTTAGGAAAAGGAATTGGAAAAGTCCAAAAGAAGAGAGCCAAGGTGTATTGCGCAAATACGCAAAAATGGTTGGATCGGCTTCTTCGGGTGCAGTAACTACTTAATTGAAGTATTTAAGAATATACTTGAAAAAAAAATAGTACTCCCCATAATAAGGAAGAATGCTTATTTCAAGTCTATCGAGACCCACCCTTTGAACATCCAAATCATTTATTCCACGGAGGAAATATGACAGTTGTCACCATAACTGATGATAATTTTGAGGAAGAGGTATCTTCTTCAGAAACACCTGTGCTTGTTGATTATTGGGCAACCTGGTGCGGACCTTGCAAAATGGTTGGTCCTATCGTTGAAGAGATAGCCACTGAGTTTGAAGGTAAATTAAAGGTTGGAAAATTGGATGTAGATAATAATCAAGCGTCTGCTGCTAAGCAAAATGTTATGAGCATCCCCACGTTGTTAATCTTTAAAGAAGGTCAGGTAGTGGCACAACAAGTGGGCGCATTAAGCAAAACACAATTAACAGAATTTATAGAAACTCATATCTAAATAACTAGACGTCCTCAATATAGGATGGTAGATTGGGTTTGTGTATCTTTTCCTGATACACCTAAATCCGGGAAATTTTTTTAAGATGCAACTATCAGAATTAAAAACTTTACCTGTACAAGAACTCATTTCTCTTGGGGAGGAGTGTGGTCTTGATAATGCCTCACGAATGAAAAGACAGGATGTGGTCTTTGGTATTCTCAAGAACAAGGCGAAGCAAGGAGAGGATATTGATGGTGGAGGAGTTTTAGAAATTCTTCAAGATGGATTTGGTTTTTTAAGATCTCCTGATTCTTCATATTTAGCGGGGCCAGATGATATTTATGTATCTCCCAGTCAGATAAGAAGATTTGGATTGAGAACAGGGGACACTATCCAAGGAAAGATTCGACCCCCCAAAGAAGGTGAAAGATACTTCGCAATACTAAAAATAGAACAAATTAATTTTGAAAAACCAGATAAAGCCAAGAATAAGGTTTCGTTTGAAAATTTAACTCCACTATTCCCTGATCAAAGAATGGTTTTAGAATCAGGAAGTGGTAGTACGGAAGATCTTTCTGCACGAGTTATAGATTTAACTGCTCCGACGGGCAAAGGGCAAAGGTCTTTAATAGTATCGCCTCCCAAAGCAGGAAAGACTCTATTGCTACAAAGTATGGCTCACTCAATTGCTAAAAATAATCCAGAATGCAAGATTATGGTTTTGCTTGTTGATGAAAGACCAGAAGAGGTAACAGAAATGATCAGGTCTGTTAAAGGAGAAGTCATTGCGAGCACTTTTGATGAACCTGCATCGAGACATGTTCAAGTAGCGGATATGGTTATTAATAAAGCCAGACGGCTCGTCGAACATAAGCATGATGTAGTTATTCTCTTAGATTCAATAACAAGATTAGCCAGAGCCTATAATTCAACACAAGCTGCTTCTGGAAAGATTCTAACCGGAGGTGTAGACGCCAATGCCCTTGAAAAGCCTAAAAGATTTTTTGGAGCAGCAAGAAATATTGAAGGCGGAAGGAACAGGAAATTCAGAAATCAATTTAGATAGAAAGATTGCAGAAAAACGAGTCTTCCCAGCTATCAATATTCGAAGAACTGGAACCAGAAGAGAAGATCTACTCACAACAGATGCAGAACTTAGACATATAACTATACTAAGAAAATTACTCAATGAAATGGAGGACACTGCGGCGATGGAGTGGGTCCTAGACAAACTGAAGGACTACAAGACCAATGCTGAGTTTTTTGAATCCATGAAACGCAAGTAAAGCTTATTTCTTTACTGCCATCTCTTTCTTTTTTTCTGCTCTTTTACTTTCCTTAAATAGGGTAACTATCTTTTCTACTAAACCTAAAAACAATAAAGTTAAGATAATCAAAACTGTCAAACCACTGATAATTATTTGAGTATTAAGGCTGATCTCTTTCCCCCAAATAATGACGGGTTTTGTATTAAATAAGAACTGAGTATCACCAAATATTAAAGCTAACAACACAGCTAAAATTATCGAAAATAAATAGATTCTAGGCATTACTTCTTCTGCAGAAGACAATATCTTGATTGGCCTGCTATTTTAGATTTAATCAACTTCCACCCATCAAACATTTCTTCTACTTCCTTCTCTTTTTCGACTTCGGTACAAATAATAGAATCCTCTGTTATTAGTTCTTTTTCAACAATTAATGAGAAAGACTTTTTTAAGTAATTCAGTCTAAAAGGAGGGTCAATAAAAACAATATCAAGAGGTTTTTCTATTTTCTTTTCAAAAGGAAATTTTAATGAATCAACTGTCATGACCTCACACTGTTTTCTTATATTTAATTTAACAATAGTTTTGTAGAGTTCCTCGCACATTTTTCTATTTTTTTCTGCGAAATAAACAAAAGATGCTCCTCTTGAGATTGCCTCCAATCCCAAGCTGCCAGTTCCAGCAAACATATCTAAACACCTAGAGTTTTTGATCTCATTATGCAGCCAACTAAAAATAGTTTCTTTTGTTCTATTAGTTGTCGGTCTTATGTATCTAGAAGCCTTAAAAGGGATCTTTAATCCTTTGAATTTACCTGCAACTATTCTCACATTAGAAACACGTCTTCTCATGCTGAAATCATATCAGCTAATTTAAATTAAAGTAGATTTAGGGTTATAGACATGCTAATTTGCCGGAACATGGACCTTGACCCAGTTAAAAAAGAATTTCTTCTAGCCATGCGTGGCATTACTTCTACAGTTACAGTCATATCTGCAAAAGTCGGAGAAAACAAACAAGCAATGACAGCAACTTCTGCGGTTTCTTTATCTCTTGATCCGCCAACAATGTTAGTTTGTATAAATCATGAAGCTCTCATTCATGATGTTATGAAAGAAGAAGTGGGGTTTTGTATTAATATTTTATCTGTAGGCCAAGAAAGCCTAGCAGATATATGCAGTATTAAAGGGAAGGAAGGACAAAGATTTTTAGAAGGGAATTGGTCAGAGTTAGATGACATTCCTTACAACAAAGATTCTCAATCCAATATGTTCTGTAATTGTATTAAGGCGATAGAGTGCACTACACACACAATTTATTTAGGTGAAATCATTGAAGTTTTTAATCAAAGTAGTTTCAACCCTTTACTTTATAAAGATGGAAATTATTTGGTCTAATCAAAATGACAAATAACTACGCATGGAAGCCCCTCTCTAATCTCTTTTTTATCCCATTTCTTTTATTTTCTTTCACTCCAATTCTCTCTTCCGAGATCCTGATAGACGGACAGCTAACAGAAAAAGAATGGCAAACTGCCAGAGAAATTAACAAATTCTATGAAGTATTCCCTTTTTCTTTAAATGATGTTTCAGGAAATACAAGAGTTCTTATACTAGATGATGAGAAGGGAATCTATTTCGGATTTATAAACACTCAATCCAATGAATCTATAAGGGCCAATCAGCATCAACGAGATCAAGGAGCAAGACCTCCTGTTGGAGATCAAGTTGGAGTAACTTTAGATTTTGATAATGACGGAAAGACTGCTTATAGGTTTTCAGTTAATGCAGGAAATTCAATTAACGACGGCACTGTTATTAATGAGAATGAACAAAATTTAGATTGGGATGGTGATTGGTTATCTGCAACTAGCATTTCAGATACTGGCTGGTATGTAGAGATATTTATCCCTTGGGCAATCACTTCTATGAAATCTCAAAAAGGAGATGAGCGAACAATAGGCTTTTGTTTTTATAGAATGATGATTGCCGAATACAAGGTATCTGCTACATGCAAGGGGAGCCCTTACGTAAATAAATTTCTTTCAGTCTTTGATGTAATGAATTTTAAAAAATACGAAGTTTCCCAGTTGGACTTCTTTCCTTATATAACCTTATCGGATGATACGGCAACGAAAGAGAATGATACTAAGGTGGGCGCCGAAGTTTTCTGGAAAATTGATTCAAGTAAACAACTAAATGCCACCTTTAATCCAGATTTTGGTCAGGTTGAGAGTGATGAGCTGGTTGTTAATTTTTCAGCTACCGAAACCTATTACTCTGATAAGCGCCCCTTCTTTGCAGAAAATCAATCTATGTTTGAAGTTCAGGGTTACGAAATGTTCTATGTGATTAACACTAGACGCATAGGCGCAGCACCAGACTATAACTGTTCCATATTGTCTTCTAACCTAACCCCCTTGTGCAATGCAAGCAAAAAGGGGACTTCCGACATAGACTTGGCTGTTCGCTATATCCAACAAACTGAGAATCTGGATTTTGGATTCTTAGGAGCTTCCGAAAAAGATGAAAACTTTAGTCAAGGAAGAGATTTTTATGCCACTAAATTAAGAAAAACCAATAAAAACTTTTCATTTGGATATTTGGGTACTTATGTTGAAAGGCCTGTATTAAATCGAGAAGCAACTGTACACACTGCTGATTTTGAGTATTGGGCTTCTGAAGATCTCAGGGTAAGTGGAGTTTTAATGAATTCCAAGGTGGATGATCAAGATGGGTATGGATTTAGGGTCGGATACGGTTATACGCCTTCTAAAACATTTTCAGGAGGCTTGGGGATTTGGTACTTCGATGAAAAAATAGATTTGAGTGATATGGGGTATTTATTTAGAAATGATCAGGCCTTTTTTTCAGGAAGGTTTGAATGGAAGCAACCTGAGTTCCCTGAAACTTCTTTGACTAGAGAAAGAAGGTACCAATTAGATTTTACTTATGAAACTGATAGTAAGGGTAATAAAGAGACTCCACCAATTTCACTAACGCTGACGAATGGATTTAAGAGTTCTTCGCAGGCGACATTAAAAACTTTTTACAGATTGAGTGGAAGGGACACTTTAATTACAAGAAAATATGAGCAAGCTCCTTTTGTAAACATGCCCACAGGATATGGTTATGAATTTGAGTACATGGGCCCTTCGCGAGAATTTTTTCAGTACATGTTTCATTTCAATCGAAGAAAAGGGGAAGAATACATGCCAGGTTTGGGCTGGACTACCATGTATGATTTCTTTTTAGAGGTATCTCCTTCTGAATCTTTATCTTTGTCTGTGTTTTACCAAGAACACGAAGAGGATGATTGGTTAAATTGGATTCAGGAAAATTTATTAGCCACTTACGACATGAAGCAGAGAGTCACAGTAGCAGGTCTTAATTGGTTTAAAGGCGAAAAACATGAGTTAAGAGTCAAAGCACAAATGGTAGCTTTTACGGCAAGAAATCCAATGCCTTTTTTAGCAGATCAGTTTGGAAATCTAAATATTTCTCCAAAAAAGATTGCCGTACCTCCTATAACATTAAGCGATCTGGCTTTCCAAATTCGCTATAGATATGAATTGATGCCACTTTCTTATCTCTATGTGGTTTACACCAAAGGCGGAAGAGTAGTGGGAATAGATGAAGA
>LULR01000167.1_pt1 | contig 18278 bp, 18 predicted proteins | sample 729471 | NCBI WGS metagenome assembly LULR01 (sample SAMN03860284, study PRJNA289734) | marine metagenome | biome: seawater column; feature: ocean; material: water; isolation source: Red Sea water column Station 108 - depth 500m | place: Saudi Arabia: Red Sea | collected 2011-10-15 | depth 500 m
TCCTAACGATGATCCAACTAAAAAACTTGACAGATTTTTTGAGTACTTTACAATAATGCCAGTAGATATTGATCCAAATGGAATAATTCCCAAGATTCATCACCTTGTACGTTCAAGGGAGGATACTACACGGAAGCAGATTAAATCAATGTTTTCTGAGATTGATACGTTGGAGATTACAAAGGTTCAAAATCTTTTGGAAATAGTCGCGACATTACAACTTTTACACAAAGTTGTCAGACATTTGTTTTTGACTGCAAAGAAACAAAACAACTATCCTCTAATTCTGCCTCTCCAGATGCTACTTCCATTCATTATGGAACAGGCTGAGGCTCTTAAAGACGCAGTTCCAGCATTTAAAAGCGGACAGCCGATCGGTGATGGAATTGGTCCACTAGTAGTTGGTGGAATGATGCTTGATACTAAAAAACAGGAAGCTGAATTTGAAACTGTTTACAGTGAATCAGAGTTTGATGGTAGAAAACTAATTCTGCTAAAAGCTGAAGGTCCATATGCTACGGTTGGTAGGCCAGGCGAAGCTACTGAATCTCTTGTAGAAAAACTAAAACCAAACGCCATAATCATGATTGACGCTGCACTGAAACTAGAAGGAGAAGATACGGGAGAGGTTGCACAAGGGTTTGGAGCTGCAATAGGTGGTATCGGTACTGACAGATTTAAGATTGAAGAAGTGGCAACAAAATATAACATTCCAGTATTTGCAATTGTAGTCAGGCAATCTGTTAAAGATGCAATTACACTTATGAAGAAAGAGATTTCTGATCAGACTGAAAATGTAAGAGACCAAGTTTATGAAATGATAACTGATAATTCAAATCCTAATGACACTATACTTGTCATCGGTGTTGGGAATACTCTTGGAGTTGCTCAGTAATGTCTGATAAAAATGAAATTGTAACTGCATATACAATACAACAGTGTAATTCTTGTAAAGAACAGTCAAAACGAAAATTTACCGATGGTGATTATGTTTTCAAGGATATTTCAAAATGTTCATCATGTGATGGGCAAATAATAGTGACTAAGATCTTTGGCGAATCTCTTACCCGATAGTAGTTACTGTAACGCCAGTTTGATTTGGAATAAATGTATGTTCTGCCTGTGCAACAGTCTTACCACTTGCTTCAACAAGAATAGCATATGCTTTGACTACCTTCTTTTTAATCAGAATATCAAGTAATCTTCTAGCTTCTTTTTCTTCCCATTCGTTTAAGAGCCATCTTAAGGCAAATGGCAACATGTTAAAGTTGTTCCAGATGTATTCCTGCACTTTATCTGCTTCATCATCCTTTGTCCTTTTTCTTGAAGACAATGCAAAGATATTCTTAACTTTGCCATTACGAACAAATCCTAGACCATTTTTAGCTGTAACAAACGGTTCACATGCGTATGCTTCATTCTCTGAAAAGTCAAATGAGCCAATTGACCACATGTTAGGAACTGTTTTTCCTGCGTGAATTGTATATTGATCAAGTGAATGGCCGCTTAGATTGGCAATTGGCTTGAATCCCATGTCCTGTATAGTATTCTGAATTTTCCTTCCAACATCCTTTGATTTTACGCCTGATTTGATCATTGACATTGCAGACTCCAAGGCATTTTCTGCTGCCTGAACCAGTGAATCGTGTTCTTGGTTATAGTTCACTGTTACAGCAGTATCAGCTATATACCCATTAATCTGAGCGCCAAGATCAATTTTTACCAAGTCAGAATCTGATACTGTTTTTGTATCATTTGGTTCAGCAGTATAATGCGCTGCTATTTCATTAAGACTAGTATTTACGGGAAATGCACATTTCGCACCACGCTTGATAATTTCTGATTCAGCATAATCACATATTTCTGCAACTGTCTTACCAATCCAATCTTTCTTACGAACGTTTTCCCTTACTTCACCAGCAATTTTTCCCGCTTTGATGTAATCCTCAATCTGCATTAACAATAACTGATTCTGTATGTTATTAAAATCCTAATCATTCAATGACTATATTTGCCTGTAGTGCAGGTAGGTCATTCTATCGAATTATTTCCTTCAGCATCGAGTTTTGTTGGTATCGAGCATTTTTGAGCATGAATTTCAGGAACCTAATTTCTGATTTTATTAATTTGACCTCAATTTTGACTAGGTCCTTTCGTAATTCATCAGTGTTTTTCTCTGACATAGTGTAATACTAGGACATAAAATAAAAAAACGATCAAGTTATGCATTTCTGACTTAATTATTGTAATTTTCTGACATGATGAATTCTATCTATTGTCTTAAATTGGGCAATTGTTTTTGTTTGCTGGGAGCGTGGTCTAGCTTGGTATGATTCTGCGTTTGGGACGCAGAGGTCGCGCGCAGAGGTCGCGCGTTCGAATCTCGCCGCTCCCATTTTTTGTTCTTGAGTAATCCATCGATGCTTAGAATAGAATATTAACAATGACTAGTAATTTTTTATTAATGCACCTTAATGTTCTCATGTTAAAGCAGGACGACCCTAGAAAGTGCAGTGCCGCTAAATTAGTAAAATTCAATCTAGCAAAGCCCGTTACACGAACAACATCACGTACATTAGTTTTGAATCCATTTTCAAAAAAAATATTATTAAAATCAGATAGGAAACTTGTTCATTCAATTACTGGGATTGACTGTTCGTGGAATCTTGCTGTTCCAGCGTTTAAAAAACCGTTTACTGGTGTAGCACGAAAGCTTCCACCGTTATTAGCAGGAAATCCAATTAACTATTCAAAACTAAACAAGTTGACTACTGTAGAAGCATTGGCTGGCGCCGTGTATATTCTTGGTGAATCAGAACTAACACATACGCTTCTTCAGAAATTCAAATGGGGACCCACATTCTTTGCACTAAATGAGAATCTGCTTGGAGACTACTCAAAAGCCAAGTCTGAATCTGAGGTTCTTGAGATTAGCCATGAATATGGACTCACCGACGCTCAGTTTATGTGATGTTGATCAATTTTACTAACAATTACAGATTTATTCAAGTGTAATTCAGACGCATCGATATGAGCGTGGAAACCAACTCAAGTGGACTTGTTCGAAGCCTATCCCTCTCACAGGCGATAATGATTGGTGTTGCCTCAATGATTGGTGGGGCAATCTTCGTACTAGTGGGACCTGGAATATCTGCAGCAGGACCTGCATTAATTATCGCATTTCTTCTTAATGGAATTATTACTCTATTCACTGCATTAACTTATGCTGAACTTGGCTCTGCCTTACCAGCTACTGGTGGTGGATACAAGTGGATACGAGAAGGACTTCCTAGACCGAATGCATATCTAAGTGGATGGATGGCATGGTTTGCGCATACTATTGCGGGAAGTCTATACGCAGTAGCGTTTGGAACATTTTTTGGCCACTTGCTAGAATCTGCGGAGATAATTGACAATTCAACTGGAATTCCACTCGATAAACTATTTGCGGCAATTGCAATTATCATATTCGCCTTTGTAAACATCAGAGGTTCATCACATACAGGAAAGGTAGGAAGTGCAATCACCTTCTCACAATTAGCAATAATTGCTGCCTTGATCATAGCTGCGCTTGTCGCTATGACATTTACAAATCCAAACTGGCCAACTAATTTTCGAGATTTCTTTCCCAATGGAACATCTGGTCTCGTAATGGCAATGGGTCTTACATTCATAGCATTTGAGGGATATGAAATTATTGCACAAGCAGGAGACGAGATTAAAAAACCAAAGAAGAACATTCCGAAAGCAATTCTTATCTCCTTGGGAATAGTGGTTTGCGTTTACATTTTGTTTGCTTTTGTTTTCATTGGTGGACTTGATCCTTTGCAACTTGGACAACCTGCATGGGAATTCATTGGAAGCTATGGCGAACTTGGAATAATTGAAGCTGCAGAATATTATCTCCCATTTGGTGCATTAATTGTACTGGCTGGTGGATTTGTATCAACATTGGCTGCATTAAACGCAACAACATTTGCTGCTAGCCGTGTTTCCTTCGCCATGGGAAGAAACCATGATCTTCCTCCAATGTTTAACAAATTACATGAGAAATACCGAACACCATTTGTCTCCACAATATGTTCTGCTGTAGTAATGATGGTACTTGCAATGTTATTTGATCTAACCATGATTGCACTTGCCGCCAGTGTTATGTTCCTGTTTTTGTTTGCACAGGTTAACGCAGCGTGTATAACAATACGAAGACTTGCCAAAGAAAAAGGTCTGTCATACGGCTTTAAGACACCATTTTTCCCTCTAATTCCAATTGTTGGTTTTGCAGTTGTTTCGATTCTTGCAGTTTACTTGCTGTTTTCACAGCCACTAAGTTGGGTAATTGCTCTTATTTGGATAGCAATTGGCTTTGTAATTTACAAACTATACACATCAAAAAAAGAGAAGCAAGCTAATACTCCACTTGTATTTACCCAAGAACCTGAAGAAAGAAAGGAGTATAGAATTTTGGTGGTATTTTCCAAGAATACAGCTGAGAAATTTACCAAGATTGCGACAGCAATTGCTGATCAAAATGATGGTGAGATATCTTTCCTTAACACAATAACTGTTCCAAAACAAACCCCATTATCTTTTGCAAACAAATTTGGTGAGACAGGGATGGGAGTATTTAACGAATTTAAAAAATCAATTTCCCATTCAATACGACATAGGTATCTTGTCAGATTATCACATGATCCTACTGAGGCTATATTGGCTACAGCCGAAGAAGAGGGAATTAACACCATGTTGATTGATTTCTCATTATTGCGCAATAACAGAAAATTGTTATCGCTATCTACATGTGACATAATAGGTGTGACTCCAGGAAAGGACTTTGAGGAGGACATGTCTAACATAATTATTTCATATGATATGGGTCGTCATTCAAACCTTGGACTTGAAATTGCGCACGCAATTTCAGTTGATTACAAAAGTAAGATAAGGGTAGTTCGTGGAATAACACAGTCTCCAGAAGTTGAACAGGAAATTGTTAACAAGATTAATGAAGTTATGTTTGATTTGGACCTCAGAAAAATACAATTTGAGAAAGTCTATCCAAAAACCAAAAACATGCTAGTATCATCTGAACTAATGAAAAATTTTAACAAAGTTAAGAATGGTATACTGGTTTTAGGCGCAGGGAATCAGGCTGATACAACATTTAGTCCAAAAGCGTTAGAACTAGCAGACAAAACAACAAAGACAGTGTTAATAGTACGTAATCATCTGTTCTCAGAATTTCATGCTAGATCATTTTTCAACATATTGCTGCAAATAATTAAGGAAAATAAGATTCTATATCGTATTTACGTTGAGACTTTGACAGCAATTTCATTCGTAAAATCCAAGCAGAAGATTGGAAGATATGATGAGGAATACTTTGATTCAAAACACAAGTAATGTTGAAATTACTGATTGAATTAACATAACCAAGTGTGAGCTGGTGGACGACACGCTGCTACGGCAGAGGAAACTCCTCCCTTCATACAGGAAGTGTGATCTGTAGATGGATAGTCAGAGATGGCAAGGTCAAAACGAACCATATGTTCCTGTACTAGGTTCAGGTAGACCGCAAAGCGAAATATCGTTAAAACAGAAGGAGGGTTACGGCTAGCACTCACTCTTTTGGTTCAAAACCTTTTGGTAGTGCACCACGTTTACTTGCTGGTTTGTCCTCAGTTTTTTCTTCAACTTGTGGTTTTTCTTCATCATAGTAACTTCTATGTTGATTATAATCTTCCAAACCTGTTACTTGTGCTTCTCCTCTAACAGTTTGGTATCCACCTGAGCCTGAACTGGTTTGATAACCAGTAAGTTGTGATGGATCAATACCCTTTTGGTGCATATGTCCTTCCTCTTTTGATAATTTTCTTTTGCTTATCAACATCATAGCAGCACCACCTGCCGCTGCCATACCAGCCATACCATAGAGGATAAATGCTGGGAATTCTCCAGATGATGTTGACGCATAGCCTTCAGGTGGATTTGGTGTTACACCAAAAATTTCTGAATTATCTAAGACGTCTCTGTTCGCAAATCCAATTACATCAACAACTGCATTACCAGATGATTCATAGCTTGTTACTCTGTATGTTTTATCGATGTTAACTGATCCTTCACGTACTTGTTCTCTTATCAAACCTTCTCGCAGACTACTTTCTCCCATTGTAAACGAAGAAGTTACACCACCAGAAATAGATTGACTAAGACCCCACTGTGATGCATCGACTTGAATTCCAGTTGGGTCAAACAAAAAGTGCCAGTTTCCAATTGGTTGGTCTTTTATTTCATCTGCATTCATTAGTCTAGTAGACATAATTTCTGCCGCATCACTAGATTTTAGTGACAATGCCAAAGATGGTGTAAATCTATCAAAAGTTGAGATTGGTAAGTTGATTTCAACATCGCCATATGCAGGTGTATTTATCACAACAGGTCCAACAGCACCAAATCCTCTCCAATCTACATCTATCAAAGTTGGGTCGTTTCCAGAACCAGCTTTAATTACAAAATTTTCAATTGTAGGTCGTAGTACGACACTATAATCAACTGTTGCACTTGCACTTCTTCCAGTCATTAATGATTTGTATTCCACGGTAAGGTCAGTAATCTGAGCTTGGCTGTTCTTTGAAAGAATGTACGAATTTATTTTTGAAATTAATGATTGCACCCCTGGATTTGATGAATCAGCAGTAAATGATATCTCTTTTGACATACCATTCATTTCAGCAAGTTTTCCGCCATCTGAATAGTCTATGTTAATGGAACGCTGATATGTCATCTTAGCGATAGCAGTATCTGAAGTAGGGTCAATTGTGACTTCAAGTTGTGATGATGCAAAAACAGGAGATATGCCACTAATAGCGATAAAAATCGATAAAAATGCGATAATTACTATAGACTTCTTCAATACGTACTTTTACTTGTTGTATCTTTAATTAATTTTACCCAAAAAACTACGGGAGAAATGAAAGGGTAATATTGGTAGCGTGTTTTCGCTAAGTGGTTCTAGGAGATAAAAAATTGATTACAATACTTGCTGGCGGGTCTGGTTCGGTTAAACTGGTACGTGGACTAGCTTCCCATAGGTCAGATATCAATGTGATTACTAATGTTGGCGACAATTACTGGCTTTATGGGATGTACATCTGTCCTGATATTGATACTATAACTTATGGTCTGTCTGATTTACTTGATCAAGATAAGGGCTGGGGAATAAAAAAGGACACATTTGGATTTTTACGACAGATGGAAATTTTTGGAGAAGAGACATGGTTTAGAATAGGTGATAGGGATACTGCAACTCATCTTACTAGAACTAATATGTTAAAAAATGGAAAAAGTTTGAGTGATATTACAAAATGGATGTCTGAAAAATTTGCAATTGAAATTAAAATATTACCAATAACTGACAATTTAGTCGAAACCAGAATTATAACAGACAAGGGTGATCTACATCTTCAAGAATTTTGGGTTAAGCATAGAGGTATGGATGAAGTAAAAGGAATTGAATATCAGGGAGCAGACAAGGCACGACCAAATCCCGACGCAGTAAGCGCAATTCATGATTCTAATCTAATCGTTATTGCACCTGGCAATCCACTTACTAGTATAGGACCAATGTTAGCAATCAAAGGAATAAGAAAAGAGTTAGCAAAAAAGAAAAACAAAGTTGTTGCTGTAAGTCCAATAATTGGAAATGCTGCTATTAGTGGACCAACAGGTAAGTACATGGAAGCAGCTGGAATTGAGGTATCAGCTGTAGGAATCGCAAAGATGTATGCAGATGTATGTTCAAACTTGATTATAGACACCAAGGATCGTAAGCAAATAGAACAGATCGAGTCATTGAACATAAACGTACATGATACAAAAATCAAAATGACAAACAAGCAAGCTGAAGATGCACTTGGCGCATCCATTCTAAAACAGTTTCATGCATAAGTTGAAAACTTCCGCAATTATTCCAGTCAAAACATTCTCTAAAGCTAAAACAAGGTTAAACTTACAACAGGATTGTAAGGAAGAAATATGCAGTTTAATGTTACAGGAGGTTCTTAGAACTGTTTCTGATTGTAAAATTGTTAATCAAATAGTCCTAGTAACAAAAGACGAAGATGCATTAAAGATTGGCAGACAATTTAACGCTGTAGGAATTTTCGATGATGAATTAGGAGTTAATAACGCAATAAATTTAGCTGACGAATATCTCTCTGACAAAAATTTTGACTGCTCAGTAATATTTCCACAGGACATACCAACAATGACATCTACCGACATTGAGACACTGTTAGGTTTTATCAAATCCACAAACTCTGTAATTATTGTTCCCTCAAGACAGTTTAATGGAACTAATGCATTAGTTAGATGCCCTTCAGGTTTAATGCAGACAAAATATGATTTGGGTAGTTATACACATCAAATAGATGCTGCAAGAACAAGAACTAACAATATATCAATTGCACTAATTCGTAGAATGATGCTTGATATTGATGACGAATCTGATCTTGCATTTATGCTAAAGCAAAACAGCAAACATGACTTTTGTAATAAAATTGCATCATACTTCTAGTTCATGTTTTTTTGAGTATACATAATTTAATGCCAAAACTGCAACTGATATTATCCCAGTCACCACAAGTATTATCTCAACTGTACTCAACAATGAATGCTCGAATGCACTGGTAATGGAAATTTGGTTGATGTCAGCCACAATATATCCATACGAATAAACAAAGTAGTTCGTTGCCCAATGAATCAGTATAGCTGGCGCAAGACCATATCTGTAGTATACCCATCCAATTATAATTCCACTAGCAACTGCCTGCGCTAATTTCCCACTACTCCAAGATTGATCCGTAAAAATATGTGCAGCGCCAAAGAGTATTCCTACTATTACAATTACAGTCAATGCCTTCTTTGTGCTTACATTGCGTAGATTTTTCCATGGCCACCATAATGATTTTCCAAAAAGTTTTAGTGATGACCCATAAGAGTATAGGGCAAAAAGAGGAACACCTATCAGTATAACTCTGAAGCCAATTTCTTCTATAATAGGCGCAAGTGATATATCAAAAAATTGTATCAGTTGGTTTGGTGCTTCCGGCTGTTCAATAGGAATGCCAAGAAGTTCTTGGACGCCAATTATTCCAGCTGAAACAATCACTAAAATCGAGAACCATTTGATTGCGGCAACAATGTAGCTATCTTGTATTTTGTATTTGCCCTCTGTGATCATTGATTGTAACACAGAAACAAAATTAGTTTTTGGACCAAAAAGTGCAATTGTAAAAATAATCAAAAACACACACCATATAACAACGAATCCATCTCCTAGCTCAAATTCCATTGGAGCCTCAAAGCCTACGCCCGCAAGAAAAACACTAAGACTATCCATGGGGTATTCATATGTCACATCATCTCCTATTCCCGAATTGAAAACCAAGTACATTCCAGTTGGAAATGATATCACCATCAAACAAAAAATCACTGATATCAATGCAGTGTGCGGTATTGCCAACCCCTGCAAAATTTTACTCTGCGATGACACTTTTGCTCAGTGTAATTCTATCGTGTCTTCTGCAAAACCAAGTCCCACTAATGTTTCTTTAATTGTATCCCTATGGTCTCCTTGTAAAAACACGTAGCCTTCTTTTGCGGTTCCACCACAAGCATATTTGTTTTTTAGTTCCTTTGCAACATTTTCAAGATTGTTGATCTTAGGATCAAGCCCTTCAATCATTGTTCCCTTTTTCCTAAAACGTCGAGTTTCAAGACGTATTATAATATGAGTACTGTCTTTGTCAAGGTCACCACAGGCGCATAAATCGTCAGGAAGTCCACAAGTGTTACAAATTACCGCCATTAGTTCTAATTTCATCATCTAGCATTATTATTAAGCCTTATCAGTCTTGAACCAAGCAAGTTTAGGAAACACTAGGACTTTTTACAAACTAATTTAGGATTATATTATTGCCAGATGATTTGACGCAGAAAGCGATTAAAATGCTACTTGGGGGTGGAACATTGCTAAGTGAGCCGTGCCCATACTGTAAGGGTGTAAGAGTGATGAAGGATGGTAACGCACTGTGTGTAAATTGTGGTAAAGAGCCGGAAGAGAAGACGGTAAAAGCACAAAGTAAGAATGAAGATTCAACTTCCGCACTACAAACACTTGAGAAGAAACTTGAAAAATTATCTAGTCAACTTGAAAAGGAAAATGAACCAGCAAAACAGCAGGAATTGATAAAATCTATTGATTTGTTAATAAATCTAATAGCAAAATTAAAGTCAAATTAAAAAAGTTTTTATCTTTACCTTTATGCCTTCAAATTAGGTATGGCTGATAAAAAGAAGAACGCACCACTACCAGCATCTAGCGCAGGTCTGTTAAGATTCTTTGAAGATGAGACAAAGGGAGTCAAAGTGGATCCAAAAATTGTTATTTCAATACCAATCAGTCTCGTTGCAGTATCTTGGGCTATTGATCTTCTTCTGATTCCATAATATCATGTCAGATTCAAACGATATAGAAAATATTCATAGGAGATATACACTTACACTGATAAATCCATCATCGTATTATGTTTCGCTGTTTGGTTCTATTGCAATAGCAGGTGTAATCTCTTTTCTTTGTTTTAATAACTTCATTACAAATTACGAGATAGTTTATCATCTCCCAGCTGCTTTAGGAGCATTACTTGCAATCCAATACATAGATTCACGCTTTACACGACACAAGGAATACTCAAAATCACTTCATATGTCATTTTTTGGAAACGTGTTGTGGTTGATCACGATAGTAGCTGGAATCATAGGTTCTAGTATGTTATCAATAGAACCAGCTCTGTTTTATGTTGCTCTTGGCATGTTCATATTTTCTAGCTTTAGGATTGGAATTATGACTACAACACTTGGGATAAGTATGAAAAAAGCATGTGCATTGTGTTTTGTTCAACCGTTAGCAATGTTTTTTGCCTTAGTTCCTATTAGCATGTGGTCTGTTCTTTACGATGTACAGACATTATCATTTGCAGTTGTATTTCTAGGAGTTGCAGTAGTCTGGTCATACATTACAAATAGAACTGGATTGCCTATGATCAAAAGCACGCATAAACTATTACAAGCATACTTACAGTCAGTTTCACAAAATGACCCACGTGACATGGAGTCAATTATACTTGAAACATCAATGCAGTCAGATATCTCAACGTCACAAATTCGTTTCTCTACAAATGATGACAAGAACGACTTCAGAATGATACTACCTGATCTGCATCCAGGACCATTCCATCCAGTAGGGGGCAGTAACATTCCATATGAAATTTACAAAAGTATGAATTCATCTGCAATGGTTTTACATAGCATCTCTGACCATTCTCTTAATCTTCCATCCCAGCAAGATGTACAGGATTATTTGCAGGAATTATCGAAAAGTCGTGTATCCAAAAAGGGCATGACATGTACGGAACCTGTTACTGCGCAAATAAACAAGGCGCATGTTGTAGGAATACGACTTGATGAAACTGCATTACTATTCTTATCATTATCTCCACATGGAATGGAGGATGTTCCTGTAATCTTAAAGACAGAGATTGAACAAATGGCAAAAAATAGAAATTTCGAGCACGCATTAATTGTGGATACACACAATGCTATGGGCGGAGAGATATCACAGGAAGATTCTCAGGATTTGTTAACTGCGGCAAAAAACGTACTTGACATTCTTATCACTAAAAGTAACCATCCATTACAATATGGATATGCAAACTCGCAATCTATGAATATTCAAACTAGTGACATTGCGGGTGGCGGTATTGGGATGCTTTGCCTTGCTTTTGAACAAAAAAAATACTTTTTGTGTTGGGCTGACGCTAACAACATGGAAAACGGTGTACGCGAAGAAGTTATAGCGCATCTAAAAAATCATGGGCATGAATTGGTTGAGATATTTACATCTGATACACATTCAACAACAATGGGGGTAAGAAACAGAAATGGTTACTATGAGCTTGGCAGTGTTACTAAATCAGAAAGATTAGCAGATTGGTGTTTAACTATTGCAAAGCAAGCAGAAAAAAATATCGCAGAAGGCAAATTTGAAATCTTAGAAAACAACGCAAAGGTAAGAGTAATGGGATCGGGAATATTTGAACATCTTTCCAAAGCACTTGACCGTTCCCTGAATATGACAAAATGGTTTATGATCCTATGTACTGGGATTTTCTTGATATCTATTTTTCTACGGTTCTAATCTCTTCCAAGTTACCATAAAACTCGTCAATAAATGAAGAGAACTGCATTATTGGTACAATCGGTACTTTGTTAACCAGTTTTACACCTTCCTGATATAGTGTTACAATTACTGGCGCAGCCATAACTTCATCTGTTTTTGTCACATAATGTTTCACACGGTCTATCTGTTTTAGAACAATATTCTCAAGAGCAGAATTGGTCATTCTCTTCCAATGTTTACAATCAATAAGTACTGCCGTACCAAGATGTATTCCAACAACATCTATTTCCATTGTAGGCTTCTTCATCCTAAAATTACGTGTGACTTCAAAGTTTTTTGATTCCAAAATTTCAGCTACCAATCCCTCAAAATCTTTCCAATCAACGTCACGTGATGCTTCTTCAATTGGCACACCAGATTTTATTGCCGATATTGCATCTTTTAGTTTGCTTTCCATGAAAAATCACCAGATAGATTTTTTGTTAATGCCTAATGAACCTTAAATTATGATAAGATGTCATGTCTGACATGAAATTTTGCCTGGTTTGGATAGCGGCAATTCTATTTCTATCACCATTCATGCTTCATTCTTCATTTGCGGAGAAGGGAACATTTGTTGAGCAAGTCAGGTTTATCCAGTATCTAGATGAGAACACTGCGCTTGAGGAAGTCAGAAATGGAAACTTGGACATTTACTTTTTCCGTGTATCATCAGACAGAATAGAATCAAACGAGGCAAGGGAAGGAATACAAATCTTCGAATCGACTGGCGGCTCATACAGCATGCTGGTTAACCCATCGGTATCTGATAATTTCAATCCATTTTCAATTACTGAGTTGAGATTTGCATTGAATTATCTCATAGATAGAAATCTAATTGTCAACGAATTAATTGGCGGTTATGGAAATACTATGATTTCAAACTATGGAATATTTTCTGCTGACTATCTTTCCATTATTGAAGAACTGGAATCGTTTCACTTCAAGTATAATCCAGCATTGGCAGACGAGATAATTTCACACGAGCTTGAGGAAGCTGGCGCCGAAAAAATTGATGGTTATTGGTATTATGATGAAGAACAAATTGAAATTACATTTTTTATTAGAAGTGATGATCCTGTAAGGAAATCCATAGGTGAGATTCTAGCTTCAGAACTTGAACAGATTGGTTTCAAGGTTAACAAGGATTTTGGTGACCTAAACAAGGCGTTTGTAGTTGTTTATGGTTCAAATCCAGCAGACCAGAAATGGCATCTTTACACGGAGGGATGGGGCAGTTCTGGATTTGCAAAATATGATTCCGTCGGACTTGCACAAATGTATTCACCATGGTTTTCAAACATGCCAGGTAACAACGACCCAACATACTGGAATTACAAAAACGATTACATAGATTCCATAACAAAAAAAATCTATGTCAGTGATTTTAAATCTGCCGAAGAAAGATCATCACTGATTAAGCAAGCAACAAAGGAGGGTGTCAGTGAATCTGTTAGAATTTTTCTTGCAAGCAAGACAGATCAGTATGTAGCTAATGATGACATTGATGGAATCATCAACGCACTTGGTGCAGGAGTTCCAACTAGATTTACAATAATGAATGCAAAATCCAATAATGATTTGTTGGTAGTAGGTGTAAAACAGATTTACCAAGGAGCATGGAATCCTGTCAGTGGATTTAGTGACACATACAGCAATCAAATATGGTTAAACCTCTATGATCCTGGAGTGTTTAGCCATCCATTCACTGGCAAGACAATTCCAATTCGCACAAGCTGGCAGGTTGAAAATCTTGGCAGTGATGAAAAGATCAACGTTCCTGCAGATGCAATTTCATGGGATATAGGTATTCAAAAATGGAAAAATGTCGGAGATGGAATAGATGCAACAAGCAAAATCACATTTGATTTAGTCCTAGGTGATTGGCATCACGGGGAAATGATGGACATGAATGACATATTGTATTCATTATATTTCCTGCAAGAATGGGGTTCGGAGCTCCAAGATGGTGATAATACATACGATTCTGAATATTCACCACAGGCTGCACAAAATGCCAAAACGCTAGTTGGGATAAAGCCAATAGACCATGATACTGTTGAGGTTTACGTTGACTATTGGCACTTTGACGAAGCCGAGATAGCTGGATGGGCATCACCATGGAGTAGTATGCCATGGGAGATTGTTGCTGCATCTGAGGAATCTGTTCTCAATGGAAAAGTTTCATTCTCACGTTCTGGTGGAGTTAGCAAGAGTGTAAACTGGCTTTCATTGATTATCCCAAATGATGCAAACATAATCAAGGAACAGCTTACAGAATTCAAAGAAACAAAGCATATCCCGCCATCATTACAAGATTCGGGACATGATTGGCAATATTTTGAACAACGCTATGACACAGCGATAAAATGGATTGATGAAAATAAACACGCGGTGATCAGCAACGGGCCTTTTTACCTTGATAATTATTCACCAGAATCAAGGACAATCACCATAAATTCATTTGATTCAACAGAATATCCGTTTGATGCGGGTAAATGGAAAAAGTTTGAGCAGATCAAGTTTCCAAAAATTACTGACGTGGAAATTCCAAGCGTTGTAGATTTGAAAAAGGATCTGTCTGTTAGTGTTCATACAGACGACACATCTACAATTCATTATTTCATCTCAAACTCTAAGGGAGAAACTGTCACGTCAGGAATAAAATCAGTTTCTAATGGTTTATCTGAAATTGGCTTAACAGAAACAAAGATTTCAGATCTTGATGTTGGAGCAAACACACTAAAGATATTTGCGTCATCAGAGGAGGCACTGCGACCAGATGTCTATGAGACTAGTTTTCTCGTAGTTGAAGGGCAGTCTGAGCTCCCAACAGTTCCTATTTCTGATGTAGAAGCTAACTCTGAGGGTACATCATACACTGGTATTATTCTAGCAATCATTGGTGCAATAATAGTTGGAATAATTGTGTATATACGAAGAAAAAGAAAATCCTAGACTTTCTTTCCTATAACAAACAATGTGCCAAACTCTCGTTTCCATTTCGCTCTATTCTTTGTGTCTTTCACTTGCCTTGTAGTTGTCTTAAAGCCAGCTTCGTTGAACATTCTTTTCCATTCAGCCTTAGAGCGCAAGTCCATTGGCACATTCATAACTTTTTTCCATCTTTTGGTGAGATGATTGTCACTGTAAAAGTCGGTTCCACAGTAAAAGAAACCGCCAGCTTTGAGCATCTTGAAAACCTTAGATAGTGCAGGTTCCATTGGCACCGAATAGTATAACGATTCCATGGAGAAAATAACGTCAAACTTTCCCGTATGATTCCAGGATTCAAGGTTCGTGGATGTGTATTTTTCCTTTTTGGAGACGCGTTTCGATATGGCTCTTTTTATCATGCTTTTGCTTTTGTCTATTCCCATTGCCTTTTTGCATTTGGGAAGCTGCGCAATTTTTCTGACCACCCAGCCGTTTCCACATCCAATATCCAGGAACGAAAATGGCTTGTCAAAGGAGATACTGCCTAGAAACTTGCCTACGGTCACCCCATGCCCCTCTTCCATCTCTTCGGCCCTTCCGGCTTTTGCCCAGCTGTTAAAGAGGTTAGTAGTTTTGTCCATTCAAGCACCCTTGACAATGTTGAATAGTTGTCGTACAGCAAGCATTGGATGGTGTGTTGCTAATTTTACCATTTTTGCCACAGTAAAGTCTGCTCTTACAAAGTCCAAGAATTCATCTGCAGTAAGATTACTGATAATGTCAATCTCTTTGTCCCAGTCATCATCAGACAGTGCTAGCCATTTGGCTTGAACTCTATGTGCAGATTTTATTTTTGGTTCTATTTCCTTTTTCCACGTTTCTTCATATTTCTGTAATGTCTCTTCTGAAGTATCGCCAGACTTGATAGCTTTACTAGCTGTGTCTCCCGCAACTCGTCCATATTTGATTGCGTATCGAATTCCTTCCAACACCAGTGGATTTGCCATACCAGCAGTGTCACCGACCAAAATTAAATTATCATAAACTGTCTTGCGTGAGAGCCCTTCGTTTGGAATTAACCCATAATGAAATTCCTTCTTTGTTATCTTTCCCAAATCCTTGATTGGACCAACTTCTTCTTCAATTAATTTGTCTAGCCTTTCAGTAGGATCCACATCAGATTCTGGCTTTCCTACTCCAACTCCAATACGTACTAGATTTCTTCCTAGTGGAAATATCCATGCATATCCAGCAGGAGAATACATCTGTCCCACCATCAACCACCACGTATCTTCCTCCACATTTTCAGCCTCTACCTCATATTCTGCACCGACACCAAATCTTTTCCACTGCTCTACGAGACCAAGTGATTTTGAAACAACTGATTGGAAACCACTAGCGTCTACCACAATCTTTGCCCGAAAAATCATTTCATTTCCTTGTGATGATGCCTTTACCCCAACAACCTTTCCATCTTCTGTAATCACATCGGTTACATTCGTATTAACAAAAATTTTAGCTCCAGCATTTTTTGCCTGTTCTGCCAAAAATCTGTATGTCTTTCGTACGTCTAGAACAGCAGCCTTTGCTTGCTCGTCACTGATTGAAACTTGGTTCTTTGGCGAACAAAAGTTGTATGTCCTGATTGGATTGTAGCAGTCCTCTGGAATGCCAAATTCCTTTGCATAGTCAATCCATGTTACACCACTGGTCCTTACAGTTTGTGCCACAGTTTCCTCCTTTTCCAATAATGCAACATTAGTGCCATTTTTTGCAGCAGTATATGCAGCTGATGAGCCTGCAGGTCCAGCCCCTACCACAATTACATCATATTCATTATCAGACAATCATTCACTTCTATAGCCATACCATTTTATTTTTATTGGAGACAGTTACTAGTTCCATAAATGTACGTACCAGAAATTCTGCAGAATAGGACATATCTACTCACAATTATTGCTCTGATAACCACCTTTGCAGCATTAGGTCCATTCTTCCTTGAGGAGATTACTCTCCAGTTAGTAGCACATGAAACTCTTCATGTTGCAGCAATCACTTTTGGTATTTTCCTTACCATACTAAGTTTCACGGCATATTCTTCAACAAAAAATCAAAACATGATTTTTACAGCACTTGCATTCATAACCTTCACAATTCTTTCAATCTTCCTTCTTGAAGAAGACTTGAACTCTGACCGTCTACAACACCAGGATGCAGTTTGGGTAGATGTTTTGCTTACACTGATGATTGGATTTTTCGGTATCAGTGTTTTCTCAAATCAAAAGTTCAAAGGAAGAAAAGATTACAATTAACTTACTACGTAAGTACCAATAATTTCTACAGTCTCAGCTCCTGCTGGTAGGTCAATGTACAAGTCCATTCCGGCTTGCTCATAGTCTTCGTGTTCTTGGTTGTCTACTATGATAAAGAATGTTCCATCGTCAGAGCCAATATGGTCTGCACTCAAGCCAACAAACAATTCTGCGTCATCCATCGTATCTGTCTTGATAATTAGAGCAGAGCTGCTCTTGTCAATATACATGCTCTTAACATCACCGTCGCTGATTGTCCAGTCAAGTTGATCAATCAAGTCGCTACCTGATGATGCATAAGATGGTGTGCTCTTCATTGGCACATATGCAGGTGGCTTCTCTTGTATCATTGGAGGAGGACTAGGTGGTGCTTGCTGTACAACTGGTGCACTTGGTGCACTAGGTGCTGGCTGCGTTACTGAAGGCATTTCGTCGCCCATTGGTATAACTCCAGTAAAGCCTATTCCAATAGCTAGAGCAACGGCAGTAATACCAATGGCTATACCAATGCCCATTTTATCCGCGCCTCTTCTTTTTGGTGCGGCGGATGAACCTGCTGAACCTGAGTCAGTTGATCCTTCCCATCCTTTTGGCATCGCTCCACCTTCAGTCATTATATTGAAAAATCATGATTCGTATGATAAGGATGCCGGTATCAAAACTAATTTTGTTTGATTGTTGTACCAATTTAATGTAATATTCATGATTAGACTAGTGCCTACCCTCTTTTTTTTTTCAAACTTTTAATTTAAATAATC
>LULR01000278.1_pt1 | contig 18196 bp, 21 predicted proteins | sample 729471 | NCBI WGS metagenome assembly LULR01 (sample SAMN03860284, study PRJNA289734) | marine metagenome | biome: seawater column; feature: ocean; material: water; isolation source: Red Sea water column Station 108 - depth 500m | place: Saudi Arabia: Red Sea | collected 2011-10-15 | depth 500 m
GTGTTGAGATGGGGCATTTGAGCAAGAAAGTTCGAGCTGCGCTGACGGGGTGATCAAAAGCTTTCCCCGCCTGGTAGAACGAGCGGGGGTTGCATCCTTACTCTTGTTTCGCTAATTTAAATCGTGCACAAGGTAATCGTGAGCGAGTTAAATGCCAGAGCATCAGTCTTTAAAACGATCGGTCCCCGGAAATGATCTGTTAACACTGGATCGGCAAATGTGTTTTGCCCTGTATTCGGCGTCGTTGGCTATGACCAAGTTGTACAAGCCACTGTTGTCGGAGCTTGGGCTGACGTACCCCCAGTACCTTGTCATGCTGGTTCTATGGGAGACGGACGGCATTCGGGTGTCTGGTCTGAAAGAGCGTCTGTTTCTGGACTACGGCACTCTGACCCCGCTCGTGAAACGGTTGGAGAAGCAGGGCTTGCTGGTTCGGCAGCGTTCGCCCGAGGACGAGCGTCAGGTCATTGTTCGTCTCACTCCGCAGGGCCGAAATCTGCAGCAGGCAGCAGCCAGGATTCCGGAGCGGGTCGCCGGCGCCTCGGGTTGCTCATTGTCGGAGCTGGACGGTTTGAAGACGGAGCTCTGTGCACTCAGAAGCCGTTTGCACAATCACCTGGAAAGTCATCTGGAGGAGAGTGCCTGAGCTGGCAGTCTCGTCTGAAATCAAAGCAGAAGAGGAAAGCGTTATGTCTATCGAACAAGTGCTATACCGTGCCCACGCAGAAGCAACCGGTGGTCGTGACGGCCGGGCCATTTCTTCAGACGGCATTCTCGACGTTGAGCTGGCAACCCCGAAAGAAATGGGTGGTGCCGGCGGCAAGGGCACGAATCCGGAGCAGCTGTTTGCCGCAGGTTACTCTGCCTGCTTCATTGGCGCGATGAAGTTTGTTGCAGGCCGTGACAAGCTGAAGATGCCGGAAGATGCGTCCATTGAAGGCGTGGTTGGCATTGGCCAGATTCCCAATGGGTTTGGCATTGAGGTGGAGCTGCGTATCAGTCTGCCCGGTATGGACGATGCCGAAGCGAAGCAGCTGATCGATGAAGCGCACAAGGTTTGCCCTTACTCCAATGCGACCCGTGGCAACATCGACGTGACTCTCAACCGGGTGGACTGATCCCCGGTTTTGATCCGGTCTCGGGATCTACCAATCGAGCCTGAGGCTGCCCAGCAGGGCATCGCCCAGGCTCAGATCGATGGTGCCCGTGTTCAGGTCTTCATATTGGACACGGGTATCAAAGCTGGCACCGATTCCAATAGTCAGGGTTGGCCATGGTCCGTGGCCCCTGTTTATCAGGTAGGTCAGTTCTGTTCTCCACTCGCGTAAATACAGCGCACCTTCTACCTCTCTGGCCTTGTCCAACGTCGCCCAACGATCTCCGTCGCGTTCCACCCGGAATGTCCATAGCTCCCGCGGACTTTGCCACTGGATCAGTACCGGCAGGTCGACCAGCCAATGGCCTTGTGCATTACTTCTTTCCCAGCCTGCTCTCGGGAGCCACCTGAAGGAACCAAACCTGTGATCGCCGCCGATACCCAGGCTCAGGGCGCTGGAGTCGTTCAGGGCCCGGAATAGTGCTATACGGCCGTTAAGGACCTCGCTGTGAAAGTCCTGATATTTGAACATGTTGGAGGTGCCGGCAACGCCGGCCCGCGCTTCTAGCCGGTACAACTGATGTTGCCATTCGCCACCGAAGGTTAACCGATGCAAGTGCCCGTTGTGGGCCGGATCGCCGTTGCGGGTGCGCAGTGGCTGATAATCGTAGTCGAGACCGAGGATGCTGGCAGAACCCTGTGTGTGCCAGCCGAGCCCTCGCTGCGAGCGGGTCACCTCGTTGGCAGACGGCAGATTCTCTGGCCAATCGTAAGGCTGCCATTGGCGATAGAGCAGATAAAAGCTGTTTGAGGCCTGCACCGCGCATGGCAGCGCGAGGGAGACAAACAGGAGCAGGGCCAGAAGGGGCAGCCGGAATCTGGCCAAATTCCCGATTCGATACCAACGCACTGTGCCCAACATGCGTTGCCTCTTCCCAAACCTGTGAATTGAGCAATCTATGCCCTACTATTTTAGCGTCAGATTCTGCAATCGCTGCGATTTTCAGGAGCCCATGGCCGATAAAGATTTACGAATCCGATCCGACAAACAGGCGATCGATCAGTTTATTAACGAGGTTCGCTCGCTGCCTAAACAGGGTGGCGGCCAGGGGCGTCTGATTTTCGCGCTGGACGCAACCGCAAGCCGGGAGGCAACCTGGGATCAGGCTTGCCATCTCCAGAGCGAACTGTTTATGGCAACCCGGGATCTGGGCGGTCTGTCCATTCAGCTTTGCTACTATCGTGGCTTCGGTGAATTCAAGGCTACGGGTTTTGTGACCGAGACGGGGCAACTGCTGAACCTGATGAACGGCGTGTCCTGCCTCGGTGGCCGAACCCAGATCAGCCGAGTGTTGGCCCATGCGGTGAAAGAGACTCGCACAAACCCCGTCAAGGCGGTGGTGTTTATCGGCGATTGCTGCGAGGAGCCGATTGACGAGCTCTGCCATACCGCCGGGGAATTGGGCATGCTGCGCACGCCGGTATTTATGTTTCATGAAGGCAGTGACGCCCACGCCAGGGCGGTTTTCCAGCAGGTGAGCAAGCTCTCCGGCGGCGCATACGCGCCCTTTGATCGGAGCAGCCCGCAGGTTCTGAAGGATCTTATGGCGGCGGTCGCGGTCTATGCTTCCGGGGGAGCCAAGGCTCTGCAGGACTTTTCCAGCCGCAGTTCCCCGGAAGTGAAGCGCCTGACGAAACAGATCCGATAGTGCTTCTGGAAATCCATTTGAGGGCCGGTGAGCCCGGGGTATCTGAGTGCCGTTAACGCTTGTTGCCATCGTGGTCGCGGTTGTTGCCTGGATGTGGTTGCGCAATCAGCCAGCCAGCCAACGTAATGCCGCCATTCTCAAACTCGCTTTGTTGGTCGGTATCGGGATCGTGGTCGTTCTCGCCGCAACCGGTCGCCTGCATTTTGTGTTCGCGGGGTTGGCGTTTCTTTATCCGCTCTTGCGTCGATTGCTGCCCTCACTATTGCGCGGTGGACTGGGTGGTATGGCTGGCGGAGGGCAAGCCAAATCCGGCAATCAATCTCACGTGTCCAGTGACATCCTGGAGATGACCCTGGACCACGATTCCGGAAACATGAGTGGCAGAATCATAAAGGGGCCCATGGAGGGCCGTGATTTGTCAGATTTGAGCGAGAGCGAGTTTCTGGAACTGCTGCGCTATTGCCGGGCGCAGGACGAAGACTCGGCCCGGCTCTTGGAAAGTTATCTGGACCGCCGGTTCGGTGATTCCTGGCGACAGGATGATGAGACCGCCTCCGAAGGCACGGAGTCAAGCGGAAATGGCAATGCTGGAGGTCCTCTGACCGAAAGCGAAGCGCTGGATATCCTTGGGCGCCCGGTTCGTAGGCGTTTTGCCAGAGTCGGTTGCCTGTGGTGACGGTAAGCGATATTGTTCAAAAATTGGACTTCTCTGGGCCTGGGGGAGAGCGCCTCGGTTGAAGACATCAACGCTGATCTCGTGGATCGTGCTTTTTATACTCGGCTTGCCCCAGTTCGGGCTCGCGGAGTCATCAAAGCGGCTGAAAGTACTCGCGCCCGAAATCCCGGGCGCAGCCGAGCCAAGTCTCGAAGGGCGTGATATAGAGCTGGTTCTGGCGACGTTCGAGGAATGCGGCTTCAGTGCCCAATTCGTTATGCAGCCCTACGAGAGGCATGCGCGTACTTACCGGGAACGTCAGGACTTCGATGCCATCATGACTGTGCCTTTGCACTGGCGTCTTCCCGGGTACTCCACATCTGCCTACATCTGGTATCAGAACGGAGCTTTCTATAACCATTCGCGTGTCGGGCCGATTGAGCGTATCAAGGATCTGGCCGGGCTTAACGTGGTGACTTTCCGTCAGGGTGTTGATGTTCTGGGGATCAGCAACAATGTTCCGGAATTCGCCTCTCTTACCGAGATTGCCGATCAGACTATTCACTCGCGGCTACTCTTCATATATTCAACCCTGCGCCGCACAAAATGGTTTTTCGGAACCCTGACCTTGCCGCTGCATTCGACCAATGCTTCGATGATTTGCGGCAATCAGAGGTGATCGCTGACATCAATCAGAAATACATCGACAAATACCAGCATGTATTGCGTTTCAGGTATCTGGCACGGTAACCGCCGATCTGTTTGGCTTTCCCGAGAAGCCCCTGGGGGCCTCACCGCAAACTTTCTCCGCAAACTTGTTATCTCATGTTCTCGATTGCTCAGCCATTTCACTGGCTGACTTTTTCGGCTACCCGGGATTTTTGCTTGCCGGATGCCGTTTTTTTGCGCGGTGATGGTTGTCGCTTCCTGACTGCTGGCGTGGGAGGTGCCGGCTCATTCCGCAAATAGGAACCTGGAGCCGGCTCGATGACTGGCAGATTTCTCTCTCCCGGAGTGCGGGCTTGCACTTCGCCGCCACCGAATTGTTCCGCCCACGCCACCCAATCGGGCCACCAGGAACCTTCAAACTGCTCGGCACCTTCCAACCATTCATCCGGGTTTGCTGGGTTGTCTTCGTTCAGGCGATAACCGTACTTTTTCTTCTCGGGTGGATTGATGATTCCGGCAATATGTCCCGAACCGCCGAGTACAAAACGCAGTGGCCCGCCCAGGTTGCGCGCGCCTTTGTAGCAGGAAACCCACGGCGCGATGTGGTCTTCAATGGCGGATGCGAAATAGCTTGGAATCTTCACCTTTCTCAAGTCGATTGGCGTGCCCGCCAGGGCAATGCCGCCGGGCTCACGCAGCCGATTGTTCAGATACATATTGCGCAGGTAAAAACTGTGCATGGCCGCAGGCATGCGCGTGGCATCCGAGTTCCAGTAAAGGAGATCAAAGGGCGCAGCGTCACGACCCAGGAGGTAGTTGTTGACGAAGAACGACCATATCAGACTGTTGGCCCGAAGCATGTTGAAGGCCGTTGCCATGGAGGCGCCTTCAAGATAGCCCTGTTTGTTCATAGCCTTTTCTATTTTCGCAATAGAATCCTCGTCGATGAAGACTTCGAGATCGCCAACATCTGAGAAATCCATCATGCTGTTGAGAAACGTCGCGCTTTTGACCCGGTCGTCGCCACGAGCGGCCAGCCAACCGAGCGTGCAACCCAGCAGGGTGCCGCCGATGCAGTAACCCACGGTGTTGACTTCGCGCTCACCCGTTGCCTGCTCAATAGCATCCATGGCGGCGACCGGACCTTCGAGCATGTAGTCTTCAAAGGTCTTGTGCGCCAGCTCTGGGCCGGGATTGACCCAGGAGACCACAAACACAGTGTGTCCCTTCTCTACCCAATAGCGGATGAAGGATTTTTTCTCGCCAAGATCGAGGATGTAGTACTTGTTGATCCAGGGCGGAATCACCAACAGAGGCCGACGATGTACAGTTTCGGTGGTAGGCCGGTATTGGATGAGTTGCATCAGATCGTTCTGTAACACCACGTCGCCGGGTGTGTTGGCCAGATTGTCGCCCACCTCAAAGGCGTCCGGGTCGGACATGCGAAACGGCATCGGGCCCTTTCCCTCGTCCAGATCACGTAACAGGTTCGCCAGTCCACGCAGCAGGTTTTTACCGCGTGTCTTGACAGTAGTTCGCAACACTTCCGGATTGCTCAGAACGAAGTTGCTGGGGGCGAGGGCGTCGGTCATCTGGCTGGTGAAAAAGCGGACTTTCCGTCTCTCGTGATCGTCCATGTCCCGGACATCATCAATGGTGTCCATTACCCAGCGTGTTGTTAATAGATAGGCCTGCTTGAGGGCGTTGAAGGCGATGACGTCGTTCCAGGCCTGGTCACGGAACCGACCGTCGCCAGGCTCTGGTTCTGCTACGGTCAAAGGTTTCTTGCCAATACCGCTGGCGAGAAGGCCGGACCAGAACAGACTGGTGTCCTTGAACAGTCGCATCTGCGCGAACAGAAGTGTGTCGGGTTGGGTTGCAAGCTTGCCAGTCAGGGTAACGAAGGGCCTGGCCATGCTACTCACGCTGGCGGGGTTCGGCGGGCCACCGCGTAATCGGCGCATGACAGAGCGCTTGAGCAGACGGCCACCATGAATACCTACTCGTGCCAGAGAGCGGCTTACCACATTGGGTTCGAAGTCAGGCGTTGTTTGCTTTTTTATTGGTTTATCAGCCATTTTCTCGCCTTCTGCTTTGTTCGTGTCACATGTAGACGCCGCCGTTCACATTGATCTGCTGGCCAGTGATGTAATCCCCCTCTGCGGCCAGGAAAACCACGGCGCGGGCAATTTCCTCCGGTTTGCCGAAGCGCCCCATCGGAACCCGGGCAATGATCTGCTCCCGGATATTCTCCGGAACCTGGGCGAGCATTTCGGTTTCGGTGAAGCCCGGGGCAATGGCATTGACGGTGATGTTGTATTTGGCCATTTCGAGCGCGAGGGTCTTGGTAAAGGCGATAATGCCGCCCTTGCTGGCTGCGTAATTGGCCTGCCCGAAGTTGCCGGCCTGCCCGACGAACGATGTGATGTTGATGATACGGCCATACTTCTGGTCCATCATTATTTTCAACACTTCCGAGCAGGTGGCGTAGACGCTGCCCAGGTTGGTATCCAGGACGTCGTTCCAGTCATCGTCAGTAAGCTTCTTCATGGACTTGTCTTTGGTGATGCCGGCGTTGTTCACCAGAATGTCTATGCGGCCCCACTGATCATGAACCTGACGGACCAGGCTGCGCGCTTCCGGCATCTTGGAAAGGTCTGCTTTGAAGGACAGTGCCCGGACGCCAGTTGCCTCGATTTCCCTGGCAACTTCGTCGCCTTCGGACTGGCGGGAGCGGTAGTTGATGGCGACGTCAGCGCCGCGTTGAGCAAGTTGCAGTGCGATGTGACGACCGATGCCTCGTGAGGCTCCGGTTACCAGGGCGACCTTGCCCTTGAGGTCCTGCATGACATCCTCCCTGGAGCGGTGGCCCGCTCTGATTGTTATTCCCTATTATTCATCACCTCATTTAAGCTAGCAGAGCACCTGAGTGGCGACAAGAAAATGTGACGCCTGTCACGCTTGGCCAATGAATGTCTTGAGGCGAGGCGCAATGGATTCGCGCCATTGACTGCCGTTGAAGACGCCGTAGTGGCCAACCCCTTCCTGGAGGTGGTGCAGGCGCCTGGCATCGGGAATACTCACGCAGAGGTCGTGAGCGGCCCGCGTTTGTCCGGGGCTGGAAATGTCGTCCTTCTCGCCTTCGATCGTCATCAGCGCCGTCTTCTCGATAGCGGCGGGGTTCACCTTCCTGCCCCGGTGCGTGAAGCAACCGCGGGCAAGGTGGAATTCCTGAAAGACGCGCTTGATCGTGTCCAGGTAAAAGGTGGCCGGTAGATCCATAACTGCGAGGTACTCGTCGTAGAACTCACGATGACGTCTGATCTTGTCGACTTCCCTGTCTCGCATGGACTTGAACAGGCCCCGGTAGGCGTCAACGTGCCGGTCGAAGTTCATGCTCACGAATCCGGACAGTTGCAGAAATCCTGGATAAACCTTACGCATGGCGCCCGGATAGGGAGCGGGTACCGGATGGACCAGATTGCGTCGGAACCAGGCAAGATTATGTTTGGTGGCCAGTTCGCAGGGTGCGGTGGGATCAATACGTCCGTCGATGGGGCCGCTCATGAGGGCAAGTGAGCGGGGTGTTGCCGGGTTTTTATCTTCGGCCATGAGGGCGGTGGCCGCAAGCACCGGCACAACGGGTTGGCAAACCGCCAATACATGGGTGTCTGGCCCAAGCTGTTCAATAAAATCGATAACGTAGTCGATATAGTCGTCCAGCCCAAAATCTCCAGCGGACAATGGGACCCGGCAGGCATCGCGCCAGTCGGTAATGTAGACGTCGTGGTCTGGGAGCATTTCCTTGACGGTACCCCGCAGCAGCGAGGCAAAGTGTCCGGACAAGGGCGCAACGATCAGGAGTTTCGGATCATTTGACCGCGATACGCTGCGCTGGAAGTGCTTGAGCTGGGCAAAGGGTTTTCGCTGGACAATGACTTCACTGACGTCTACTTCCTCGCCATCGCACACGGTTGAATGCAGGTTGAACGCCGGTTTCGGGTAGCGTCGGGTCAAATCGCCAAATACACCATAGGCTGAGGCAATACTGCGAGCGCCCGGCAAGCGGGACAGGGGGCTGAGAGGATGCCTGAGCAATTTGCTCTGTGTGTCTGTCATCATGCGCAAGGGCATCAGCGCTGCGCGGCTCATTTCATGGGCAAAATACATCATGGCATTGTCCTGCTGGAGTTATGGAGGCCGGAAGTCAACGCAAAACTCAGTAGCCATCGATTTCCGCGCTCGATCTTCGATACCCGATGCTGATACAGGTCCGGGCGGAAGAGGTACACTCTTCCAAGAAGGTTGAAGATGTTTTTCTCGCAAATGAATTCGCCGCCCGCCTTGGGCTTGGCCAGAACGCAATTGAGTTTGTAAAGCCGGCCCTCGGAAACCATGTCCACGTGCGGCCCTACCTTGTGCCCTTCTGGATATCGGACCAGGTATATATTCAGGCGTCTGGAATGAAAGAGAATCCGGGTTTTTACTTTTTCAGGCATGGTAGTGGCATACGCTCTCGCAGAATCACTATGGGCAGTTTGCGCGCTGTGCGGTCCATTGGTCAATTACGGCCGGAAACTGGCTCGTAGAGAGATGAGGATTTGAACGTATGACCAGAGCATCAGGTGGTAGCAAGCTTTTGCGATGGTTTTTGCTGCTAAGCGCTGGCGCTATCGTGCTGGTCCTGTTGGTGGTGCTGATGTTCCGGTTCGTAAATCCACCCACCTCGGCCTTCATGCTGGGGTATCAGGTTCAAAGCGCGAACAGATCCCTCGCTCACGAATGGGTGCCCATAAATGAGATCTCTGCCTGGATGCCGCTGGCGGTGGTTGCCAGCGAGGATCAACGCTTTCCGCATCACGCGGGCGTGGATTTTGAGGCTATACGCCAAGCCCTCTCGGAGTACAGGGCGGGCGAGGGGCTTCGAGGGGCCAGCACCATCACCCAGCAAACGGCTAAAAACCTGTTCCTGTGGAACGGGCGCAGTTTCGTCCGCAAGGCTGTTGAGGCAGGTTTGGCCGTTGTCATAGACGGCCTCTGGCCCAAGCAGCGCATACTGGAAGTTTACCTGAACGTTGCTGAGTTCGGACCCGGTATCTATGGGGTCGAAGCGGCAAGTCAGGCCTACTTCGATAGGCCTGCCCGTCACCTCACTGAGTACCAGGCAGCGCTGCTCGCGGCCGTGCTTCCAAATCCGAAGGTTTTGCGTGTCAACGCACCGTCCACTTATGTGCGGGAGCGAGTGGTCTGGATTCAGGGGCAGATCGCACAGCTTGGTGTTGGATATCTGCAGGATCTCTAGTCTTGCAAGAGGAGCAGGTTTATTGGCGTGACCCCTGGCGCAGACTCGTTGATACTGCAGATATTGCAGGACCACTTATTGTTAAAGGATTGTACCAATGTCTCTCTTCCCCGATGACAACGGCGAGAACGACCTGTTCATGTCGCGAACCGACCCGGACAACCCGCTGGGCACCCATGCCCCCTACAGTTTCGAGTTGGAAGGCAAGATCTGGCCAACCGTGGAACACTATTTCCAAGGCATGAAATTCACTGATGACAACCGCCAGGAAAAGGTGCGCAACGCCGATACGCCGGCCAAGGCAGGTAAGCTTGGGCGCAAACGCCACAAGAGCCTGCGGCGGGACTGGAAGCAGGTGCGCGAAACCGTTATGACCAGAGGGATCTACGTTCGCTGCCGAACCCACCCCGAGTTGGCGGAGGCTTTACTGGATACCGGCGACACGAAAATCGTTGAGAACAGCAACTTCGATTATTTTTGGGGTTGTGGCCGGGATCGGCGGGGTGAAAACCGGTACGGGAAGGTGTTGATGAAAGTGCGGGCGAAGCTGCATGAAGAGCAAGAATCTGCGAGCTGATCCCTTTAGATCGGTTCGCCTTTTGCAATTCTGCATGTAGCTAATTTAGACGTATTTTCTTGCGAAGAGGGTCAGTTGGGATAAAGTATAGGTGTGGGGGCTCGACCTTTCGCACCAATCCAACAAAGAGCCTTGCAGGGACGATTTGGCTTTTCTAACCCATCAAGCACGGACGGTAACAGAGACTCAGGCCTTGAACGTTTCTCGTCAACCAGTCTTATTTCCGCTTGTTGTGGGCCTGCTTTACTATCTGGGTGCCTGGATTGGAGTTCACTACGTTGCTCTGGATAGCGGCATAGTAGTGCTCTGGCCACCGAACTCTGTATTGCTCGCGGCGCTGCTGGTTCAGCCGAGGAGCCGTTGGTGGTCACTGTTTCTCGTTGTTTTGGCCGCAGAAATTGCAGCCGATATCTCGGTATTTTCTCTGTTCCACGCGTTGCTGTTCGGCGCCATCAACATCGCCGAGTGCGTGCTGGCGGCCAGCCTGATTCGGTGGTTTCTCGATCGAAGTCTCGATTGGAGTGAGCCCAAGGACCTGAGTCTCTTCCTGGTTACCGTCTTTCTCATAGCGTCGCCGCTCGCCGCACTGGGTGGCGCATCGATCTATTCTTTCCTGCTTGAAAGAGACACTCCATTTCTCACGTTGTGGCGGCTTTGGTGGGTAGGGGATGCTACAGGGTTGATCATCTTGACGCCTTTTCTGCACATGATTTTGAGTTCGGGCCTTTTGAAGCAAGTGGTTAACAGCAACTGGCATGTACGTATGGAACTTGTCGCCGCCTGGATAGCCGGCCTCTTAGTCTGTTACCTGATCTTCGTGTTTGACTTGTCCTCAGAAAATTACCTGGCACTGTCCCCATTGGCAGTGGCTGTAGTTCCGGCATGGGTTGCTGTCCGTTTTGGACCGCTCGCGGGTTTCCCCCTGGCTACAGCTGTGGCGCTTTTCGTAGCTCTCGCCACTGCTTCGGGAGTTGGCCCTTTTGTTAGTGAGAAACAGGATCTCAGCGCTTTATTCGCTCAAGAGTTCATTATCGTTTTCACCGTGTTGCTGCTATACGTGGCCGCGTTCGTGGACCAGAACCGCCGAAAGTCTGGCGAGCTCAAAAAAGCTCTGGTAAGGGTCCAGCACCTGAACCAGGCCCTGGAGGAGAGAGTCCGGCAACGCACGCAGGAATTATTTGATGCTAATCAACAACTACAGACACTTGCACTGACTGATGAACTCACTGGTATCCCTAATCGAAGGCGAATGAGAGTGCTGGGAGAGGAAGAGGCGAGGCGTAGCGAACGATCTGGCCGTCCCTTTAGCGTCATGCTGATGGATATCGATCATTTTAAACGGGTCAACGACCAGTATGGACATGCCGTTGGTGACGAATGCTTAAAGGCATTTGTCAGGGCGATTGCACCTTCCCTTCGGTCGATTGATCGTTTTGGACGGTGGGGTGGGGAAGAATTCATGATCATCGTGCCGGATTCCGATCATGTAGATCTTTTGATGCTCAGTGAAAAGGTGTTGGAATGTGTTCGAGAGGTAATTATCGCTTTCGATGATCAACGTGTGGGAATGACAGTATCGATCGGTGTTGCAGAGTGGCACCACGCCACCTTTGACAAGCTGGTTTCGGAAGCCGACGACGCTCTCTATCGGGCCAAGTCCAAAGGCAGAGATCGCGTAGAAATCAACTTGCGCGGACTGCGGGTGACCGAGTAGAGATGCGAACTAGTGTTCCTGGCGACGGGGTTGTCAGCCAGGCCTGATTTATTGCGCCGAATCTATATTCCTGAGCCTGGCCGACGAATCAGTCGCTTTGGTCCAGGCCCATCTTCCAGAAATCGATCTCGAGACGTGTGGCATCGCTGAAAATCCGGGTCAATTCTCTGAAACGGGCAGGGGAGACGTCGGCCAAACGCTCATTGAGCCAGCCAATCTCAGCCTGCATGGCCTCCTGAAACTCGTCGCTTTCATACATCTTGATCCAGGTATCATAGGGATTGCTATCGCCCCGAATAGTCTCCGCCCGGCTGTTCAGCCAGTTGGCAATTTCACCGTAGCCAACCATGCACGGTGACAGGGCAACGTGCAGATCCAGCAGGTCGCCACGGTTGCCGGTATCCAGAACGTAGCGAGTGTAGGCCAGTGTGGCGCGGGCCTCTGGCAGATCGGCAAGCTCTTGTTCAGAAATTCCCCATTCCTTGCAGTAGCTGATGTGCAGATCCAACTCCACATCCACGATGGCCTGTAAACCCTCCTTGGCCTGGCGGAGGTCTGACAGTGTCGGGCTTTTGTAGGCAGCCAGGGCAAAGGCACGGGCAAACTGGATCAGGAACAGGTAGTCCTGCTTCAGGTAGTGTTGGAACGCCTCGGGCGCGAGCAACCCATTACCGAGTTGCTGCACGAAGCTGTGCTGGATGTAGGCCTGCCATTCATCTTGGCAGCTCTTTTTCAGGTCTTCGAACTGATAAGGCATGCTTTCTCCTGAAGTGCGGTGGGCTCAGTAACAGGAATTGGGGGATGAGTCAGGGTTGATCTCGCCGGCGACTTCTTCCGGATCAATGCCGTGACGGGTCAACACTTCCCGCACAAAGTTCACCTGAGCCAGAATTCTGTCGGCATCATCCCCATACTCAAACCGATTAATTTCGACCGGCTGGGGCATGAAGGTAAAGGCGGTTTTCAGAGCGGTGAGTGTATCTTCATCGGCCATTGGCAGACTCCTCATGCGGTTTGATTGATAGGTGAAGAGTATACGCAAGTCATTGGGGAAAGGCCGACAGGCAGCCATGGAAAAGCAATTGATCCCGGGCATCTTGCGGGAGATTGCTGATCGGTGTCCGTGTTAGTCTGAGGGATGATGTATTCCACCAGCTGACAGGATTCCCCATGCAAAAGATTCACATCGACATTGTTTCCGACATCGCCTGCCCCTGGTGTGCCATTGGGTATGCGCGTCTGGAACAGGCCATGAAGCAGTTGGCGCCTGAGTATGAATTCGGCGTTCAGTGGCATGCCTTTGAACTGAACCCGGACCACACTGGGGAAGGTGAGCCAATCCTGCCGGCGTTGGCCCGCAAGTACGGCCGGAGCGAGGAAGAGATGCGTGCTACTCAGGCCCAGATGATGGCGATTGCGAAGGATCTGGGCCTTAACGGAGATGAAACAGGCGTTGTTCGACGCCTATTTTGGAAAGGCAGAAGACGTCTCAGATCGGGACGTGTTGTTGGGCTGTGTCGAGAGCCTTGGGCTGGATCGCGCGAGGGCAAAGCAGATTCTGGATTCTGATGAATTCGCCAGTGTAGTTCGCGAGGACGAAGCCACCTACCAACAGGCGGGCGTGTCTGCGGTGCCGGCATTCATCGTGAACGGGAAATACCTGATCTCTGGCGCCCAGGAACCGGATACGCTGGTGCAGGCATTTGAAGAAATCAGCGCAAACCCTGAGTAAGCGCCTGAACTGGAGTAGAAATGCCGAAACCTTCCGAAGCCCGGCAGCGGGCCATTCTGGCACGGCTGGATAAATTCAGCCGCTTTACCGATAGCAACATCGCGATTCCGTTCACCAATGTACGGATTGGTGCGGAGGCAGTGATTGGCCTGTTGCCCGTGGTGGGAGACATGGCCGGCCTGGTGCTGGCAAGCTACGTGCTGGTGGAGGCGCAGCGGGCGGGCGCCAGTAAGACAGTTAAGCTTCGCATGCTGCGCAACATGGGCATTGATTTTCTGGGCGGGCTCTTGCCGGTGGTCGGTGATGCGTTCGATGCGGTCTACAAAGCCAACACGCGGAACACCCGCCTGCTCCGAAATTACCTGGAGAAGGAACTGGCCATTGAGCCACCTCCACCGCCCTTCCCCTGGATGACTGTCATCGGGTTGTCGGTTCTGTTTGCTGTGGTGACAGGTGGCCTCACGCTTTTGTTCTGAATCGGGCAACTCTCTTAAAGAATCAGGCCGGATTCCGGGTGGGATGCCTCCCGCCGGACCAGCACTTGCCCGTCTCGTACAGAAGCCAGCACCGGTCGTTGTCCGAGCAGCACTTCATAGGGTGTGGTTCCCTGAAGCACCACGCACCGTGCTGGCATCCCCTCATAAACGCCATACTCATCAAGGTCCAGCGCAGCCGCGCCATTGTCGGTTATCAGTTCCAGCGACCGGTCAATCCAGCTCATTCCCAGCATATGGCAGGCGTGCAGGCCGACATCGAGGGTGCGGAGCATGTTGCCATTGCCCATCGGATACCAGGGGTCGCGAATCGAATCCTGGCCGAAGGCAACCTTCAGTCCGGCATCAAGCAGCTCGGGGACCCGGGTGATGCCGCGGCGTTTGGGGTAGCTGTCGAACCGACCCTGCAAATGCAGGCTTTCCGTAGGCATGGAAAGAAAGCGCAGCCCGGACTTTTTCAGCAATCGGAATAGTCGGCTGCAATAGGCGTCGTTGTAGGAGCCCATGGCGCAGGTGTGGCTGGCGGAGACTCGGGAACCGTAGTCCAGTCTCAGGGCCTCGGCGGCCAGAACTTCCAGGAACCGGGATTCCGGATCGTCAATTTCATCGCAATGAACATCCACCAGCCGGTCGTTTTTGTGGGCCAGCTCCATCAGCCAGCGAACCGATTCCGCGCCGTAGTCCCGGGTAAACTCGAAGTGGGGGATGCCACCAACCACATCAGCTCCGAGTCGCACGGCTTCCTCCATGAGCTCACGCCCGTTGTTGAAAGACCAGATGCCCTCCTGGGGAAACGCGACGATCTGCAGGTCTACAAAGGCTGCGGTGTTTTCGCGAACCTCAAGCATGGCCTTGAGGGCCGTCAGGTTCGGATCCGTTACGTCCACATGGGTACGGACGTACTGGATGCCGTGGGCGGCAAACAGCTTCAGCGTCTGGGTGGCGCGGTTGATGACGTCCTGGTGGCTCAGGGTTGTCTTGCGCTCGGACCAGCATTCAATGCCTTCAAACAGGGTGCCGCTCTTGTTCCATCGGGGCTCGCCGGCAGTCATGGCAGCGTCCAGGTGAATATGCGGTTCCACGAAAGGAGCTGTGACCAGATTGCCTCCGGCATCCAGTTCGCCGTCTCTGGTGGTGGCGTTGTCGGGCTGGGCAATGATACCTGAAAAGCGTCCGTTGGTGATCTCGAGCCTGTACAGCCCATCCTGGCCCTGTAAACGTGCGTTGGCTATGGCATTCAATGGTGTGGTCATATTGTCTCCGGTAAGTCGCTCACCAACCCTTATGGTTTCAATAGCAGGTGGGCCTTCAAGAGTGTTCTGAAGTTTTCAGTGGTGTTGCCCGGACCTGGTAACGATTCACTGAGTTGGTTCATTCGGTTGCGTATCGTGTTTCTGTGACAATCCAATGCTTCTGCCATGGCGCTCTGGTTTCCACGGCAGGCGATCCAGGCGTCGAGCAATTCGGTAGAATCGGCCAGAATGGGCTGGTCCACCTGCTCAATCGATGCGTGTTCGGACCAGACAATGGCCCTGCCGATGGCCTCCGTGACTTCCACCATGGGCAGCGAATAGGGCTGTTCGAACAGAGGTATCGCGAGCTCGTCGGCCAGCCGACAGAGCGTGTTGGGCAGTTGGCCAATATAGGCGTCTCCGGTCAGGACGACGAGTCCGGAGACATTGCATTCTTTACCTTCATACAGGCATTCCGCCAGATTCTGGGGGCTGCGATGCCGGCTGATGCCGGTGTCTGGTGTCGTCAGCTGGTCACGGACCTCGATGGGGTCTATGCAGATCTTGCTTCGCCGATGGATACCGCTGTTCATGCCGGGCTGGCGAGAACGCTGGACGGCCGTGGTGCCCGGGATCTGATGGCGGCCGCGGACGAAGCATTGCGCGCTGCCCAGAGCAGGGCCGAGAGTGGCTGATCAGTCAGGCGATCCGCCGGCAGGCCCTGTCGCTATGGCTCCAGCCCATGGTGAACGAGGGCCGGCTCATGCCGGTCTATCATCAGGTGTTTTCCCGGATCGATTCCGCCGAAGGGGCCTTGAAGGCAGGCACCTTTGTACCAATGGCTGAGCGTTTCGGGCTGATCTCGGAACTTGATCGTCTGCTGGTCCAGCGGGTGCTCGATCGCCTGAAACAGAGCCCGGATCAGCCGCTGGCGGTCTCGCTTGGTAATGCCTCCGTGGCCAGCGAGGCATTTCGCACGGATTTGCTGGACCAGCTGCGGCAGGCAGGTTCGCCGGCAAGGAATCTCTGGATCGGTATTTCAGAACAGGCAATCCATCACCACCGGACCGCGGTGGGCCTACTGGTCCGGGCGTTGGGGCGACTCGGTGTTCCGGTACTGGTCGACCGCTTCGGGGTGGGAGGCGTACCGTTCAGTTACCTGAGAAATCTGAGGTTTCAGGCCCTGCGTATCGACAACAGCTTCATCCACAATATCGACACCCATGAAGATAACCGCTTCTACCTTGAGTCTGTGGTGGCCATCGCTCACAGTCGTGGCGTGAAAGTCTTCGCCACAGGAGTGGAAACTGCCGCGGAATACTCGGTACTCTGTAAACTGGGTAGCGACGGGGCCATGGGTTACCATCTGGGCAGGCCGTTTGCCGCTGACAATCAACAGACAGGGGATTAAAAGTCATATGCCAGGCAAAATCAGACAGTACTTCAAGGACAAGAAAGACGATGTTCAGGATTATGCCGGCGGCAGCGGCGTAATTAGCAAACTGATTCTGGCGTTGGTTGTGGTCTACCTACTGGTGGCGCTGGTGCTCGGCATGATCTGGAGCAGCGAGCCGGACACCTTCTCGGTGCGCGAGCACACGAGGTCGGTGGCCAACACGATGGAAAGGGAGCCCATTACCGGCTTTGCCACCACGGTCACCATGATTCGTATCGCAGAAACCCTGTTAGACAAGCCTGGTGGCTATATTTCCAACGACATTTTCCCGCCTGGACTCTGGCTGGATAACATGCCGAACTGGGAGTACGGCGTTCTGGTTCAGCTTCGGGATCTTTCGCGCGCCATGCGCAAAGACATCAGCCGCTCGCAAAGTCAGTCCGCGGAAGATCGGGATCTGACGATCGCCGAGCCCCAGTTCCATTTCGACAGCGAGAGCTGGGCAATCCCGTCTACCGAGGCCGAGTACCGTCGGGGTATTACCGCTCTGAAGCGTTACCTTGACCGGCTGTCGAGCCCGGAACAGGCCGACGCCCAGTTTTTCGCCCGAGCGGATAACCTGAGCAACTGGTTGGCGGACCTGGAGACTCGCCTGGGAAGTCTGTCCCGTACACTTGGTGAGAGTGTCGGCAAGGCATCGGTATCAGACTCGGTGATCACCATGAACTCCGGTGATCCTCTTGCTGAGGAAGCGACCGGAGAAGACGTGAAGACACCCTGGACCAAAATTGATGACGTTTTCTATGAGGCCCGCGGCAGCTCCTGGGCGCTTCTGCACATCTTCCGGGCAATTGAAGTGGATTTCCGGAAAGTGCTGCAGGACAAGAACGCCATGGCCAGCGTACGGCAGGTGATCATCGAGCTTGAGGGCGCTCAGGGCGAAATGTGGAGCCCGGTGATTCTCAATGGCAGCGGCTTTGGCGTACTGGCCAACCACTCGCTGACCATGGCCGCCTACCTTTCCCGCGCCAACTCGGCGATCAGTGACATGCGGGACCTGCTGTCCCGGGGCTGATGACAGGAGAGTTCGATCCAGAAACAAAAAAACCGGGCGCTAAGCCCGGTTTTTTTATGCCATCAAACCAAGAAGAGTCCGGCTTAGCCTTTGTAGGCGTTAACGGAATCCACGATGGCTTTCCTGGCGGCGTCGGCGTTGTCCCAGCCTTGCACTTTTACCCACTTGCCGGGCTCGAGCGTCTTGTAGTTCTCGAAGAAATGCTTGATCTGGTCGCGCAGCAGCTCGGGCAGATCGTCAATTTCCTTCACGTCATGGTAAGTGGTGGTCAGCTTGTCATGGGGAACTGCAACCAGCTTGGCGTCGCCACCGGCTTCGTCTTCCATGTTCAGCACACCCACGGGGCGGCAGCGAATCACGGAACCGGCCTGGATCGGGTAGGGGGTTACAACCAGTACGTCCAGGGGGTCACCGTCGTCGGCCAGGGTGTGCGGGATGAAACCGTAGTTGGCCGGGTAGAACATGGGGGTCGCCATGAAGCGGTCTACCAGCAGGGCGCCCATGTCTTTGTCCAGTTCGTACTTCACCGGGGAGCTGTTAGCCGG
>LULR01000324.1_pt1 | contig 18044 bp, 22 predicted proteins | sample 729471 | NCBI WGS metagenome assembly LULR01 (sample SAMN03860284, study PRJNA289734) | marine metagenome | biome: seawater column; feature: ocean; material: water; isolation source: Red Sea water column Station 108 - depth 500m | place: Saudi Arabia: Red Sea | collected 2011-10-15 | depth 500 m
TCACTGCCCCCAGTCCTCTCCAACAGTTTGGGCTGGTTTTAGCTCAAATCCATCAGAAGTCTTAGCCAGTTCGAAGCTTGCACCACATTCAGCGCAGGTCACAATCTCACCTTCTACTGCATCCTCAGGCACGTTTATTCCTGCATCACATTCTGGGCAATTAGTCATTTCTATATCTACTTCCTTTTTCATCATTAATTATCTTTCTTTCCACTCCATCTTCAAGTGGAATCTCAAGTAGATCACCCATCCTAAGATTCTTCAAACCCATTGCAATGTTTTTGGCACTTTTGGTATTTTTTTCCAGACCTAATAATGACATTAGATATTCTGCACCAGTCTTACCAGCTAATTCACCGAAAACAATCCTTCGTCTGTTTCCCACGGTCCTTGGGTGAATTGGTTCGTATGCAGCAGTATTATTCAAAACCGCAGCCAGATGTGTACCAGCCTTATGTTTGTAAGCTGACGTTCCAACAATTGGCTTTGAATCATAAGGTTGTATGTTTGTATATTGCTCTATTAGCCTAGAAAGATCAACTAGCATGTCCAATCTAAAATCATTTTCTGATTTATACAAATGTGCAAGAGCAACAGCTGTTTCAGCCAAAGATGGTATACCTGTTCTCTCTCCAATACCATCAATCGTTGTGTGAATCTGATCAGCTCCAGCATCACATCCAGCAAAAGCATTGGCTAATGCAAAACCAATATCATTATGAACATGTACATCAAGTGGAGTTTTGATTTCAGAACGAACTCTCTTAACAAAATTATACATTCCTATAGGCCTAAGAATACCTACAGTGTCAGGAAGACTAATCCTATCTACACCTGCATCTTCTATGGCCTTACAAACATTGATTAAATATTCTGGGTCTGCTCTACTACCATCCTCAACAGTAAATCTAATTTTTAGTCCATGTGATTTTGCATATTCCACAGTTTGAACCGCTCTATCCATTGCTTGTTCTCTTGATATTCGTAGTTTATCTTTTAGATGTATATCAGATATTCCAAGATATGCTGCAACCCAAGATGCACCACAATTCAATGATACATCAATGTCATCTTTCAGGGCTCTACCATGTGCAACAATGTCTGCACGTAACCCTTGTTTGATAATTGTCTTAGTCGCTTCAGCATGATCATTAGAAATAACTGGTGATATCTCAATTTGATTAACACCAAAGTAATCTAGTTCCCAAGCAATTTGGATTCTTTGCTTAACGGTAAACGAAACACCAGGATGTTGTTCTCCTTCCCTTAACGTAGAGTCCAAGATTGTTATTTTCTTGTTTTCTTTCTCTACTGAATTGTATTCCTCTGCATAGTAATTCGGATCATTCATTGCTAAATTCGTTGAAGAAAATCATTAATATAAAGATAATCGTACTAAAATCGTTGTTTTAGATAATAATTGATCCTAAATTAGTTAATGTTTGTAATAATATGACGATTGTCGTTTACGATATTGTTTTAAGAATTATTACAGTATTGGTGTCAGTTACGCCACTAATTTTTCGCAAATCGTCAATACATGCATTGATCTCGGTTATGGTAGGTGCTTGTACTATTACGCAGATATCATACTGACCAGTGATTTCATATATTTTTTTTACACCACTAAGTTTTGTAAGTTTTAGCGAAACTTTTGATGTGTCAATGGATGAGTCAGCTGATACTAAGACAAGAGCCTCTGGCTGACCTCCTCCTTCTTCCACTGTAAATTTAGTAATTGTTCCACTATCAACCATATTTTTTACTCTGTGCCTGATAGCTGATTCTGAAAGTTTTAGTTTCTTTCCGATTTCAACAAATGATTCTCTAGAATCCTTGCGCAAAAATTCTAAAATACGTTCGTCAACTTTGTCCTTATGCATTTCTTCTATTCTCCTCATTTGTGAGTAGCTTATCTAGTATTTGTAGTGTTTTCGCAACATCCTCCTCGGAGATAACAAGCGGAGGAAGAAATCTTAGTATGTTTCTACCAGAATATAGAAGCAGCAATCCATTTTTGATTCCTTCCATTAGGATATCTTTTACCTCAAATTTTAATTCCATGCCAATCATCAAACCTTTACCCCTAACTTCTCTAATGATTGAATGCTTTGATTTGAGCTCTTCTAAACCATTTGAGAGTTTCTCTCCCATACTCTTTGCATTTTCAATTAAACCATCCTCTGTTAATGCATGAAGTGTAGCAGTTCCCGCAGCACATGCTAGTGGGTTTCCCCCAAATGTAGATGAGTGTTCTCCCTTTTTCATAACAGCCAGTATATCGGGTCTTACTAATGTAGCACCCATGGGAACTCCTCCAGCAATTCCCTTGGCAAGGCACATTATGTCAGGAACTGTTTTCCAGTGTTCTGATGCCCACATACTTCCAGTCCTGCCTAATCCAGATTGAATTTCATCAAAGATGAGCAGACTATCATTTTCATCACAAATTTTTCTAACTTCCTGCAAAAATCCATCAGGTGGTACATGAATGCCACTTTCCCCTTGAATAGGCTCCAAGATTACAAATGCAGTATCTTTGTCAACAGCATCATGTAATGAATTTACATCCCCATATGGTGAGAATGAAACTTTTTCAACAAGAGGTTGGAAAGATTCCCTATATTTTGGATTGAATGTTAGTGACAAGGCTCCCATAGATTTTCCGTGATAGGATCCTTTCATTGCTACCATTTTCTTTTTACCTGTAAACTTCCTCGCGAATTTTATAGCAGCCTCTATAGATTCAGCACCACTATTGTTGAGGTGAACCTGGGAAAGTCCAGATGGCGCGTTATTGATCAAAGTTTGCAAAAACTCCTCTCTAGTTTTATTATAGAAAGAGCTATGAACTGTAATTACCTTATCAATTTGTGATTTAATGGAATTTACAACACGATTATTTCTATGGCCAACTAGAGCAACACCATACCCACCCATACAATCAATGTACTCGTTGTTGTCAGTATCCCATACGTGTGAGCCTAATGCCTTTTCTACTGTTACTGGAAACCTCTGGTAAAGATTTCCTAGATATTGATCTTCACTCATCTTTGATTACCGTGCAATGATTATGTGCAATTGCAGAGGATATTGGGTTTTCCCTTTGACCATTTGCAATTATTGCCTCTGTTACTCCCATCTCAAGTGCTTCAGTCGCAGCAAGTATTTTCTTTTCCATACCAAATCCAATCTGTGGCAGAATTTCTTTTGCCTTTGCTAGAGGTAGAGTATCCACTAGTTTTTTATCCAATAACAATCCATCAACATTTGTTAGGAATAAAACCTTGTCAGTTTTTACTCCACCTGCAATGTTAGCAGCTGCTCTATCACCATCTACATTGAGAAAGTCAGATTCTTCACTAATTGCTATTGGGGAAATTACCGGTGTGTAGCCCTGCTCAAGGATAGACTTTATCAGGTTAGCATTGACTTGTGTGATTTTACCTGTATATCCACCATCAATAGCTTGTTTTCGTCCTTTTTCATTTGTTATTATTAGTTTTTTCTTTCTATCAGCCTGTATTATTTTTCCATCTATTCCAGATAAACCCACAGCATCTATTCCATTTTTTTGTAACATTTTTACAATTGTTTTATTGATCCTTCCAGACATAACCATGGTAAAAATTTCTGCAGTTTCCAAGTCAGTGTATCTACTCTTTACACCACCAGGTGAAACAACAAACTTTGGTTCCTTTCCTAATTGTTCCGTTACCTTAGTTACTTCCTTTCCTCCACCATGAACTAAGATTACTTCTTCTTCTTCTCTCACTTTTTTTATGTCTGCTACAACAGAAGGATGTAAATCATCAACTACACTCCCTCCAATTTTGATTGTAATCATTTCTTATACAGGTGTCAATGGGGAATACATAATTCCTTGCATTTCATCGAATCCTGACATTACATTCATGTTTTGTACAGCGGAACCTGCTGCACCTTTCATCAAATTGTCTGATGCCGATAGTGCAATCAATCTGTTATTGTTTTTGTCAAGGTCAAAACCAATATCACAAAAGTTTGAACCAACAACAAATTTTGGATCAGGAAACTTGTACAGACCATTTTTGTCTCGTATAAGCCTGATGAATTTTTCTTCTCCAAATTCAGCACGATATATTTTCCAAAGCTCCTTTTCATCAACTTCCCTTTTCAAGAATGTATGATTTGTACAAAGAATTCCTCGTACAATATCCACTGCGTGTGGACTCATTGAAACCTTTATTTTTTTTCCAGCAGCCTCGCTAAGCTCCTGTTCAATTTCACCAGTGTGACGATGTTTCGCTGGTTTGTATGGTCTGATCACTCCAGCCCTCATTGCATGTTGTGTACCTGATGTACCACCAGCACCAGCACCAGAAGAACCAATTTTAGAATCAACAACTATGTGTTCTGTATCAATCAAATCATTCTTAATCAATGGGTGCAATGCAAGCATGGATGTTACCGCCATACAACCAGGACAGGAAACCAGTTGTGCATTTTTGATTTTATCCCTGTGAAGTTCTGGCACACCAAATACTGATTTTGATAAGTAATCTGGATGTGGATGTTCCCAACCATACCACTTTGTGTAATCCTCGGGATTATGTAATCTATAATCTGCACTAAGATCAATAATCTTCATGCCCCTGTCGTAAAGTGCCTTCACAATGTCAGTTGCAGTTCCATGTGGTACTGCAGTGAAAACTAAATCACATTTGTCTGACATTTTGTCATAATCAAGTTCTGAAAATGTTAGTTCTGTGAATCCTTTTAGACTTGGGTGTATTCTATGTAGGTATTCTCCAACATGCTTAGTTGATGTAACCATTGAGACTTCAACATCAGGGTGACTTAACAGTAGACGGACTACTTCGCCCCCGACATATCCAGACGCACCTATTATTCCTACTTTCATTGTTACACTCTTCGCCCTTTTCGTTATCCTCCATAAGGTCAACCCCAAGAATTCCTCCACCAACAGCCTTTGAGGCGTTTGCGCATAATTCCTCAATTTCATTTGTTATTTCACAAATTTCAGGTTCTGCACCTAGCGCAATGTTTGTTTTGAAACTATCTGAGGATTTCCTATACATAGCAGTAACTGCTTTGTCTCCAATTGTAATTACCCTAATGTCCCTTGGTGGTCGGTCTATCATTTCCTGAAGATAAAAAATTCTATCTAAAGGACCATCGGTAATTTCTCGTTGTTCAATTATTGCATCAGCTGTGTCTTTGTCCTTAAGTGGTACAACATTCCTACCCCAACTTCCGATAACAGGTTTTATCACCATTGGATAACCAGTATCACTAAGATTTTCCCGTGCTGCATCTGCAGAAAAAGAAAAGTGTGTTTTTGGTGTTGGTATGTTGTTCTTTTTTAGCAGCATGGATGTAAGTAACTTGTTACCACAAATAGTCGAAACGTTGAACTTGTTGATTACTGGAATATCGAGAAATTCTAGACATGCAGTGAAGTATAATCCTCTATAGTAGCTAACACAACGCTCTAAGACTATGTTACCAAAATTGAAATCTTGTATTTGACTGTCTGTATTGATTTGTGTAGTTTTAGCATCAATAAGTGAGGTTTCATGCCCAATTTCTTCTGCCTCCTTCTGAAGAGCCGGTCAAATACTATGGAAATTTTTGACAACTATTCTCCCCAGTCTTCTCCTACTGTTTCTGCTTCCTTGATCTCAACTGTAGAACCGTCTTTCTTTGAAATTTCATAGTCAGCTCCGCAATCGCCACAGGAAACAATCTCTCCAACAGCAGCATCTTCAGGGATGTTTAGTTCTGCATCACATTCTGGGCAATTCATGATTTTTTTCACTTTTTCCTTTGTAATTTATTAGCTTCTGTTGACTGAATTCCCCATAATTCTACAAAGCCTTTGGCCAATTTCTGGTCAAAATTTGAACCCTTCCCATATGTTGCAGTTTTATGGCTGTATAGTGAATACCTTGATTCACGACCAACTACACGAAGGCTTCCCTTGAATAATTTCAGTTTGACAGTACCTGATACTCGTTTCTGTGTTTGCTGTATGAACATATCCAGATCACTTCGTAATGGATCCTCCCAAAGACCAGAATATACCAACCAAGACCATTCATCATCTACTAGTGACTTAAATTTTGTTTCATGTTTAGTATGTACCATCTTTTCCAGATCAGAATGAGCTTCTATCAGACAAGCGGCAGCAGGAGTCTCATATACTTCACGTGATTTTATCCCAACCACACGATCCTCAATATGATCAACGATGCCAACACCACATGAACCAGCCTTTTTGTTAATGTAGTTAATCAGTTTTATTGGATTCATAGATTTTCCATTCACTGCTAGAGGTATTCCTTTTTCAAACTTTATTGTTAGATACAGGGGTTTGCTAGGAAGATTTTTTGTCTTAACCCAAATGAATGCATCGTCTGGTGGCTCATTGTTGGGATTCTCTAAGACTCCACCCTCAATTGCACGTCCCCATAAGTTTTGATCAATACTAAATTTTTTTGCAACGTTTTCTATTTTGATTCCATGTTTCTTTGCAAACTTTAATTCTTCAGTCCTATCCAGATTAAGATCCCTTATTGGTGCAATTATTGGTAAATTAGAACCCGCATGCATTGTCAAATCAAACCTCACTTGGTCGTTACCTTTACCTGAACATCCATGTGCAAGTGCAGTAACTTTTTCTTTTCTTGCAATTTGTAATATTTTTTGGGCAATTAATGGTCGAGCAAGTGCAGTTGCCAGACAATATTTTTTTTGGTATAATGCATTAGCCTTTATTGCTGGAAATATGTAATCGGAAACAAATTCTTTTTTTGCATCAATGTTGTAATGTTTTTTCACTCCAAGTTTTTTTGCCTTGGCAGAAATTTTTTTGTGGTCATCCTCCTGTCCAACATCCACTGTAACCGTGACAACATCCATGTTGTGCTTTTCTTGTAGATACTTTACCACCACCGAAGTGTCCAATCCACCCGAAAATGCAAGTATCGCTTTTTGTTTCATAGGGCAAAGGAGTGACTTGTTTTGCATTTATCTCTTATGTTCTGAAATTTTTTAGTAATTTTGTAATAGCTGGAGCTAAAATCCGATCACTATTTAACTCTGATTTATAACGCTGTTTTATGAAAATTTCCATATCAATTGGCTTTGGAATTGCAGCAGTAGTAGCCATCGCTATAATTGTTGGATTAGGTAGTGGTCAGGAACAATCAAACCAGGACCAGATACGCGTTGCATTTTTTCCTAGCATTGGGCATGCAGCTCCTATAGTCGGCATAGAAAATGGAATTTTTCAAAATGGAATTGGCGAGGAGATAGAAATTGAAACTAAAATTTTTGACAGTGGACCGCAAGTCATTGAGTCAATCTTTTCTAGTTCTATTGATGTAGCATATGTTGGTCCAGGGCCAGTTATCAATGGATTTCTAAAATCTAATGGAAACGACGTTAAAATTTTGGCAGGTGCTGCTAGTGGTGGTGCAAGTTTCATTGTACAACCTGATTCCGGGCTGGATTCGATTGAAAACTTTGATGGAAAGAGAATTGCATCTCCACAAATTAGTAACAGCCAGGATGTCTCTCTTAGACATTATCTTACATCAAATAATCTACAATCTGTTGAAAAAGGCGGAACAGTATTTGTTTTGAACATTTCAAATCCTGATATCTATACTTTGTTTGCAAAAGGTGAGATTGATGGAGCATGGGTGCCAGAGCCCTGGGCAACAATGCTAGTGGAAGAGCTTGATGGTGTAAGATTATTCAATGAAGAAAAGTTATGGCCAAATGGGGAGTTCGCATCAGTACTTTTGATAGCTAGAACAGACTATCTTGAAGACAATCCTGAACTTGTTAAAAACTGGATAAAATCACATGAAGAAACTGTAGGATGGATCAATACAAACCCAGACAAATCTAAATCAATTTTTGAAGGATTTTTGAAAAAACATATGGGAAAATCACTACCAGCCAAAATTATTGATGAGTCATTTTCAAATTTGACAATAACATCTGATCCGATTAAAAGTTCCGTGTTAACCTTTGCAGAACGTGCAGATTCATTGGGTTATCTTGGCAGAACTGGTTACAATTTAGACGGTATTTTTTATCAACCTGATTTAAATCTGAACGAAATGGTGGGAGAGCTAAATGGGTAAACTAGAATCTCGAAATATTGAAAAATATTTCAAGCATGATGGAAAACCACTGAAAACATTAGATGGTATTGACCTCAATGTTGAAGATGGTGAGTTTGTATGTATTGTGGGTCCATCTGGCTGTGGGAAATCCACTTTTCTGAGAATTACGGCAGGATTAGAAAAACCAGACGGCGGAGAAATTTTTCTCGATAAAAAATCAGTTGATACTACTGGACCAAATAGGATAATGGTATTTCAAGAGGGTGCATTGTTTCCCTGGCTTAACGTTCGTGATAATGTAGAATATGGTCTGAAAATAGCCGGCATTCCAACGGAAGAACGAAACGAGATTTCAAGCCGATACTTGGATATGATGCAGCTTACACAATTTGCCACTTCCTACACTTACCAGCTTTCTACTGGAATGAAGCAACGTGTTGCAATAGCAAGGGCACTAGTAATGGATCCTGATGTATTGCTAATGGATGAACCGTTTGCCGCACTAGATCCGCAGACTAGAGACCTCTTGTTAGTAGAAATGCAGTTAATCTGGCAGAAGACAAAGAAAACAATAATTTTTGTAACTCATAATGTTGCGGAAGCAGTCATGTTAGGTACGCGTGTCTTGGTGTTTACACATAGACCAGCCAAGATTAAGAAGGAGATTAAGATTGATTATCGACGTCCAAGAGTTGCAGAGGATGAAAATCTTTTGCCTTATCAACAGAAGATTCTGGCAGAATTACGACCTGAGGTTAAAAAATAGGTGGAAAAATGAAGCCAAATGTACTAGCAAAAAAAATTGGTTTTTATGCACTCATAGTTATAGCATGGCAAGGTCTTGACAGCGCAGACATTTGGCCTGACAACATATTTCCATCACCATTTGAAGTTGTGGAAGACTTGGCATATGGTGTAGCTGATGCAAGTTTATTCTTTGGTATTGGGACAAGTTTATTGCGACTTGTTATTGGATTGGCAATAGCTATTGGCGGTGGTTTGGTACTTGGAATTTTTATGGCAAGAGTTGAAACCGTCAACCAAACAATAGGTTCCTTGGTTCTTGGACTACAATCAATTCCATCAGTAGCTTGGGTACCACTTGCAATTCTTTGGTTCGGTCTTACCGATGCTGGAATTATTTTTGTTACAGCCGTTGGTGCAATATTTGCCGTAACCATTAACACTTACACTGGTGTAAAAAACATCAATCCATCTTACATCGAAGCTGCAAGAAACATGGGTGCCAAGGAGGGGCAACTTGTAACTTCCATATTGATTCCTGCCGCATTTCCATACATTATATCTGGGTTTAAGCAGGGATGGGCGTTTGCTTGGAGAGGTGTGATTGGTGCAGAACTTCTATTCTCATTCTTGGGTCTTGGATTCCTCCTTAACGTGGGTCGCCAACTCAACGATGTATCTCAGGTAATAGCGATAATGCTGGTAATAATGGGCATTGGAATAATTGCTGAGGGACTTATCTTTAAGAAAATTGAGGATAAGGTTATGACCAGATGGGGATTACGCTAGAGTCAAATTGTTTATTTAGAATTCGCTCTTGCGAGCTCTGCTCCTTTAACAATTGATCTAATTTTGTCAAAGGAAACCTCTCTCGTTCTTGTACGAAGTCCACAATCAGGATTGACATAGATTTTCGTAGGGTCGCCCAATGCTTTTGCTGCATATAGTATTCTATCTCTAATTAGTTCTGGTGATTCTATTTCGTTTACATGAACATCAGAGACTCCAATTCCAATCTCGCCCTCAAATCCGTGTTCCTTGAAGAGTTTCAAGACATTGAATCCTTTCCTAGAATCATCATCAAGTCCCTCGTTCCACGTGTCACGATTTGCAAATTCCAATGTGTATTGCTGTGCTTTAATTTCCGGCATTTGTGGTGCTAATGCCTTGTAATCATTACCAGAAAAGCATGCATGAACTACAAACTTGGCATCGATTCCTTTTACGGATTCGTTAATTGATTCTCTGAAAATGTCCATTTCTGCTGGATGTGTGGTTGCAGCTGGCTCATCAATCTGAATAATTTTTGCGCCCAATCCTACTAGGTCTTTCACTAATGGTCTTACAACGTTCTTTGCTAGTGCAAGTACAAGCTCGTCCTTTGATTTGTAATGTTCGTCATATGACCAATCTGCTAGTGTATATGCACCAGTAATTGGAACCTTAATTTCCCTGTTAGAATTTTCTTTTACAAAATTGAATTCTTCTGCATGGAAGTTTTGCTTAAAGGCTACAGGTCCTACAACTCTTGCCTTGTTGTAATATTTGTTATCCCATGAACGAACTCTTCCTGCAAAGTCAAATCCATCCACATATCTCACAGGTTCTTCATACATCTCTACACGGCGAACTTCTCCATCATAAACAATATCAAGACCAATATCTTCAAGTGTCTTGATATTCAAAATTGCAGCATCATTTCTTATCTTAATTTTTTCCTCGTCTGAGACATTTGGATCCTTTACTTTTTTGAGCATATCTGCTGGTTTTTTCAAACTGCCAATTTCTTGTGTTGGGAACAACTTAGACATCTTTCGCACCCCTTGCAATTTCTCCTAGTGCAGATATTTTATTCATAGCAAATTCCTTTGGTACATATTCCAAATCAAAATTATTGCTCACATACGACTCTTTTGGCTTTGTTTTGGCATTAATCTCATCTACCTGCTGGATACATTCTTGTGGTTTTTCAATCGCTGTATTGAAAGAATTGATTATGCCTACACTGAGTATTTTGTCTGTAAAACTATGTTTTTCTATTGAATTTGCTGGCGTTGTAGTTATGTCAAATCCCAAGCCAGAAACAGGCAAGTCCAAAAGACTTTCAATTTTTGATGAAACGTCACCGAAATATGTGTGCAGAACAGTTTTTGCCTCTAGTCCATCAGTGAGTATTTTTAATCCGTCAGAAATGAGACCAAAGTCAACTTCCTTGTTGTACGCAATAGATGGTGCTAAAAGTTGGATTATATCGAAACCATCTGCAACCAAAGAATCTATTTCCGCTCTGAGCATTTTTGCAATGTTAATTGTGAAATCCTCCTTAGTTTTGAACTCTTTACTAATATGACGGTCAGCAAATGTAAATGGCTCTGGAACAGCAACAGTTTTGTTTTTTGGAAGAGATGAATCTAAGTTCGATTGTACGGTATTACCACCATTAATGAAATTTGGTCCGTCAAAAGATAGTATTCGATAAAACGTATTCATTTCATAAATTCTGTTGAGTGATGAAAGATTGACTGATTCCAAGTTTGAAAATGGTCTATAGATGTCATCCCATTTTAGCAGTGGATCTGAAACAAAACCAAGATTTGCATTTGTTTGCGCTGTGATATATTCCTCAGTTTCCTTTTGAAAGAGTGAAGGAAGATTTTCTGTATTCTTCCTGGTTGCCTCAATTAATTCCTCTGAGCGCGGATAAATTCCAAATGTGTATGACGAGATCAAATTGCTAACTTTGAGATTGTTTCGTATGCCCTTTTAAAATCATTTGGCGAAGTAATGAGAATATCATCAGTTATACCGTATATTTCATTGATAAATCCTACAATGTTTTCTTTGTAATCTGACCAATCAATTTTGAGAAATTCTGCAGATTTTAAATTCTTATGTGATGGGAGAAGTAGGCATGGGATTATCTTAAAACCATTAGAACCTAGTTGATTTGAGATTTTTTCTATTTGGTCCTTTGAATGGATCACTTGGGTAAAAAACCCAGTAGGGTTTGCATCAATTTTTTTTTGAATTTTTGCAAAGTTTGGATTACTAGGAATCGAAAGAAACAATTCTGTCTTCTTTCCAAAACCATCTTCGTTTAGTGCTTTGACAACTTGGCTTGGAATTAGTTCCCCCCTATTTGATGACTTGTCGGATTTGTCGCCCATTAGTATAAGTATGCCATCAACAGTTCCAATCGATTTCTCTACAATTTTTTTAAGTTCGTTTAGATTTCTATCCCTAACTCTTAGACTGCATGTAATCTTCATATCCTTATTTGATTCACGAATTTTTTTTGCAATTTCAAATGGAGAGACTCTTGGAATTCCCAGTACAGAGTCAGTAAGATGTATTCCATTACATACAGAACCAACCATGTTAATTCTTTCAAACAGAATATTCCTAGCATTCTGCCCATCATCAGAAACTTTTGGTGGGTTAATCTCATATCTCACAGTCATAGTTGATTTTTGATTATACATGATTAAAACCTTTGAGCGATAAATCCATAACATACAGTGTTTTTTTTATGATATGGATATTGAGCAACTACGTTCTGCTTTAACTGGAGAAATTAATCCAGTATTATCAAATACTGATGGAAATGAACTCGCTTCAGTTTTGATTGTTATTTATGGAAAAATTCCGTTCATAATTATGACAGAGAAATCAAAAAATTTGAAAGTGCATGGTGGAGAGATATCATTTCCTGGTGGTAAATGGTCTGAACAAGATTCAGATCTATTGGAAACTGCAATACGCGAAACAAAGGAAGAATTGTGTCTTGAGATACCAAGAGAACATGTAATAGGTCAGTTAGATGATGTGATTACATTAAATTCTAGATACAGAATTACACCATTCGTAGCCATTTTGGATGTAATTCCCACATTAACTGCAAATTCTGAGGTCGAGTCTATTTTACATATACCATTAGAATCTTTTTTGAATACAATGTCTGAGGATAATCTTCCAGAACATCGATCAATTCAGGAAATGTACACATTTACATTTGAAAAGCACAATGTTTGGGGAGCATCCGCGCGAATGCTAAAACAGATCAATACATTACTCTCTGACAAAAATTTGCTTTGATAAACATCAATTATCTCAGTTTAGTTTAAAAAGAGCTTATCATGCCTGAGACTTTATGGCAGCACGTAAACATTCAGGAAGAAAGATACGCCTAATGAAAAAACAAAAACAGACATCTCCAGTTCCTGCATGGATTATTCTTAGAACAAAAAGGTCGGTAAGAACCAATCCTAAACGAAGAGCTTGGCGTCAGACTGACGTGGAAGTGGGTTAGATGTCTCAGGATGTTGAACGTGTTTATACAGTGAACTTAGGAAAAGTGTTACTTTCACCTGATAATCAGCGTTCTAAAAGAGCAGTCAATATGATTAAAGAATTTGCTAGACATCACATGAAGGTAGAGCAGGTTAAGCTTGAAGAAGATGTTAGTCATTTAATTTGGTCTAGAGGAATCAAACACCCACCTAGGAAAATCAGAGTTAGAATGACAAGAACTGATGAAGGTTATATTTTGGTATCAAAATATGAGGGAGAAGAAGAAGAAGTAATAGAAAAAGAAGAGAAGGAAGCTGAACCAGTATCTGAACCAGAAAAGGTAGAACCAGCTAAGGTAGAACCTGAACCAGAAAAGGTAGAACCAGCTAAGGTAGAACCTGAACCAGAAAAGGTAGAACCAGCTAAGGTAGAACCTGAACCACCAGAACCAAAACCATCTGCTAAACCAGAACCAAAACCATCTGCTAAATCAGACGTACCAGAATTCTTTAAGAAAAAAGATCAAGAAAAGAAGAAATCTAAATCAGAATCTAAGGATTAAATTTTATTCTAATTGTTTTAGATCAAGTTCACAGTCAATACTGCATTCTGGTTCGTCCCAATCTATTGTATTTTCTTGTGAAATAATTCCTAGAGGATCATACTTGTCAAATTTAGTCTCACCCTGAATTGAACTTAGCATTACAACCTTAGACTCATCAGACGACATTTCTACATGTGTACTATTCTCATCAAATGTTCCGCCAGTTATGTTAGAAATTGTGTTTAAAACTCCTACTGGTATGTCGTTACCACCATATACATACAACATAGTTCTCTTGATGCTATTGGGTGGTGCATCCTCATATAACATTCTAAGTGAATCTTTTAGAGATGTCTCAATGTTATTGTTAACCTTACCTGTCGACATAATGTTTGTATCACCAGAAATCTCAGATGATTTTAATGAATACATCATACTTTCGATTGCTTTGTTGGAAATTTCAATGCAATACCTGATTGGAATATTCTCTCTTTTTCAAATTTGAATGGCATTACAGCGAATGATAACAAGTTTTTTTGTTCTTGCTTACAAATTTTTGAAACAATTGGTCCAATACCAGTACCAGCCTTTCCAGCTAGATTTGACATTAAGATAACTGTAGAATATTCTCTCATGTTTTCCTTAAGATCGTCTGATACCTCTAATGTTGAACCTCTAATCAGTTGGGTTGATGGATTAACAACTGATTTTGTAGAAATTTTTATTGAATTTTCAGAAGTAAGATCTTTCTTATCATGGCTGATTAGAAGGCAATCACAATGTAGAGATTTTTTGGCTTTATCAACTAGTCTAGATCCAACTCCTCCTATCCCAATCAATAGTATAGGCTCAGTCAATTCAAATGTCATAGCATCATATCATGCAAAATTCCGGTAAATAACAGTTAACTAAGTTTTGATCAAAATATCGATCAAAATTTTTTAACTTGCGATCTCACCAATGAGGCTGTGAGTAGTGGCATCTACCACTTTTATTGTGCAAATTTGCCCGATTTCCGTCACTTCGTTGACAAATATTGGTTTGTATGCAAAGTTTCTACCCTTTATTTGACCGTCTGAATTCTCATCAAACAAAACGTCACCCTTCCATCCAATCCATTTTCTGTTATTTTCAAGTGAGATTTTGTTTATCAATTCAGTTGTCTGCTTACTTCTACGTTTAACTTCCGCAACATCAATCTGTGGCATTTCTGCAGCTACTGTTCCAGGCCTTCGACTATATCGTGAGATATTTACAATATCAGGTGTAGTTTCTTTCAAGAGTTCTATAGTTTCTTCAAAGTTTTCTTTTGTTTCAGTTGGATATCCTATGATTATGTCAGTTGAGATTGTAAATGGACCAAATTTTACTCGAAACTTTCTTACAACATCCTTGAATGTTTCAACTGTATGTCCACGCTTCATGTTGTTTAGTACGTCATTACTTCCACTTTGGACTGGAACATGTAAAAACCGGAAGACTTTGTTATTTTCAAATGATTTGAGTAAATTATACCTTATTCTGGGCATAAACATGGGATTCATCATTCCCACCCTAATTCTAAAATTTTCAGGTATCTGTACAATTTGGTCAATCAGGGAGGATAAATCCTCACCTATATCCAAACCATAACAACCATTGTCAGTTGAAGAAAGCCATATTTCCTTACAACCATCAGCTAGCTCTTGTTTAACCTGTCTTGCTAGTTTTGTTTGACAGAATGTACATTCACTCATACAACCACTGGCGATTTCCACAATTCCCACAGCTGGATTAAGCCTTACTTTTGGTATGCCAACTTTAGAGATGTCAGTATCCTCAAGTGATACTATTTTTGAACCGTTTAACGTGGTTTCTATTACTTGCAGTGTTTTTCCAATAGAATTAGGTCCCATCATACTTGCATTTTGTGCAAACTTTTCAACTGTATGCATTTCCGCCTTTGGTAGGCAGCCTGCAACAACAAGTGGTTTTGCTTGTGATTCTTTTATTCGATGAATCATCCTAGTTGCGGTAGCATCTTTTACAGAACAGGTTACGATCAGATTTAGATCAGATTCTGATGGATCCTCTGCAAGCGTATGACCACCGTTTACAATTAAACCAGTTATCATTTCAGAATCAGCAAAACTCGCTGAGCAACCATACGCCTCAACCCAAATTTTTGCCATCTTACTTTAACAAAGAATCAACTTGCTTTTTAGTCATTAATTTTTTCGAAATAACAAGTTCACGTATGGTTTTTCCTGTTTTCATTGATTCCTTGAAGAGTTCAGCTGACTTTTGGTAACCAATCTTTGGAGCCAGTAAGGTGACAATTACAGGACTTTTTTCAATATTATCCTGAAGTTTTTGTTTATTTGCACCAAGTCCGTCTATCAGGTTTACAGAAAATATTGGTAAAAAGTTAGTTAACATATCTGTAGAGTCAAGCACTGACTTTAGCATTACTGGTAGCATTACATTAAGTTCAAACTGGCCTGCTTGTGCTGCAATTGTGACAGTTGTATCATTACCAATTATACTAAAGCAAATCATGTTCATGCATTCCGCTAGCGATGGGTTTACTTTACCAGGCATGATTGATGATCCAGCATGTACTGCAGGAATACTTAGTTCTGATAAACCTGCAATAGGTCCAGACGCCATCAGTCTAATATCATTTGATATTTTACTAAGTTCAACTGCATAGTTTTTCAGTGCAGATGACATGTTTGCAACAGCATATCTACTCTGTAGTGCATATTGCATATCTTGTTGTGCTCTTAGTGATAGTTTTGATGTTTTTGATAATTCCTTAATTGCAAAACTTCTATAACCCTTCGGTGTGTTAGCTCCAGTTCCTACAGCCGTTCCACCAAGTGCCAATTTTTCAAGTTCTTTTCTTGCTGATACTATTCCATCACGTGCAATTGTTAGTGCTGTCGCATAAGACGCAAATTCATTTCCTAATGTTACAGGCAGCGCATCCATCAGATGTGTTCTTCCAACTTTCTTGTATGAAGCAAACTGCTTTGCTTTTTTTCTTAGTGATTTGTTTAGTTTATCAATAGCAGGAATCATATCACGAACAGCAAAAAGAATTGCAATATGCATAGCTGTTGGAAACGTATCATTACTTGACTGTGACATGTTTACATGGTCATTAGGATGAAGATGTTGGTATTGACCTAAACCCTTGCCAAGAATTTTTAACGCAACGTTTGCAATGACCTCATTTGTGTTCATATTGAATGCTGTTCCAGCACCAGAGTTTATCATATCAACAACAAACTGGTCTTGGTATTTTCCCGCAAGAATTTTGTCACATGCCTTCACAATCGCATTTCCACGCTTTCTGTCCAAAACTTTGGTTTTCATGTTTGCAATAGCAGCAGAGCGTTTTATCATCACAAATGATCTTAACAGATATGGGTGTGGTTTCTTCCCAGTAACATGGTATTGTTTTACTGCCCTACTAGTAAATGGCCCATAATATGCGTCAGAAGGAATTTTTACAGTACCTAGCGAATCCCTATCGCTTCGATATCTCACATATACAGATAGCTTATTCTCAGTATATATTTTCGTAAAAAATTAATTTCACAAATTGTGGTACAATGTTCAAACAGATAATGATACTAAACTAGAGATCTTCATTGGTACAAAAAGCAAAAAGCTATATTAAATGGTGTTTTGTTTCCTTGATCACGATGAATAAGCGCATGAACTTCATGTTTACCATTGCAGCAATAGCTGTAATGGGCGGCGCGCTATTCGGAAGTACCTTTACTGCTCAGCTTAATGCTATGGCATCCGATTCGAATGTTGCCAGTGCATACAAGCAAATTGAAGAGATGGGCGGTATAGAACTTGTCATGCCTGGTGCATTCGCTGAAATGGGCGATTGTAACAGCGCAGAATATCAAGGAAGAACAGTAGTTGAGTTCCCACTAACTGGTGTAAGTATTACACTTCCAACCGGTCTAGCTGGTGACTTTAACGCAATGACTTTCAGTGAACAGATCCCAGGACCTACACTGAGAGTTACACAAGGTGACGTCGTAAGGATGACACTAACTGTTCCATCCGATGAGGCAACCCCTCACGGTAATGATATGCACGCATCACAAGTAACTGCAGTACCAACATTTGGTGCAGTTCAACCAGGAACATCTAAGACTTACTGCTACATTGCAGAAGTCCCAGGTGTTTACAAATACCACTGTTCTGGTGTTGACGTAGCAGCAATGGACCAACACGTTCTACAAGGAATGTATGGCATTGCAATCGTTGATCCAATCGATGGTTACAGTAAACTAATGGTTGAAAAGACAGCAGTTAAC
>LULR01000549.1_pt1 | contig 17951 bp, 17 predicted proteins | sample 729471 | NCBI WGS metagenome assembly LULR01 (sample SAMN03860284, study PRJNA289734) | marine metagenome | biome: seawater column; feature: ocean; material: water; isolation source: Red Sea water column Station 108 - depth 500m | place: Saudi Arabia: Red Sea | collected 2011-10-15 | depth 500 m
GCCGTCGACGAGCTGGCCGAGGCCGTGGCGGCACGACCCCGCTTCGCCGTGCTGGCGACCAAGGCCCACACCAACGCCGTGACCAGCCAGATGGTCGGCCTGTCCCGCTCCTGGGGCGACGCCGAGGGACTGGCCGCCGGGCTCCGCGACGACGAGGGCCGGGCCGCTCGTGAGGCCTACCTCGAGCGCGTGCGCGCATCGAAGGGCACCGGCCGGGGTGGATAGGCGCGGGCAGGCTCCACGCACGTGACATGAGGCCCGTCCCCATGTCAGGTGGCAGGGGCTAGCCCGCTCGGGAGAGCAGCTCCTCGTAGAAGCGCCGGTGGACCTCGTCGGTGAAGACGTTGCCGGTGACCGGGTGGCAGCCGAACTTCATCACGACCAGCTCGGCCCCGGGATGGATGAAGAGCCGCTGGCCGTGGACGCCCATCGGGATGAGCGACCCCCAGGACCGGTACTGGTTCCAGCACTGGCGGTGGAAGCTCCAGCCGGCCCGGGTGGCGTAGCCGCCGCAGCCGTCCGGGTCGGGCTCACCGCCCTCGACGAGGTCGCTCACCACCGCTCCCGGGAGGACCTGCTCGCCGGCGCCGTTGGTCCCGCCCCGTGCCAGCATCATTCCGAAGCGCAGCAGGTCGGGGGCCGTGGCGAACATGCCGCCCGAGGCGATCTCGAGGCCGGTGGGGTCGATCGAGATCCCGGCGTCGCACGCCGCCCCCAACGGCTGCCAGATCCTCGCCGACACCTCCTCCGACCAGCGCCGGCCGGTGGCCCTGGCCACCGCCCAGGCCAGGGCGTCCGTCGTGGCCGACGTATAGAGGAACGACTCGCCCGGCGGCGTCGACCGCTCGACCAACGTGCGCAGCGCCTCGCGGATGCCGACCGGCCCCTCCCACCGGCTCGGCATGGGCGTGAAGCCCATGGCGAACCCGTAGCGCATGATCGCCGAGTCGCGGCTGCCGTAGTCCTCGTCGAAGCTGATGCCGTCGGTCATGTCGAGGGCCTGCTCGACGGTGACCGGCTCCCAGCCGGTGCCGGCCAGCTCCGGGACGTGGTCGACCAGGAGGTCGTCGAGCGCGAGTTCGCCGTCGTGGATCGCCAGCAGGGCGACCAGCCCGCTGAAGGTCTTGGTCGTCGAGAACATGGCGTGCCGGGTGGTCGGCCCCATGCCGTCGGCGTACCACTCGTGCACCAGGCGGCCCCGGTGGGCGACCAGCAGGGCGTCGGTGTAGGTGCGGCGCAGGAACTCGGCGAGGTCCCAGTTCCCTCCGGAATCCCCCTCCACGGTCAGGTCGGCGAGGCCGAGCGTGTCCTCACCCCGGACGAACTCGTCGACGGGTCCGCTGCCCCGGTCGATCCTCGCCGCCGGGCCGAGCTCCTCCATGTGCCGAAACGACCAGAGCGACTGCGGGTAGGCCATCCAGTTCCGGCGGCTCACCCGGAGGTGCGGCGCCGGCGGACATCCCACCATGAGGCCCGCCTCGGTGGCGGTCGTGGGCTCCGGCAGCGCATCGACGCGTACCGGGCGGCCGCGGCCGGTCTCGGGGTCGGCCTGCTGGACGATCAGTTCGGGGGTGCGCATGGGGCGGGTTCCTGGTTCGGGATCTCGTCCAGTTGTGCGAGCAGCGCACCGGGCTCCCAGTCCGGGAGGCCGATCAGTACGAGGTGGCCGGGTGCGGCGCTGCCGGGGATTCGTTCGTCGACGTCGGCCCGGCCGGCGGCCAGGTGCACCACGCCGTCGGCGAAGATGCCCTTGGCCCGGAGCAGGCCGCGGTCCCCGGCGGCCTGCCCGAGCACGGCCGCCACGTCGGCGGCACGGGACGTCGGGCTGGTCCAGGTGGCCGTCCGGACGGGGAAGTCGAGCGGGCCGACAGGAATCTGGCGGTCCGGCTCCTCGGCGCCACCCGCGCCACACAGCAGCGAGGCCACCCAGCCGGTGGCCGGCGAGGCGGTCATGACCGGGGCCGCCGCATTGTCGGCCAGCCACCTGCGGGCGGCATCGCCTCCGTCGCCGTCCCCGACCAGCAGGTCCGCCTTGGTCACGACCAGCAGGTCGGCCGCCGCCACCTGCCGGCGGAACAACTCCCCGCACCGGATGTCGTCGGCGCGCGACGGTGTCTCGCACGCGTCGACGCACACGACGACGCCGTCGGGGCGGATCCGGCGCCTGTCGCCGTAGGCGGCGACGCGGTCGGGTTCGGCGACGCCGCTGGCCTCGACGACGAGGCGGTCGGGCGGGTTCGGGCCGAGCACCTGGTCGCGCAGGGCGAGCCCCAGCGAGCCGCCGATCGTGCAGCAGGCGCAGCCGTTCGTCAGTTCGACGGTGTCGCCCGTCCGGGAGGCGATGAGTGCCGCGTCCACGTCGACTTCGCCGATGTCGTTGACCAGCACGACGATGCGCTCGTCGCCGGGCGCCTCGGCCAGCAGTCGGTTGACCAGCGTGGTCTTGCCGGACCCCAGCCAGCCGCCCAGGACCAGCATCGGGATGCGCGTGTCGGGGGCCGCGGGCGACTCAGCCAACCGTGTACACCTCGCCGCCGAGGACGGTGGCCCGGATGGGGATGTCGGGCCAGTCGGCGGGGTCGAGGTCCAGCGGGTCGTCAGCCAGGGCGACCAGGTCGGCCTGCTTTCCGGCGGCCAGCGAGCCGACCTCGTGGTCGAGGCGCAACTGCCAGGCGGCCTCGATGGTGACGGCGGCCAGGGCGTCCTCCGGCGTCAACCGCTCCTCGGGGCCGAGCACCTCACCCGACATCGACGTCCGGGTCGCCATGATCGACGCCGCCAAGAGCGGCTGCAGGGGCCCCATCGGCAGGTCGGAGTGGAGGGCCACGCTGATGCCGTGTCGTCGGGCCGATCCCACGCGGGTCATCTGGGAAGCCCGCTCGTGGCCCAGCCAGCGATCCACGAAGGCGTCGCCGAAGAACCGCAGGTAGTAGCCGTTGGCCTGCGCCGAGACGCCCAGCGCCGCCATGCGTCGCACCTGGGCCTGGGTCGAGACGCCGAAGTGGTGGATGACGGTGCGGTGGTCGAAGCGAGGCGTCTCGTGCAGGAGCGTGTCGATGGCGTCCAGGGCCGCATCGAGGCCGCGGTCGCCGTTGACGTGGACGTCGATGCGGCGCCCCTCCTCCCAGGAGGGTCGGAGGTGGTCGGCGATCCGGTCGGGGTTCGCCATCCAGGCCCCCTCGTGGCCGTCGATGTAACCGGGCGGGCCGACCTGCATGAGTTGGGCGATGAACGCCCCGTCGGCGAAGAACTTGCCGGCGTGCAGGAACCGGATCCGGTCCGTGCCCCGCGACTCGTGGTCGGCCAGCGTGTCGGCGAAGCCGGGTCCGTACGCCATGCGGTAGCGGCCGATGGCCGGGATCAGGTACTGGCGGAACGGCACGTCGGAACCCTCGTGCACGCTGAGCAGCGTCTCGAGGTAGTGGTCCAGGTCGAGCACGCCGTAGCCGGGGTCGCCGATCGTGGTGACGCCACCCCGGTGGACCATCCCGACCACCTTGGCGAGGCGGCCACCGAGCTTCTCGCCACCGACCAGGTGGGGGCTGAGGGTGCGGAGGCCGAACGCCATACCCGATTCCCACATGCGGCCGGACTCGAGGTCGATGTAGGGGTCCCAGGCGGCCGCCTCGGAGGCGTCCAGCCACTCGAGGGCGGGGGTGTTGCACCGCAGTTCATGGAACGACCGCTGCCAGAGCACGATCGGGCGCCCGGTGGAGATGGCGTCGAGGTCGGCTCGCCAGACCTCCTCGTGGAACTGGGCGTGGAACCCGAACACGACGAGGGGCTCACCGGCCGGTTGGGCGGCTTCGAGCTCACCGAGCCTGGCGAGAAACGCGTCTCGCCCATGCGTCGCCGGCACCTGCCGGCCGGGGAGGTCCCAGGCCTCGGGGGTCACCCACTCACAGGCCAGGAGCAGGGCGATGAGCCCGGGGTGCATGTGCGGGTCGATCAGGCCCGGCAGGAGCACGTCGTCGGCGAAACGGTCGTCGATGACGTGCTCGGGGCGGGGTAGCGACTGATCCATGGTCCGGACCCGCCGTGCGGTGAAGACGGTGATCACGCAGGGGGCGGTGTGCCGAGCAGTGCGGTCATGGCCAGCCGCCGGAAGGCGTCGAGTGTCTCGTCGTCGAGCGGTTCGTCGTCGAGCAGCACCCGGTACATGACCGGTCCGATGACGTACTCCTCGAGGAGTGCGGGGTCCCAGCCGGAGTCGACCTCGCCGCGCTCCTGGGCCCGCCGCACGATCTGCTTGAACGTGGTGTGCTGGTTGTGCAGGTAGACGGCCATCTCCGAGTCCACCACAGGGTCGTGGGAGGCGATCTCGATCAGGCTCGTGATCACCTGTCGGAAGCCCGGCTGGTTGTACACCTTCTGCCGGTCGGCGAACCAGGCTCGAAGCTCGGCGGCGAGGTCGCCAACGTCCGCGACGGTTGCCGCTCCGGCCACGTGCCCGGTGAGGGAAACGAAGATCTCGTCCTTGCTGCGCCACCGCGAGTAGATGCTGCTCTTGGAGACGCTTGCGGCCTTGGCGAGGGCGTCGGTGGTGAAGCCGGAAACGCCCCGTTCAGCGAGCAGGCGGGCTGCAGCGTCGAGGATGGCCGCAGTGGCCGGATCGGACTCAGGTGGGCCGGCGTTGCTCGACTTGATCTCGGTCGGGGTGTCGGTCATCGTCTCGGTTCGGAACGGCTCGCCGGCAGGGGACCCGGCCTTGTGGGCGCAGAGTGAATACGGTACCGTACCGTACTGCCAAGCCGTGACCCCGGTCACGCCTCGACACCACCGTGAAGGGCACCCGCTCCGTCGGAACCCGATCACGCAACACACTGACCACCACTTTGGAGGGGATCCATGCGTCGACATCGACGTGTACTGATGGCCCTGGGGCTGGCGCTCACGATGATCGCCGGTGCCTGTGGCTCCGACGGGGGAAGCGACAGCGCCCCCCAGACAACCAAGGCGGCGAGCACCACCACCGCCGCACCGACCACGACCAAGGCCGTCCAGGCCCCGGCCAGCACCACCACGACCACCGCTGCGCCGGAGACCACGACGACCATGGCACCCGGCGAGTATCTGGGCGACGGTTCGCTCGGAACCGTCGAAGTCGGTCCGGGCGAGGCGATTCAGATCCGTTCGCTGAACGCGATCTCGGGCGACGTCGCGTTCCTGGGCATCCCGAACGAGAACGGCATCCGCATGGCCGTCGAGGACTACGGTCAGATCGACGGCCACGACGTGGAGGTCGGTACCGGCATGGACGACCTGTGTTCGGCCGACGGCGGCCAGGCGGCCGCGCAGATCATCGTCGCCGACGAGGACGTCATCGGCGTGATCGGCACGTCGTGCTCCGGCGCGGCAACCGCTGCCAGCCCGCTGATCTCCGAGGCCGGCATGGTGATGGTCTCGGGCTCGAACACCTCGCCGGCCCTCACCTCCGACCTGGCCGGAACGGCTGGCCCGAACTACCACGCGGGCTACTTCCGCACCGCCCACAACGACCTCTACCAGGGCCAGGCCGCGGCCAACTTCGCCCTGCAGGTGCTCGGCGTGTCGTCGGCTGCGGCGATCCACGACGGCGACCCCTACACCGAGGGCCTCGCCCGCGCCTTCGCCGACGCCTTCGAGGCGGGCGGTGGCACCCTCACCGGCTTCACCGCTGTCAACAAGGGCGACACCGACATGGTGCCGGTCCTGACCGAGGTCGCCGCCGGTGGCCCCGAGTTGCTGTTCTTCCCGATCTTCCAGCCCGAAGGCGACTTCATCATCCAGCAGTCCGAGACCGTCGCCGGCCTCGAAGGCACCGTGATGATGGCGGCCGACGGCCTGCTCAACAGCAACTACCTGGCGCTGGCCGAGACCGAGGGCATGTACTTCTCGGGTCCCGACGTGCGCTACGGCGAGAACTTCAACCAGTCCACCGATGCGACCGCCGCCGACGTGCTGGCCGACTACGAGGCCGAGTTCGGTGAGGCCCCGGCCGCCCCGTTCTGGGCGCACTCGTACGACGCCGCCGTGCTGCTGCTCGACGCCATCGACGCCGCCTCCTACGACCAGGACGGCACGCTGGTGATCGACCGGGCCGGGGTGCGCGAACACCTCCACTCGGTGTCGAACTACTCGGGCCTCATCGGCTCCATGTCGTGCGACGACTTCGGCGACTGCTCGTCGGCGAAGATCACCGTGATCCAGAACACCGACTCGACCGACTACGCGGCCTCCACCGCCAACGTGGTCTACGAGTACGCCCCGCTGGCCGGTGGCGAGCAGGTCGGCGACATCGAGGCGATCGTGCAGCCCAAGTCGGGTGGCACGTTCATCGTCGCGACCACGCAGGGCGGCGCCCACGTCAACCACGGCATGCAGTCGGGTGTGGGCATCGGCCTCCCGAGCTCGAAGGTGTTCGCCGCCCTGGTGACCCTCGACTCGACCTGGACGCCGCAGCCTTACCTGGCCACCGACTGGGACATCTCCGGCGACGGCCTGACGGCCACGTTCAACCTGGTCGAGGGCGCCACCTTCCACGACGGTGAGCCGATCACCTCCGAGGACGTGGCCTTCTCGATCCAGGCGGTCCAGGCCAACCATCCGTTCAAGCCGATGCTGGCCCCGATCACGGGCTTCGACACCTCGGACCCGTACACCATCGTGCTGACCCTCGACCATCCGCACCCGGCGCTGCTCACGGCGGTGTCCGACCTGCTGCTGCCGATCATGCCGAAGCACATCTTCGACGACGGCACGCCGATCGCGGAGCTCAAGGAGCACGAGCGCAACCACACCGACGTGGTGGGCTCGGGACCGTTCACCTTGACCGAGTTCGTCTCGGGCGAGCGGATCCACCTCACCAAGAACGAGGACTTCTTCATCCCGGGCCGTCCGTACCTGGACGAGATCATCATCAACGTCGTCGCCGACGAGAACTCGGCGATCCTGGGGCTGGAGAACGGCGAGATCGATGCCTACGGCTTCGCCAACCCGCTCAACGCCCAGCGCGTCGCCGAGAACGCCGACCTCGTGCTCGACAACGACCACGCCTTCGGCGTCGGCTCGACCAACGAGCTGCAGTTCAACCTGAACAGCGAGGCGGTCGGCGACCTGCGGGTGCGCCAGGCCATCGTCCTGGCGATCGACCGGGACTTCGTGACCGGCACGCTGCACATGGGCCAGACCCGCGAGCAGTTGACGAGCATCCACCCCGACAGCCCGTGGTACAACGCCGACGTCGAGCGCTACGACGTCGACCTGGATCGGGCACGCGAGCTGCTGGCCGAGGCCGGCTACGCCGACGGGCTGGAGTTGTCGATCACCTACATCCCGGGCCCGGACGCTCACCAGAAGAACGTGGCCGAGTACATCGCCCAGGCGGTGGACGAGATCGGCATCACCGTGACCGTCAACCAGCCGGCCGACATCGGGTCGTGGGCCGGGATGTTCTTCGCTCCGGATCCGGAGCCGTGGGACATGACGATGAACGCCTACTTCAACTGGGGTGACCCGGTGATCGGCGTGCACCGCATCTACATGTGCGACAACGCCATCAAGAGCTTCTTCGTCAACAACTCGGAGTACTGCAACGAGCGGGTCGACGAACTCCTGCTGTCTGCCGCCCAGTCGACCGACTTCGACGAGCGCAAGGCCGCCTACGACGAGTTCCAGGAGATCACCTCCGAGGAGGTCCCGCTGTACTACATCAACACGCTGCCGATCTACCTCGGCCGCCACCCTGACGTGATCAACGTGCCCGACGGCCCCTGGGGCTTCATGACGAGCATGATGGACACCTGGCTGGACCGGTAGACCGGCACGGTTAGCGAACCGCCAAAGAAGACGAGGTGACGGCGCTCGCCCGGGGCATCGGACTCAGGCTGATTCAGGTATTCGGACTGCTGCTGGCAGTCGTGGTCCTGAACTTCATCCTGATCCAGTTGGCCCCGGGCGACGCCGCCCTCGTCCTCGCCAGCCAGACCGGCTCCGGCGACCCCGAATACCTGGCCCGCCTGCGGGCCGGCTACGGGCTGGACCGACCCCTCGTCGTCCAGCTCCTCACCTACATCTGGAACGTGGTCCAACTGGACCTGGGCGAGTCCTTCTTCTACGAGCGGCCGGTCCTCGACGTGATCATGGGCCGGATGTGGCCCACGCTGCTGTTGGCCGGCAGCGCCCTCACCCACGCCCTCCCCGTCTTCTGGACCGGGATCATGCTCATCATCCTCTTCGCCTCCAAGTTCCAGATCCTCCCCGTCTCGGGTATGGAGGACCTGCGCTACAAGGGCGGCTGGTTCGGGGAGCGGCTCGACAACCTCGAGCACCTCGTGCTGCCCGCCGTGACCCTGGCCATCATCTACCTCGCCTACTACTCGCGGCTGGCCCGCGCCTCGATGCTCGAGGTGCTCGAGTCCGACTACATCCGCACCGCACGGGCCAAGGGCGCCAGCGAGCGCACGGTCGTCTACAAGCACGCCCTTCGCAACGCCCTCATCCCCATCGTCACCTTCGCCGGCCTGCAGTTCGGCGCCCTCTTCTCCGGCGCCGTCCTCGTCGAGACGGTCTTCAACTGGCCCGGCCTGGGCCGCATGGCCTTCGAGTCGATCCTGCGCCGGGACACCCCGCTCATGCTGGGCCTGCTGCTCGTCTCGGCGGCGATGGTCATCGTCGCCAACCTGCTCACCGACCTCGTCTACCGCCTCATCGACCCGCGCATCCGGGTGGGGGGCTCCCGATGAGCGCGCCCACTGAGTAGGAAGGGGGGTTCGCCCGATGACCGACACCGGCGTGGCCATCGACGTGTCCGCCAGCCCGGGGCGCGGCGCCTTCCGGATGTTCCTCCGGAACAAGGCGGCCGTGGTCGGGGCGGTCATCTTCCTCGGCATTGCCTTCATGACGATCTTCGGACCCTCGCTCTACGGGGTCGACGCAAGGAAGATGGTCGTGCGACCCTTCCTCGGCCCCAGCGAGGCGGACGGCCCCATGATGGGCTCCGACTACCTCGGTCGGGACATCCTCGCCGGATTCATCGGCGGCGGCCGCACCACGCTGGCCGTCGCCGCCGTGGCGGCCGCCATGAGCGTCGTCATCGGCCTCCTCGTCGGGAGCATCGCCGGCTACTACGGCCGGTGGATCGACGCTGCCCTGATGCGGCTCACCGAACTCTTCCAGACGCTCCCGACGCTGCTGTTCGCCATGGTGCTGGTCACCATCTCCGCACCATCCTCCCCAATGCCATGCCCCCGCTGCTGGTGGCGACCACCCTCACCGTGGGCGTGGCCATCCTGTTCGAGGCGGGCCTCTCCTTCCTCGGGCTCGGCGACTCGTCGGCCATCAGCTGGGGTTCGATGATCGGCAACAACCGGGGATACATCCTCGAGGCCTGGTGGACCGTGACGTTCCCCGGCTTCGCCATCTTCTTCACCGTGCTGTCGATCAGCCTGATCGGCGACGGCCTCCAGGACGCCTTCAACCCGAAGCTCCGGGGCCGGTAGGGAGGACAGGAACGCCATGGCACTGCTCTCCGTCCGGGACCTCACGGTCACGTTCGACGACTTCACCGCCGTCGACACCGTGGGCTTCGACATCGACGCCGGCGAGACGCTGGCCGTGGTCGGCGAGTCCGGTTCGGGCAAGTCGGTCACGGCGCTCTCCATCATGCGCCTCGTCGAACTCGGCACCCGGGCCAGGATCACGAGCGGCACCATCGACTTCCAGATGGCCGACGGCTCCGTACTGGACCTGCGCCGCCAGCAGGAGGCCGCCATGCGCGGCATCCGCGGCAACCACATCTCGATGATCTTCCAGGAGCCCCTCACCAGCCTCAACCCCGTCTACCCGGTGGGCGAGCAGATCGCCGAGGCGCTCCGCATCCACGAGGGCCTCGACAAGAAGGCCTCGCTCGCCCGTGCCCGCGACATGTTCGACCTGGTCCGCATCCCCGAGGCCGACAAGCGCATCGGCCAGTACCCCCACGAGATGTCGGGCGGCATGCGCCAGCGCATCATGATCGCCATCGCCCTGTGCTGCGGCCCACGCCTCCTGATTGCCGACGAGCCCACCACCGCCCTCGACGTCACCATCCAGGCACAGATCCTCGGCCTCATCAAGCAGCTCCAGGTCGAGACCGGCACCGCCGTCATGCTCATAACCCACGACATGGGCGTCGTTGCCGAGGTCGCCGACCGGGTCGTCGTCATGAACCGGTCCAGGGTGGTCGAGCAGGGTGACGCCGAGCAGATCTTCCACTCGCCCCGGGACCCCTACACGCAGGCCCTCATCAGCGCCGTGCCCCGCCTCGGCAGCATGGCCGGCAAGGACGCCCCCGAGCCCTTCCACCTCGCCGGGAGCCTGACGTGAGCGGCGCGCCGACCACCGGCGCCGTCGATCGGAACCAGGCCGAACACGAGGACGCCATCGCGACCGTCGACGACCCGCTCGTCGAGGTCCGCAACGCCACCAAGACGTTCCCGGCCGACCACCACGCCAGGGTCCACGCCGTCGTCGACGTGTCACTCGACATCGGCCGGGGCGAGACGCTGGCGGTCGTCGGCGAGAGCGGCTGCGGCAAGTCGACCCTCGCCAACCTGATCATCCGGCTCCACGAGGCCGACTCGGGACAGATCCTTCTGGAGGGCACCGACATCACGCACCTGGGGCCACGGGCGATGCGCCCGTTGCGCCAGGAGATGCAGATCATCTTCCAGGACCCGTTCGCCAGCCTCGACCCCAGGGCCCGGGTCGGCGACGCCGTCGGCGAGCCGCTCCGCATCCAGGGCCTGGCCAAGGGGGACGACCTGAAGGAGCGGGTGGCCCGACTCTTCGAGCTGGTCGGCCTCGAACGCCGCCACCTCCAGAACTACCCCCACCAGTTCTCCGGCGGCCAGCGACAGCGCATCTGCATCGCGAGGGCACTCTCCCTGAACCCGAAGCTGGTGATCGCCGACGAGGCCGTCTCGGCACTCGACGTGTCCGTGCAGGCCCAGGTCATGAACCTGATGCTCGAACTCCAGCAGGAACTCGGCCTCTCCTACCTGTTCATCAGCCACGACCTGGCCGTCGTGGAGCGCATCGCCCACCGGGTGGCGGTCATGTACCTCGGTCAGATCGTCGAACTCGGCACCCGTGAGCAGGTGTTCCGCAACCCGACGCACTCCTACACCAAGCGCCTCCTCGAGGCCGTTCCGATCGCCGATCCGAGGCAGCGCAACGAGCGGCCGCTGCTGACCGGTGAGATCCCGAGTCCGGTCTGGCCGGCCGGCACCGGTCCCGAGATCGTCGTCCACTCCGAGGTCGAGCCCGGCCACATCGTCGCCGACGAGTAGGCGCGGTTCCTGCTTGCCCGTCCCGGGACTGACGGGCCACCACCGGGCACCCGGACGATCGCCAGACGCTCGCTTCCCCGGGCCACCCGGCACCGGCCCTCCCCCACCTACCAGCCGCCGTCCGTGGCTCTCCTTGCGCTGTGGCCGGACTCGACTCGCCCATTCGGTTGGCTCGGGACCGTTTGACTGAGGGAGAAGGGGGCGGGTCTGCCCGCCCTCCTGAACTAGCAGTGCGCCTCGTCGCCGGGGTTGTCCGGGGCAGGGCGGTGGAGGACGCCGCCGGTCACCTCGATCTCGGCGGTCTCTTCATCGACCGCCCGGCCCGTTCCGTCCAGGAGCATCGAATGCGAGTCGCGCGTGGGTCCGGGGAAGACCAGCGTGACGGGTGCGCCCTCGCCCAGGTTGCGCAGGGTGCCGCCGCCCGGGGTGCAGCGCAGCACCTCCCCGTCCCACACCACGGGCACGTGCGCGACCTTCGGGTGGCCACCTCCCGGCGGGACGCTCAGCAGGAAGCAGGCAGCGCCGTACTCCTCGAGGTTCGTGGCGAGGTCGTCGGTCGTCACCGGAATGCTCATGGCGAGACCCTAGCCCTTGGCGAGTGCACGTTTTTCCTCTAGTTTTCCTTAGATGAGCGAGTTCAAGATCGGAGAATCGGCGCATCTGCTGGGGGTGAGCACTGACACGGTCCGGCGCTGGGTGGACGCCGGGCGGCTTCCCGCCCGCCGCACCGAGGGCGGCCACCGCCTCGTGGCCGGCACCGACCTGGCCGCGCTGGCCCAGGACCTGGCCGAGTCGCCCGACGCGGCCGGCACGGCCCTCTCGGCCCGCAACCGGCTCACCGGACTCGTCACCCGGGTCCTGCGCGACGGGGTGATGGCCCAGGTCGAGGTGCAGGCCGGCCCCCACCGGATCGTCTCGCTGATCTCCGCCGAGGCCGTCGACGACCTGGGCCTCGAACCGGGCGTCCTCGCCGTCGCGACGGTCAAGGCCACCAACGTCGTCATCGAGCGGCCACGCTGAACACGGTCCCGGGATGCGGACCCTCGTCGCGCTCACGCTGCTCACCCTCCTGCCCGCCTGCGGCAGCACGGCGGCCGGCCCCACGATCCTCGCCGCCTCGTCGCTGACCGACGTGCTGCCCGAGTTGGCGAGCGCCCACGAGCAGCGGGCCGGCGAGGCCGGCACCCTCGTGTTCGGCGGGTCGAGCCACCTGGCCGCACAGGTCCGCGACGGCGTCCCGGCCGACGTGTTCCTCACCGCCGACCCGGACCTGCTTCCCGCCGGCGTCGAATCCGTCCCGTTCGCGACGAACCGCCTCGTCCTCGCCGTCCCGGGCGGCAACCCCGCCGGCGTCACCGGCCCCGACGCCCTCGCCGTCCCGGACCTCCGGGTGGCCGTGTGCGCCGAGCCCGTCCCCTGCGGTGCGGCCACCCGCCGGCTGGGCCTCCCCCTCGCCCCGGACACCGAAGAGGCATCGGTCCGTGCCGTCGTCTCACGGCTGGCACTCGGCGAGGCCGACGTCGGCGTGGTCTACGCCACGGACGTCCTGTCCAGCGACGGCCTCGAGGCGATCGCCGACCTGCCGGCCTCGGTCGGCTACGTGGCCGCCGCACTCACCCCGGCCGGCGAGCGGTTCGTCGTGTTCCTGGCGTCGGACGTCGCGGCGGGCATCCTCGACGCACACGGGTTCGACCGGTGAGGCGCCTCCTGCTGGCGCTGGCCGGTGTCGCCGTGCTGGTGCTCGGCCTGCCGGTGCTGGGCCTCCTCCAGCGGATGCCGTGGACGGCACTCCCCGACCTTCTGGGCGACGCAGTCGTCCTCGACGCGCTGCGCGTCTCACTGGTCGTCAGCCTGGTCGCCGCCGTGGTCGTCCTCCTCCTGGGCACGCCGCTGGCCTGGGCGCTCGCCCGGGTCGACCTGCCGGGCCGGCGCCTCGTCCGGGCCCTGGTCGTGCTGCCCATGGTGCTCCCGCCGGTCGTGGGCGGCACCGCCCTGTTGTTCGCCCTCGGGCGGCGGGGCCTCGTCGGCCAGTGGCTGGACCGCTGGTTGGGCCTCACCCTGCCGTTCACGCTCGGCGGCGCCATCGTCGCCGCCACCTTCGTGGCACTCCCCTTCTACGTGCTCGCCGTGGAGGGGGCACTGCAGGCCTCCCGCCGGGAACTCGACGACCTCGAGGGCGTGGCCGCCACGCTGGGCGCCCCGCCCCGCCTGGTGCTCTGGCGGGTGACCCTCCCCCGACTGCTGCCCGCCATGGGCGCCGGGCTGGCCCTGACCTGGGCCCGGGCCATCGGCGAGTTCGGCGCCACCATCACGTTCGCCGGCAACCTGCCCGGTCGCACCCAGACGCTGCCCCTCGCCACCTTCCTGGCCCTCGAGGCCGAACCCGAGCGGGCCCTGGCCCTGAGCCTCGTGATGCTGGTCGTGGCCCTGGCCGTCCTGCTGCCCCTCCGCGACCGCTGGCTGCCGGGGCGGGATTTCCGACGATGACGGCCCTCGCTCTGACGGGAACCGTGCGGCTCGGCGACCTCCACCTCCAGGTCGACCTGCGGGCCGAGGCCGGCGAGCGGGTCGCCGTGCTCGGCCCCAACGGCGCCGGCAAGAGCACGCTCCTGCGACTCCTCGCCGGGCTGGTCGGCCTCGACGAAGGACGCCTCGAACTGGCCGGCGTCGTCGTGGACGAACCGGCGACCGGAACACGTTCGGCTCCCCACGAGCGCCGCGTGGGCTGGGTGCCCCAGGAACGGCTGCTGTTCCCCCACCTGACCGTGGCCGCCAACGTGGGGTTCGGTCCCGGTGCCACGCCCGACCGTGTCGCCGGGCTGCTCGACGCACTCGGCCTCACCGACCTGGCGGCGCGGCGACCCCACGAGTGCTCCGGCGGACAGGCCCAGCGCGTGGCCCTCGCCAGGGCCCTCGCCACCGGCCCGGCACTCCTGCTGCTCGACGAGCCGTCCGCCACCCTCGACGTCGAGTCCCGGCACCTCATCAACGGCGTGCTCGCCGGGGGTGGATCCGGCGACGATGGTGCGCCCGCCACGCTGCTCGTCACCCACGACCCGGTCGAGGCGGCGACGCTCGCCGACCGGCTCGTCGTCCTCGAGGACGGCGTCGTGACCCAGTCGGGCAGCCCGGCCGAGGTGCGCAGCCGTCCCCGCACCCGGTACGCCGCCTCACTCGCCGGCCTGAACCTGCTGGACGCCGAGGCCACCGGCACCGAGGCGGTGACCGCCGACGGCACCCGGATGGTCCTCGCCGAGCCGGCCCACGGCCGGGTCCACCTGGTGGTCCCCCCGGCCGCCGTGGCCCTCCACGCCACCCGACCCGAGGGCAGCCCCCGCAACGTCTGGCAGGCGACCGTCGCCGACCTGCAGCCGGCCTTCGAGCGGGTCCGGGTGGTGCTGGACGGGCCGCTGCCGGTCGTCGCCGAAGTCACGCCGGCCGCCGTCAAGGGCCTGGCACTGCGCGTCGGCGCCGAGGTCTGGGCCGCCGTCAAGGCCACCGAGGTGGCCTGCCACCCGGCCTAGGCTCGGCCCGCATGGGCTCCCCCCCTGACCTTCCCCCCGCTGACACCTCTCCCTCGGGCGCGCTCGACCGGTTCCGGCTGGACGGGCGGGTCGTCGTCGTCACCGGGGCCAGCAGCGGCCTCGGGGAACGCTTCGCCCGGGTGCTGGCCGGCGTCGGGGCCAAGGTCGTGCTGGCCGCCCGGCGGATCGACCGGCTCGAGGCCCTGGCCGCCGACCTGCCCGACGCCCTCGCCGTCGAGTGCGACGTGGCCGCCCCCGACGGTCCCCAGTCGCTGCTGGACGCCGCCGTCGACCGGTACGGCCGACTGGACGTCCTCGTGAACAACGCCGGCTTCTCGCGGGTGCTGCCGGCCGTCGACGACGACCTCGAGGAGTTCCGCCGCGAGCTCGATCAGTCGCTCGGACTTGCGCTGCTTCCCGTCCGCAGCCAGCGACTGGATCAGGACCGACAGCGCGGGCGTGGCAAGCGGTTCAGCGGCAAACGCCTCCTGCGCTAACTGGCGCTCTAACGACCCTGGAGCGGATTCAGGATTCTTGACCAGCCGTGCCCCCTGCAGCGCGTGGCTAAGCGACGCCTTTGTCCATCCTTGCGGCGGGATACCAATCATAGCCTGGCCTCCGATGCCGGCTCGTACCTCACCGGCCACGTCCTCCTCGTCGACGGCGGCTGGACGGCGGTGTGAATCTGGACCCACCCCGCTGGTGGCGGTCCCGGGGAGAGAACAGGGTCAGCGACCCAGCGCCTCGTTGAGAAAGTCCAACTGCAGCAGCAGGAGGTTCTCGGCGACATCCTCCTGGGGCGTCATGTGCGTCACGCCCGAGAGCGGCAGCACCCGGTGGGGACGGCCCGCCTCGAGCAGCGCCCGTGACAGCTGCAGCGTGTGGGCGGCGACCACGTTGTCGTCGGCCAGGCCGTGCACCAGCAGCAACGGCCGCACCGGCACGTCGTCGCCCAGCGACCCCGCCAGGGCGCACAGGTCGGTGCACCCATAGTTGTCCGGCTCCTCGTCGGGGTGGCCGAGGTAGCGCTCGGTGTAGTGCGTGTCGTAGAGCCGCCAGTCGGTGACCGGCGCCCCCGCCACGGCGGCGTGGAACACGTCGGGGCGGGCAAGTACGGCCAGGGCGGCGAGGTAGCCGCCAAACGACCAGCCCCGGATCGCCACCCGGGACAGGTCGAGGCGGTCGTCGGCCTCGGCGAGTGCGTGGAGGGCGTCGACCTGGTCGTCGAGCACCGGGCCGGCCAGGTCACCCCGCACCGCCCGCTCCCAGGCGGGGCCACGACCCGGCGTGCCGCGGCCGTCGGTGACGACCACCGCGAACCCCCGGTCGGCGAACCACTGCGACGTGAGGAACTGCCCCCGGGTCCGCTGCACCCGCTGGGCGTGCGGCCCGCCGTAGGGGTCGAGCAGCACCGGCAGGGGCGACCCTTCCTCGATCGACCAGTCCGTGGGGAGGAGCACCGCGGCCCGCAGGTCCCGCTCCCCGACCACGTGGAACGTCGGCATGCGCCGCACCTGCAGTCCGTCGGGGGTGACCGCCTCGCCGTCGACCACGAGTCGACGGGCCCCGTCCCGGTCCTCGACGGTGGCGAGCGACCCGTCCCACCGGCACGGCGACCCGGGGACCAGTTCGACCCAGGCCTCGTCCTCCACCCGGTACACCTCGCTGGTGGAACCGTCCGAGACCTCGACCTCCAGCACGACCAGGGTGCGCTGGTCGCGTGACTGCACCACCAGCAACGGTGGACCGTCGGCGCCCCACTGGACGCCGGCCAGGTACTCGAAGGCGCCGTCCCGACGCCAGTCCACGTCCACGACCGTGCCATCGAGGGCCACGACGCCCAGGCCCACCACCGCGTTCGCGGTCCCGGCCGCCGGGTAGCGGATCGCCCGCGGCGCCGCATCCGGGTCGACCGGCGCCGAGATCCACCACTCGGCGACCGGCTCCTCGTCCACCCGGGCGACCAGGAGGCTGCCGCCGTCGGGCAGCCGGGCGTCGAAGGCGTCGCCGCTGGAGGCCAGCTCGACCACGCGACCCTCGTCGACGTCGGCGAGGAACACCTGCCCGGCCAGCACGAAGCACACCCGGGACAGGTCGGGCAGGCCGTCGTAGGCGGTGATCCCGCCGCCCACCTCCCGGGCACGCTCCCGGCGGGCCTGCTCACGGTCGGTCTCCGGCCCGCCGTCGGCGAGGAGGGTGTCCGGGTCGGCGACCAGGTGCTCGTCGCCCGTCGCCGGATCGAGGCGCCAGAGGGCGTTCACCGGGTTGTCGCCTCCCGCCGACCGCAGGAACAGCACCCGGGACCCGTCGTCGGCCACCGACACCGTGCGGGGCGCCCCGCAGGTGAAGCGCCGGGTCCGGGCCTGCTGCCGGGGATACCCCTCCATCGTCGGGAGGCTAGGCCAGCGCCCGGAGTGCCGGTGGCTTGGCCCGCCCCGCCGTCCGCTGCGACGATGGCGGCATGCAACTCGGCCTGACCCTCGGCTACTGGGGGGCACAGCCCCCGACCGACCTCGTCCCCCTCGTCCAGGAGGGAGAGCGGCTCGGGTTCGACGCCGTCTGGACCGCCGAGTCGTGGGGCAGCGACGCCTTCTCTCCGTTGGTGTACCTAGCCGCCCACACCGAGCGGATCCGGCTTGGTACCGGCATAGTTCAGATGGCAGCTCGTACCCCTACGGCTACCGCCATGCACGCCGTAACCCTGGACCACCTGTCCGGGGGTCGGCTGGTTCTGGGCCTCGGTGTCTCTGGCCCTCAGGTAGTGGAGGGCTGGTACGGACAGCCCTCCGACCGGCCCTTGGCCCGCACCCGCGAGTACGTCGAGGTGCTCCGCCGGGCCTTTCAACGCGAAGATCACCTGTCGTTTAACGGCGAGTTCTACCAGCACCCTTACGTCGGTGAGGGCTCAACTGGGCTGGGCAAACCACTGAAGGTCATGGTCCACCCGTTACGAGCTGACATCCCGATCTTCATCGGGGCCGAGGGGCCAAGGAACGTTGCCCAGACGGCCAAGATCGCCGACGGCTGGCTACCCCTCTATTACTCGCCGTACCGACCCGAGGTGTATTCCGAGCAATTGGCCTACGCCCCGGACCACTTCGAGGTAGTACTGAATATC
>LULR01000170.1_pt1 | contig 17642 bp, 17 predicted proteins | sample 729471 | NCBI WGS metagenome assembly LULR01 (sample SAMN03860284, study PRJNA289734) | marine metagenome | biome: seawater column; feature: ocean; material: water; isolation source: Red Sea water column Station 108 - depth 500m | place: Saudi Arabia: Red Sea | collected 2011-10-15 | depth 500 m
CGAAAGATGAGTGAAAGAGAAAAAAATGTGGAGGCAGACATAATTGCAAATTGATTTTAAAAATTCGCAGCAAAAAAAATTTTACTATATTAAACGTGCAGTAATGATGGGAAACATCTTCATCGCTATGGCTGTAATTTTGTATTTGAGCAAGGAGTTTTTGGGTGTATAATATGTCAGCGTCACAAGATCAATACATCAGTTCTTTGAAGAAGATAAAACAAGTAGAGGAAAAAGCTCAAGAGGAGATTGATAGTTACAAAAGTAAGATAGAGGATAAAATTATTCAGTTAGAATCAGAACTAGAAAAGGCAATTATGGCTGCAAAGACCGAGGGTGAAAAACTAGTTGATTCAAACGTAGAAAATGCAACAAAGAAAGCTAGTGCTGAAACGCAAAAGACAATTGAAGAAGCAAAAATGAAATCCAAAGATATTGTATCACAAATTACAGCACAAAATGCACAAGACATTGTCAATATTTTACTAAAGGGAGTAAAGTAGAATGTTCAAGCCTGTTAAAATGGCTAAAATAGCTATTATGGGCTTACGAAAAAATCAGCAAACTGCAGTTTCTATTTTGCACGACATGGAAATTTTGCAGTTAGAACCATTATCAAAAGATGTTTCAGCTATTGTAAAAAATGAGCGTGATAATGAATTAACAAGACAAGTTTCAGATCAACTATTACGAATAAAGTCGTTAATGACAGTACTTCCTCGTATACCAGTAACTGCTAGAAAACGTTTTGATTCTGTTGACGAACTTTTGCAAACTGCTAATTCTATTGATATTGATGAACAGGTTGCAAATCTTGAAAAGGAAAAGGAAGGACTTCTGACTCAACTTAACGAAACTGAGAATAATCTAAAACTTATTGAAGAATTTAGTTTCTTTCCTGAAGACCTGAAGATTCTTCAACTCTCATCGGCAACCTCCTATTTTGGCAGAATCCCATCTGATAAATTTGAAGAGTTTAAAAAAACTGTTGATGCACATCAACAAGACATCATGCTTTATACAAAAGCAGAAAAAGAAATCACACATCTTATCTTAGTTGTTTTTCCAACAATTTCATCGGATGCTTTTGCTGAGATTATTCAAAAGAATAATGTCAAAATAGAAGCGGTACCACGCCTAAATGGAACACCAAATGAAATTATCACAAGCCAAAAAAGTAATTTAGAAAATCTAAATCAAAGACATAAACAGATCAATGACGAACTAAAGAAAATTTCAGAAAAGCACTTTACAGATTTGGTTGAAGTTGATGAGCAATTACAGATAGAAAACAAAAAACTGGAAGTAATTTCTAATCTTGGTGTAACCAAAGATGCATTTGCAATGGAAGGTTGGGTTCCAAAATCAAAAATCAGCCAAATTGAATCAACATTGAAAAAATTTACGGAAGGTACAACTATTTATGAATTAAAAACCGATGATAAACCACCAACACTGATGAGTAATCCAAGAAGATTCAGATTGTTCGAGGCGTTCATTCGATTTTATTCTCTGCCACAAAGCAAGGAGTTTGATCCTACAATGGTTTTTGCCCTAATCTTCCCAATCTTTTATGGATTAATGATTGGTGATACTTTATGCTGGATATATTGGCATTGGTTTTGTAACATTTGGTCTAGTTTTGGGTGTAATTGATTGTATTAGAGAAGGTGAAATTAAAGAGGCATTAGTCAAGGTTGGATGGATATCAGTTGGTTGGGGAATTGTTCTTCTTGGACTAGCTCTCATACATCAAGATGCTATCAATCCAATGTGGCCAAGGCTGATTGAAGTCAATCCAATTGCATTTTTGTACTATGGATTAATTTTTGGTGGTATTGCATTAATGGTCGCTTGTGATAAGAGTAAGGGTCCTATGAAAGTCATGGCATTAATGGAAGTAGCGACAATCATAAGCCACATTCTTTCCTATACAAGACTGATTGGAATTTTACTAGCGTCAGTTATACTTGCTCATACAATTGACTATGTTTTCTTAAAATCGATTAACATTGGGCTTCCATTAGTTGTACTTGGGACAATGATATTATTCATAGGTCATATGTTCAACATAATCATTGGAGTTTTTGAACCGGGAATACAGGGTGCTAGGTTGATTTACGTTGAGTACTTCTCCAAGTTTTACCGTGGTAACGGTAGAGCATTCAAGCCATTTGGGTCATTGCGAAGGTTCACGGAAAACCAATTCAAGTCTGAACAGCGAGAAAAGGAAAAATCAGACAAACCAAAACTAAAGGTTAAATAGAAAAATTTCAAAATTTGATAAAATTTTCACAAAAAAGTGTTAGAAAATTTACTCGATTAATGGTTATTTCAATTTACAAGTTGAATAGGAAGGACTGCAGGATCTGGACATGCTCCCCTAAGTTCAGGTTCTGTACTCTTTCATATTCATCAAATCTTGACTAGTAATTATGTTTTAAGAAATTTAAAATTATGTTAGGAATATTTTAGTTTGTTCACATCAAGTATACGGTTGCAGTATCTACATTTTAACACAAGACTATCTTTATCAATTACATCCATTACTGATTCTATATCCTCTTTGCTGTTCGTAATACAATCTGGGTTAGAACATCTAAAGATTCTATCAATTTCGTTGGGTAATGAAACACGCCTTTTCTCAACTAGTTTATAATTTTTTATTATATTTACAGTGGAAGAAGGTGATATTACAGCAAGTTTGCTAGTATCATCTAGACCCTTTCCACCATCAATATGATCAATAACCGTTCCATCCTTGATACGCCTAACTAGGAGATTAGCCTCTTCCATTAGAATAGTTTGTATTACACCTGTATATATGGATGAAAGAGATGAATGAGTTTTTCGAAAAAAGCATCATTTCTGTCAGAGATCTTGACAAACAAAAACTTGAATCAATTTTTGATGCTACAAATAAAATCATAGACATGGGCGGGGATCAAAGACGTGAGATTGCAAGAGGCAAGACATTAGGATACTTATTTTTTGAACCAAGTACAAGAACACGTCTAAGCTTTGAAGCTGCAATGGCACTTCTGGGCGGCACATCGGTTGGAATTGCGGATGTTTTATCTTCATCAGTCCACAAGGGAGAAACTCTTGGAGATACCGTAAAAATAATTTCTAGCTATTGTGATGTATTAGCTTTAAGACATTCTCTTGATGGTTCTAGTAGATTTGCTGCTGAGGCATCTAACAAACCTGTCATAAATGCTGGAAGTGGAACAGAAGAACATCCAACTCAAACCGTTCAGGATCTTTTTACAATTAGGAAAGAAAAGAAAAAGATTGACGGTCTTAAAATAGGAATTGTTGGTGATCTAAAGTATGGAAGAACAGTTTATTCACTTTTGTACGGATTGTCTAACTATGATGTAGATGTACATCTTATATCACCTGAATCTCTTAGAATTCGCTCTGACTCTACTTATGTTATTAAAAAAGAGCTTTCGTACACAGAATCGACTACATTAGATGATTACATTGATGATCTAGATGTATTGTATGTTACAAGAATTCAGAAGGAAAGATTTCCTGATGAAGAAGAGTATGTTAATGTAAAAGGCAGTTATGTAATTGGTCTTGATATGATAAAAAAGATGAAGGATGACGCCATCATCTTACACCCATTACCTCGTGTTGATGAAATATCTACTGACGTAGACAAAACAAAACAAGCAAAGTATTTTGAGCAGGCAGAATATGGCAAATATGCACGTGCTGCACTGTTAGGTCTGATTCTAAACGAAAACGGTTTCTAAATCATAAAAAATACAGAACTGTATAGCAATTTTTCAATAAATAAAAATTAATTTGTTCATTTTTAAAAATAATTTTACCATTAGTGTACTTTATTGTATTTTATGATTACAAATAATTACCTAATACTAATAAAATTGCGATCGGCTAAAAAAGTTAGCCATGGCTAACTTTTAAATATTAATCTGGCATCGTCATGGTGTATGTTTACTAATAGACAAAAAATGTCTGTTGTTTTACTCATTGTTTCTTTGGGATTTGTGGGATATCTTGTTATTCCTGCTATGGATATCACTGCTCAAGATAAGCCTGAGACCTTTGTAACTCATTCTGGCGCTGTAGTACAGACCACCGGTGACATATTAGATCCTGTTTATACAATTCAAGAAGTTGAATTTGATCCACAAAAATACTTGCGAGAATTTGACTATGGTGAAGTTTCGTATTTAGAGGATGGGACAACACTCAGAGAATTTACAATCGTAGCTGAGGATGACAAAATTATGGAAATCGCACCAGGCATATTTTATAATGTCTGGACTTTCAATGGAACGGTTCCTGGTCCCACAATTCGAGCAACGGAAGGAGACCTGGTTAGAATTCATTTCACCAACAATGGCAGTAAAGAACATACCATGCACTTTCATGGAAATCATCCAGCCGAGATGGACGGCATATTTGAAATAGTTGGTTCTGGCGGCGGTCAGTTCACTTATGAGTTCATAGCAGGTCCTGTTGGTGTACATCCATATCATTGTCATGTAATGCCGGTTGAAGAGCACATAGGTCATGGGCTTTATGGTGTCTTCATTGTAGATCCAAAAGAGGGACGACAGCAAGCCGACGAAATGGTTATGATGTTAAATGGATTTGATACTGACTTTGATGGTGAAAATAATCTATATGCTGCAAACACCATTCCGTTTTACTACCAACACCATCCAATTCAGGTTAACACAAACGAACTAATCCGAGTTTATGTTGTAAACATGGTTGGGTTCGATCCTATAAACAACTTTCATCTACACGGTACTCTGTACAAGTACTATCCAACAGGCACTGATCTAATCCCATCGGAATTTACTGATATGACTACATTTTCACAAAGCGAAAGGGGGATTCTAGAGTTTGAATATGAATATACTGGAAGGTATATGTTCCATGCACACTTTACTGAATTTTCGGAAAAGGGATGGACAGGTCTTTTCTATGTAAAAGATGGTTCTCAGTTAAACAAGGAGGTATATGATTATGGAAGTTAAGAGATCATCCAATGTAAAGACAGTAGTTAGTGTAGCAGTTCCGTTTGTTTTGCTAGCTGTAATGATTGGATACGTTTTTGGACCAGGCTCTGAACTCATTGATTACGGCATTTTATTACCGGACATATCTATTGAGAAGATTGAGTTTGTTGACTCGGAAATAATTGTAACTGTACGAAATACGGGACCCATGCCTGTTGACGTTGTTATGGCGGACATTAATGATAGAATCTATCCTGCTGCAATTGAACCTGATAAGCACCTTGAGCGGTTCCAGTCAGCAATTGTTAGAATACCATTTGAATGGAACGAGGGGGAGCCATATGCTGTAGGACTTACTGTAGATGACGGAACCAGATTTGAAAAGCGGGTTGATGCAGCTGCACCTTCTATTCAGCCTACTGTTGAAATGATATCATATTTTGCTGTAATAGGAACATATGTTGGAATTATTCCTGTACTGATAGGCCTTCTTTGGTTTCCATTTATTTCCAAACTTAGCCGTAACAAGTACAAGTTTTTCTTGGCGCTAACTGTTGGGCTTTTACTCTTCCTGGGAATCAGCTCTGCCGAAGAAGCAATTAAAATATCTGCCGAAAATCTATCTGATGTTTTCAATGGTGTACTTTTAGTTGCAACGGTAGCAATAGTGTCTTTTCTTGCTCTTAATTATGCGGGTGAAAAACTAAAGGAGCGTGCGGGTGCATCAAAACTTGCGGGACCTGTAGCAATTGCTTTGATGATTGCAATTGGAATTGGATTGCATAATTTTGGGGAGGGTCTTGCTATTGGAGCTGCAATTGTACTAGGCGAAGCCGCACTTGGAGCTTTTCTTATTGTTGGTTTTGCATTGCATAACACCACTGAAGGATTTGCCATAGCTGCACCCATGGCACGCACAAAGCTGATGATTGGAAGGCTTGCTGCAATGGGAATGATTGCTGGTGTCCCTGCAATTTTTGGTGCATGGGTTGGCGGATTCGTTTATTCGCCTTTTGCAGCTGTGATCTTTTTAGCTATTGGTGCTGGAGCAATATTTCAGGTAATTGTTTCTATTATGAGATGGATACGAAACGAGGAAGGCAAACTGTCAAACGGTTCAGTGTTAGCTGGTATTGCTGTGGGAATGATGATTATGTACATCACAAGCATCTTAGTATAAAATTAATTCAGACTTAGTTATTTTCCATCGTACAGCAGCTGGCTTTGTTAATGCTTCTCATTGCCCACCAGATTGAAAATGATAATGCAGCTATTGAGATAAATTTAAGCTCTAAGCCCTGAAGCGGGAAAATTGCCAATCCACCCACAATTCCTAAAACTGCAGTAAGTGATGTTGTACATGCTGGACATCCCGGCGTAAACGCAGTAAGAGCACCTCCAAATATTGCTGATGAACCACCCTTCTTCAAATTCATAGTTTTTTGGGTCTTTATGTTATAGACAACTAGCGCAATGTTGATTCCGCCTAGAATAGCCACCACAAGTGTCAGTCCTATTGAGGCCGCAATATATTCTGGGCTAACAACCATATCAATTTGGAAGTGGGTTGCAGCACTTGACAGGGTTAGAAAATAGTAAGCTAGACCAAGTAAAACGCCAGAGATAACTGCTATAGAACCAAAATTTTTCTGTCTTAGTATATCCTTGACAGTTAATTTTAACATCATAGTTTTACTTGGTAATTCTTCTTAATAAAATCTTGAGAAGATTACTAACTCCATACTTTTTCTTTAAATGTCCACTTTTTGTTTAGAATAAAGTTGCTAGATGCTGCAGTAGCAACAGCAAGTACAAGCGCAATAGGATATAGTAATTGATAACTATCAACCAAGACATAGACAATTCCAAGCTGAACTAGTGCACCTAATGAGCTAAATCCAATGAATTTTCCATATTGTTTCAGCGTATTCTTTATCTCAAAGTTTCTGTCTCCAAATGTCCAAATTTTATTTAGAACAAAATTCGAAGACATGGAGAACATTATTCCTATTATAGTCGCATGAATGTACCAGAAATTCATGGCCGCATCTGCGAATAGAAGTGATACTAGATAATTTAGTAAAAGCCCAGATGCGCCTACAGTATAGAATCTAGCAGCTTTTGACAGAAATCGAACAGAATCTCTTGACTCATTTTTTTCCGCCGATTTGCCAAATCTATACAGTTTCCACACAGATCTCGCATAATCAAACATTGTTGAAGAGTCTAACTTGCTAGAACCATGCATTCTGTTAGTAAATGTATAAGGAATTTCTCTAACAGTTGCTCCTTTGGTCTTTACTAAAATCTCTAAAAGCATTTTGTATCCAATCGCATCAAGTTTTAGACCCTCGATAATCTTACGTTTGAATGCAAAAAATCCAGACATAGGGTCTGACTCATTTATACCAAGTCCTTTTCTTGCTATTCGAGTTGCAGTAGAACTAAGCAGTTTTCGCTTAAGTGTCCATCCCTTGACTGCACCTCCTGCAGCGTAGCGTGAGGCAATTGCAATATCACACCCTGAGCGCTTTATCTCCTCAATTAATCTAGGAATTATTTTTGGAGGATGGGAAAAATCACTATCCATCACAACAATAGTATCACCAGTTGCATGTTCTATTCCTCGAAGAACTGCTGAGCTGAGACCGCTCTTTGTCTTTCTATGGATAACATCAATGGTGTATCCAATTTTCTGTTTTACTTCTTTCAAATAATCTTCGACAATTTTTCCAGTTCCATCAGGAGAATTATCATCAACAACAATTGCCTCAGCAAGTAGGTTTTTTGGTAGATGTTCTCCAATCGATTTTAAGATCTGAAGTATATTCTTGGATTCATTATAAGTTGGAATGATAATAGACACCTGTGCATTATTGATAGTTCTCGAGTTTTGCATATTTCATTAGAGCTGAAATTTTGGTTATTAATATTTCAAGCTAATCTAATCATGCAAATGATGAAATTTTTAGGCATTTCGACTAATGAACCAGCGATCATAAATTAGCATACGATGCTATTTTTCATGGCAAGATATGCTGAAATTGTTAACAGTAAGCCAACACTGTTAACCTTAGTTGTCATTGGAGTAATTGGTTCATTATCTGTGCCTGTATTAATACCACATTTTGATCATGGTACTCATATTTACCATCTTTTACTGCACACAGGGGGAATAATTTTGTCTGTGTTCCTTACCTTATTGGGTATTAACGCATATTATAAGATGAGGACAAAAAAACTTGCAATAACATCTATTGCTTTTTTTGTATTTGCTATTGCGGAGATTGTATCATTGCTGGATGCAACAACACATCATTATTACGATTTACCATCCTATGAGGTAGCTCATATTCTCATGATAGCCATGGTTGGAATTTTTGCATTTGGTATATTTAGGGGTGATTAAAAACGTGTGGAATATGGAGAGGTCTAAACTAATCTTAGATACAATTGAAAAAAATCCAGGAATTAGATTCCGTGAGATTATGCATGCACTAAATCTACGAAACGGTGTTCTATCTCATCATTTAAACAAACTAGAAAAAAAATCAGTCATCAAAGTTGAAAGAACGCCAAGGGTTGCAAGATTTTATCCTTTGGACATTACAGATTTTGAAGCTGTAATTTCTAAAAGACTAAGGCAAGAAACTCCACGTAGAATTTTACAAGTTTTACTAGATTCTGAAAAAATTTATTTTTCTGAAATTTTCTTGAGAATTAAAAGATCACCTTCTACGACCTCATTTTATGTAACTCAATTGGTTCAGGATAGTATTATTAAAGATAAATTTGAGAATGGAAAAAGATTTTTTTCAATTGTTGAGAAAGAAACTGTAAGTAATTTGATTTCAAAGTACCACCCAGACTTGATTGAAAGGACAACTGATAACTTTGTGGATATTGTTTCCTCACTCTGAGGTGTCTCATAAGATGTTACAATTGTTTATGATTGTACCAGATACTTTAACTACCAGTCACTGGAAATTGAACTAAAATGCAGAAGAAAGTATATTCATTATTTCTAATGTTTGCAGTTTTTTCGCTTATAGCTACTACTCCGTCAGTATTTGCAGATCATGGTACTGCAACAGTAACAAACGCACCCGGATCATCAGTTCCAGGTTGTGAAGAAACAGCTGATGGTTGTTTTATTCCAAGCATGGTTACAATTGACGTAGGTGGTGAAGTTACTTGGGATAACGACGATACTGCAGCTCATACTATTACATCTGGAACACCTACAGGGGGACCTGATGGACATTTTGACAGCAGCTTAATCATGGCAGGCTCATCATTTTCTCATACATTTGACGAAGCAGGATCATTCGATTACTTTTGTATGGTTCATCCATGGATGCAAGGAATGGTGATGGTTACTGATGAAGAAAAGACACATGATGATGAAGAAATGGCGCATGGCGATATGGAAGAAATGGCACATGGAGATGACCACGGTGCAAAGGGAATAGAAGATCTATCTGACCAGTTTACAGCCTCAGTTACATCCGGTGTGATTCACCACATTGGCGGAAACTCTGACGATGATACATTACTTGTTCATTTGTTCGGGGCAGACGATGATGGTGAATTGAAAATTACTCTAAACAGTAAAATCATAACTCCATTTGATGACGGCAGCTACTTTGTACTTGTAGACAACGAAGAAGTTGAGTTTATGCAAATGGGAAACACAATACATGTTGAATATTGGGCAGGAGCTGAGAGTATCGAAATAGTTGGAAGTCATGTAGTTCCAGAGTTTGGAACAATTGCTATGATTGTATTGGCAGTAGCTATAGTCAGCATTATTGTACTAACTACAAAGACAAGAGCAACTCTAATTCCTAAACTTTAGAAAATTATTTTTTTCTATTAGTATAACAATCAAACACATATGTATAACATACTAACAAAAAATATAATTTTCGGTTTGGTACAACCAGCGAAAAAGAATATTAACGAGTTGTCTGGGATCCTGATCACATGAAAATGGTAACACTAAGTTCTCTTGTAGTTCTTTTTGCTATAGCTTCTATGGTTGCAATTGCACCACAAGCTTTCGCAGAGCATGGGGCTACCTCTGTAACAGTAGAAAACGCACCAGGATCATCAGTTCCAGGATGTGAAGAAACAGCTGAAGGTTGTTTCATTCCAAATATTGCAACTGTTGAGATAGGCGGTACAGTTACTTGGGAGAACGGAGATACGGCAGCTCACACATCAACAGCTGGTTCAGCAACTGAGGGACCAAGTGGTGTTTGGGACAGCAGTCTTATCATGGCAGGCTCATCATTTTCTCATACATTTGACGCAGCAGGAACATTCGATTACTTTTGCATGGTTCATCCATGGATGGCTGGAACTGTAATTGTTGAAGCAGAAGCAGCTGAAGAAGAAGAAGTACACGAAGAAGAAGTACACGAAGAAAAAGCAGAAGTCGTATATGAAAAAATAGCACCAACAATGTCTGTTGGTTCTACTACAACTACAGGCGGTAGTGGTGCAGGCGATATGACAGACTTACTTCACTGGAACATTAGTGGCGGTGATGTCTTAAGTATGCATGTCGATGAGGGCAACGCTAGTCTTGTAATCGACATGACTTCATATGATGATGGAGAATTGTTCGTTGCACTAGATGAAACATACATTGGTTCAGACGATGGAACATTCTTTGTTATAGTAGGCGGTGAAGAGTCTAATGATTATGAGCAAGCTGGAAACGATCTGTTCATTTCATTCCCAGCAGGAACTGAAAGCATTGAGATCATTGGAAGTTATGCAGTTCCAGAATTTGGAACAATTGCTATGATTGTATTGGCAGTAGCTATAGTCAGCATTATTGTACTAACTACAAAGACAAAGACGCAACTAATTCCTAAACTTTAGGAAAACCCCATTTTTTCTTCTTTTTTCAGGAAATTTTCAGGATCCATTTTTATATTGTTTGACAGTTGTATCAGATCAAATGAAAATTACGACATTGACTTCTTTGTTCATACTTCTGTCAGTAGTTTCCATGGTTGCAATTGCACCACAGGCTTTTGCAGATCATCACATGCAGACTGTTACAAACGCACCAGGATCATCAGTTCCAGGCTGTGAGGAAACAGCTGATGGTTGTTTCATTCCAAGTACTGTAACAATTCCTATGGGTGGTACAGTTACTTGGGAGAACGGTGACACAGCAGCTCATACAGCAACTGGTGGTTCAGCAACAGAAGGACCAAGTGGTGTGTTTGATAGCAGCCTTATCATGGCAGGCTCATCATTTTCTCATACATTTGACGCAGCAGGATCATTCGATTACTTTTGTATGGTTCATCCATGGATGGCTGGAACTGTAATTGTTGAAGATGAAGCAGCAGCAGCAGAAGCAGCAGCAGCAGAAGCAGCAGCAGCAGAAGCAGCAGCACCAAGAGACCCAGCAATAGATTTGGTGGACACCTTAAACTACAGCATTAGTAGTGGTTCTGTTTCAAGCATAATGACTAACAGTGATGATGCTACTCTTGTAGTTGCAATTGACACATCAGATGATGGAGAATTGTCAATTAACCTAGACAGTGATTACATTACTGCATTTGATGATGGTAGCTACTTCGTTCTAGTAAACAACGAGGAGGTTTGGTTTAGCCAAGATGGAAACGATCTAACAATTCCGTATGAATCAGGAACAGAAAAGATTGAGATCGTTGGAAGCGTTGTAGTTCCAGAGTTTGGAACAATTGCTATGATTGTATTGGCAGTAGCTATAGTCAGTATCATCGTACTAACTACAAAGACAAGAACAACTCTAATTCCTAAACTTTAGGAAAATCTTTTTCCTTTTTTTATTTTCTTCTAACCATTGCAATTATAGCTAGTATAACTCCAGCTGCACCAAGGGATAGTCCAAATACCGCAAAGTTGTATGTTGCTCCCCCATCAGATCCTGTACTGGTTGTGCTACCTTGTGCTTTCATTGACGAAATATCTTTTTGGAGAGATGTTACAGCATTTTTGAGAGCGGTAACCTCCTGTCCTGATGATGAGCTAGATGTTGGTGGAAAGTCAAGAATTGATGTGCTTTCAACATCCTCTATTGGAATTATCGCATCTATTTCAACACCGTTAATCTCTCCTTTTAGTTCTACTTGTAGGGAACCCGTCTTTGTTGGAATTATCTTTGCATAGTAATGACCCGGCCGAGGATCCGTGTTTATGTCTAGTACTTTAGATGCTCCGCCGGAAACAACAGATGCCTCCAGTTTTTTAAATCCATTAGTAACACCCGTAGATACACCTTCAACATTGCCAGGCTCTCGAATATCTATTGTTATAGCATTAAGAATGCCTACAACCGGGGGCTCATCTTCCCATCCTACCTCAATCTCATAAGGATCCACTTGAATTGTTGTGTGAGCATATGCAAAGGAAAATCCAAATCCCATGACAACCAACCCCGTAATTACAAAAAGTGTGTAATTCACGACTTGAAAAATGAGTACATATGTTATTATCTTTACTAAAATGGTACAACTTTCGAATTGACAATTCTTTAAATTATGAACAGAGTGGTTTTATGTAAAATGAACAAGTTGCTTTTACTATCATTTTTGATTTTGATGATTGGAATACCGTCAGCATATGCTCATCCATTCTTGCTAGATTCAGAGCCAGGGCAGGCAGAAAATGCACCAGTTGGAACAACACAAATCGTTACTTATTATTCTGAAGCAATTGAGATTGACTTTTCTGAACTCAGAGTGTTTGACAGTGATGGAAACAAAATCGATAACTTGGATACTGCATATTATGATGGAGAAAATTCTCTTGTAATTACAACACCGCCACTAGAGGATGGTGTCTATACCGTGACAAGTAAGGTACTTTCAAAGATTGATGGTCATTTGGTACAGGCCGCGATTATCTTTGGTGTTGGTGAAGCACAGGTTGATCTTTCACTTTTAGAGGCGCAGGAAGAATCAGAAACAACATTTCTACCAGAAGCAGCAGCTAGATTTCCAGGAATTGTAGGGCAGACAATCGTTTTAGGCTCTGTGATATCTGCTATTGCAATTTGGGGTGCGCAGAGAAGACAGTTGGGAAAAGATGACTTCAACCTAGTAAATCGTGTATACCGTCTCAAGTTTGCAAAGCTAACTGGAATTAGTCTTGTTGCTGTATTAGCATCTAATTTTATTATGTTAGCAGTTCAGACCTTCCGCCTTGAAACGTCGCCACTTGATGTAATTGAGACCGCGTTTGGTGCCACCTGGTTAATTCGGATGATCATTACCATCATTCTTCTTGGCATTTGGTTTTGGATGGAAAGAAAACCACGTCTATCTCCAAAGAAGCATATACCGATGCTAATTGCATCTTTGGTACTAATATTTACAACAACTATGATGGGACACGGAGCAGCAACTGAGCTTACTGCACCAATGATATTGGATTATGTGCACAATTTGTTGGCATCAGTCTGGATAGGCGGTGTAATTTTCTTTGGTTTTGTATTATTGCCTACAGTCGCAAACTTGGAAGGTATCTACAAAGTAAAGCTGACACTTGCAATGTTACCTCGATATTCAGGAATGATTACAATTGCATTGGGCATACTAATAATCACAGGACCGACACTTTTGTGGTTCTTGGAGAGCGATGTTGATTCTCTGACAAACTCAACATATGGTTCCTTGATAATTGCAAAGATCGTTCTGGCAATAATAATGATCGGCTTTGGTGCCTTCTATCAATTTAAAATTCAAAGTCAAGCGGAAAGAAATCTAAATTCAGGTAAGGCATTCACATTTAACAGACTTTCAAAGCCACTCAAGGCTGAAGCAATGGTTGGTATTGTGCTTCTTGGCGTTGTTGCTCTACTTGTCAACTCTTCTCTTCCAGCTGGAGAAATTCAGACAGTAGATGCACAAAGTGTAACGTTAGGATTTTCATCTACATTATTTTCAGAACAAGCAAAATTTGATGTATCAGTTATACCCCTAGGCGTAGGCTCAAACACAATTAGCGTTCTAACTTCAAACGTTTCTGGCGAGCAGCTGTCAGACGTTTCTGGTTTGAAGATCAAGGTGTCTAATCCACAAAGAGGAATTGCGCCGATTGAAATTCCAATTACTGAGATAAAATTGAATGATAGAACCACACTGTATGAGGGGGATGTCATATTTGGATTTGCTGGAACATGGCAGATAGAAATTGAAGCACAAAGGACTCAAGCAGTAAATGAAGGCGTGATATTTGATGTCTTAGTGAAACCAACACTTTCAGAGATTCGAACTGAAATTACCGAATATGATTTTCCTGATCCCGAGGCTGCGCCACTTTATCCTAGATTTGATGGTAATAACACAATTTGGATCAGTGATGCCGCAAAGCCTAGGATTTGGGAATTCAATATGGTTGATCAGAAATTTAGATCACACGAGTTTAACGGACTTACTACAATATTTCTTGACATAGATCAAGATGGTAAGATTTGGTTCACTGACACTCCGAATTCTATGATTGGAAACTTTGATCCAAAGACAGAAAAATTTGAAACCATCAAGATTCCACTACTAAATGCAATTTCTGAACAATCAATTCCGATAGCAGTTAAGACTGATTTTCAAAATAGAATTTGGGTTGCACTAGTAGACAAACACATGTTGTTGGTGTACAACCAAAATATCAAAGAGTTTGAAAAATTCCTTCAAATTGAAACAGAAGAAGCCGGTCCATCTGCACTTTTAGTTGATGATAGTGGTAATGTATGGTTTGCAGAAGCGTTAGCAGGTAAAATTGGAGTGGTAGATTCCAAGACATTTGAAATTACTGAATTTTCACCAGAACCTCCACTTGACGAACCATTTGCATTACTATTTGACAAGTCAGGTTCGTTATGGATATCTGAACACATAGGACCGGGCATAGCAAAATTTGATCCAATTCTAGAAACTTTTGAGCATGTGAAGGCTCCTAACCCAGAGGCTCTTCCTTTTGGCATGTCTATTGACAAGTATGACAATATTTGGTTTGGTCAGCACATTACAGATGAACTAGCGGTATATGATCCGTATAATGATCAACTAATCGAGATTCCCATCCCAACTCCAGAAAGCTTTACACAGTTTACAGCAGCCGACAATGATGGCAATATTTGGTTTGTAGAACAAAGAGGAAAGAAACTAGGTGTAGTTTCAATTTCTAGTGTACCTAGTCAGGCAAAGGCTGTAATTGATTCTAGTGACGAGCTTCAATTGAACTATGCGGAAATTGTATCACCATTAATTGCAGCTGGTATCATAGCTACATCACTATTCTTTGTCAAAAGTGTTCATGACAAAAGAAGAATTGATGAGTTACTGATACAAACGAACTGTCATCTATCTGTCCGTCAGCCCACCATCCTGCATTGTTTTTGATCCAACCTGGAATCACATCATCAGATCCCGCTCCTTGCTCAGTAGGTGGTATAGTCATAATTCCATTAGTGATAAGCCACTGAAGTCCAGTAACAAATGAGCTGTCATCAATCAGATCATCTGCCCACCATTCAGCGTTGTTCTTGATCCATGCTGGGATCGAAGTTTCCTCCTGACCAATGTTCATTGTAAGTGAAGCTGTTTCAAGTGGTATAGGAGAAAAGAGAATCCCTTCAACTTCAATATCTATTTGATGTAAACCGTTTTCAGAGAATTGTACAGGAATAGTAACATAGCCAGGTGATGTGTGTGTTAAACGGATGGGTCCAAACACATAATCACCATCCTTTGTAACGTTTACAGTATAGTCTATGTGCTCTTGAATTCTTTCAGTGCCTGGTTTCAGAAAGCTAATCTTTAGTTTAGTTGGTTCTGTGGTGTTTGGAACTTCAGGTATTGTGTAAATTCCTACATCAAGTGTTCCATCGCTAGTGGATACGATTTGATCATATTCAACTGCAAAAGCAGGATAAACAACAAAGGGAATCAAAAGTAAGATGTATACAAATTTCAATAAAGTTAGTTGTTTAACCGCAATTAAATCTGTTATGCGTTTATCCGTAAAATTATAAATCCTTGCTAATAATTTATTCACAGCTTTAAATAATCAAAACACGCAATAATGATAGTTGTACTACAAATTCATAATAATAGCGGCATTAGTTACTCTTATTACCATTCCTTTACTTAGTGATGATGTATTTGGGCATGGAGTGGGTGCAGATGTTGCACCACCAGTAAGTTTTGCTGGAATGCAAGTTACAATTTCCACCATAATGACTCCGTCAGATATTACTGTGGGTGAGGTTAACAGTGCAAGCTTACAGATACGATTTTTTGACCAAATTACGGACACTAATCTAGAATCTGTTACATACAGAGTTGAGGTTCATCAGTCAGGTGAACTTCTTGCAAGAGAAACCTTCTTTGATATAGATGGAGAGCTAAATGTAGAGATTAGACCAAAGTCTGACTGCTCTGAAGCACAACCTTGGAGATGTACTATCTATTATGGAGATAGAGAGCCAATTAGTAATGGCTTACAGGAACGTGGAACTGGAATACCTGTAATCATGGGTCCCATCTTTACAAAGGGTGGACTTTACAACATTCAGGTAGTAGTTCTCGGTGCAACTAGCCCTAAAACATTTGTAGCTGACCAACTAGAATTTGACACGTTTGTAAGCGTAGCACAAGACCAGTTCTTTTTGATTCCAGAAGCAACAGCGGAAGTTCCAGTAACCGTAAAGACCTATTATGACGACATTTCAAACTTTGAATTTAAAAAATCCGATAAATCAATTTCATTTAGAATGCCTTTTGACTGGAGTCCGGATTATGTTGACTTGGTTCAAGTTGTTCACGAGGAAATACGTTTTCCAAAAAGCTACGAGCCATATGGTCCTCAGAATGACTTTGTAGGATATGTTGATGGCGTAGAAGTTGATAACAGGGCTCTTTTGGTTGATCCTTATTCATCTGAAAGCGAAAACATAGTCCATTTCTTGGTTACTGCAAATGAGCTCAAGAGAATAAACGAGGAATTGGGTCCTGAACATTATAGCAAAAAGGAAATGTTCTTTGAACTTGTGCCAAAAGGAAAAACAACGGAAAATGGGTTTTCTACAACATTTGAAAATGGATACAAGGCTAATGTAGCATGGAAACAGGTTTACGGTGCTGGTGGTGAGATACCATTTGAGATTACATTTTTTGATCCTGAAGGAGATTTGGTAAAAGACATCAACTATGCAATATCAGTCTTAGATCCTAATGGAGTAGCCATATACGGTAACATTGGTGACGATACAACACCATACATTGGCATCAAGGCTTCAGAGGGTATCGATACACAAAAGATCTTCATAGAATCAGAGGGTATGCATAGCATGACTTTAGCTCTCACGGGAACAGGTTTCACAAACTGGGAAAGTTATGTTATATCAGAAACATTATTTGAAGTTGGAAAAGCGGGAGAACTAATTGTGCCAACTCCACCTCCTACAGAAACTTCGATCCCAGCATGGATAAAGAACAATGCTGAATGGTGGGCAGATGATCTGATTGATGACGGTTCGTTTGTTACTGGACTTCAGTGGCTTATCACTAATGGAATTATGACGATACCACCTACTGAGCAAGGAGCGGGATCTGATGATGT
>LULR01000174.1_pt1 | contig 17390 bp, 15 predicted proteins | sample 729471 | NCBI WGS metagenome assembly LULR01 (sample SAMN03860284, study PRJNA289734) | marine metagenome | biome: seawater column; feature: ocean; material: water; isolation source: Red Sea water column Station 108 - depth 500m | place: Saudi Arabia: Red Sea | collected 2011-10-15 | depth 500 m
GGTCTGGGGGGGTATACCCACCGCATTGAGGCAGAAGTCGCGGCCGGCCATCTGCCAGCGCACTTCCTCGACTGTTGCACCGGGCACGCTCACAACGACCTGCTCAATAATGCTGCCACCAGCGGTATTCCGGGCATTCTCAGCTGGGCTCTGCTGATTTTCATTCCTTTGGCCATTTTTGCCCGTAACCTGACTAGCAGACACTCAGCCACAGCCCACCTTGCGGCGGCTGGTTGCATGATCTCCATCGGCTACTTCCTGTTCGGGCTTACAGAAGCCACGTTCAATCGAACCCTGTTCCTGACCTTCTACCTGCTTGCGATCGCTTCCATCGCCTCGGCCATGTTCACAGAATTAAGCGCCTCATACGTTCGAAACAGGGCCCGCAAGGTTTCAGCGACCATAATCACGAAAAACGAAGAAAACCATATTACCGACTGTCTGAAATCCGCAAGGCTGGTTGCCGACGAAATTATTGTTCTGGACAGCGGCAGTACTGACCGGACGGTGGAACTGGCCAGGGAGTTGGCTGATGTGGTTGAAGTGACAGACTGGCCGGGCTTTGGCATCCAGAAACAGCGCGCTCTTGAGAAAGCGACCGGAGAGTGGGTGCTGTCACTGGATGCCGATGAACGTGTCACACCGGAGCTGGCACGGGAGATCAACGATCACCTGGCAGATCCTGATGCGGACGCCTACAAGCTTCCCTGGGCGGTAACGATTTACGGCAACCGTCTGGATTTCGGCCGCAGCGGTCGGGCGCCGCTCCGACTGTTCCGTCGTGAGGGCGTTAGCTTTTCAGACGCTCTGGTACATGAGCGGATCCTGATTCCCTCAGGACGCAAGATCAAAACCCTCAGAGGCCGCCTCACGCACTACACGCACCGGGATTTCGGCCATTCGCTGGAGAAAAGCGCGAAATATGCGTGGCTCGGCTCTCTGGAGAAGCATCGTAAAGGCAAGAAAACCCGAACCATGATCTACCCGACTCTGCGGGGCCTGATGACGTTTGTGCAGGTGTACTTTATTCGGTTCGGTTTTCTGGATGGCGCTGTGGGTTATCTGACGGCCGTGACCTATGCGCAGGTAACCTTCAATAAGTATGCGGGGTTATGGACTCTGGACCGGCCGGCCCGCTTTGAAGACTCGTGATCCCCGGAGGAGCGTCGTTTCCACACCGATGCTCCTGAACATACACCGTATTTCCTCGTAATAGGGTAGCCGCGCGCCCAGTGCGGCGTCATCAATCTGGAACACCCGGATCTCCGGAAAAATCTTTTTCAGGGTAAACAGAGCGGTCGAAGCAAAGCTGTAGAACGCCAGATACGTTTCTCCGGACAGGGCTACCTCCACTTCTATCGGACGACCGGCCTGCCGTATCTCGAGCGGAAATTCCGCCAGCAAGGCCTCCAACTCTTCCCGGCTTTCCTTTCGATGCATAAAGTACACGACGCGGCTATCAGGATGACGTTCCACCATATGCTGAATTTGCAATTTCAGTTGCGCAAGCCGATCCTCACCACCAAAGGGCTGGCCAAGGAACCCCACCATGGGCGTCTGGCTGCTGTCACGGGCTGATGTTTTAAAGGTTCTACGAAACACCGGAAAATCGTGAACCTGCACCTGAACGAGCCCGGAGCTCGGTAACGGAAAGAAGGTAAAGAAGGCGATCACATCCGGAACAACGCGGTGAATCCGGATACCCATGGTTCTGAGGAGCCGTTTCTTGGCCGGTGAGATCCGGGAGGCGATCCCCTCATCATGAATGGCATGGTAGTAGGTTACTGTCGCCAGGCCATCATCCACAAAAATCAGCTGCTCGCTGTCGAATCCCCGATAGAACACTTCGTGGATCCAGCTGGATTTGTTCCCGATGAACAACCTTTCGATTTTGCGTCGCGAAAGACCCTTGGCGACCGCCCCCAGACGCAGATAAAACGAACTTTTCTTAAGATAGATGGTTTCGATGCCCTGCCAGCCCAGGGCCTCGGCGAGAAAAGCCATTTGCCCCTCGGTCTCCCGGTTATCAGGCCTGGCAATGACAAGAAGCGTGGTTTCAGCGCTGCAGCCATAATGGTAGCGAGCCTCGGAGCAACTGATCAGTTGGAGGGGCGTGCTCGCAACAAAGACGTTAATAGGACTGGCGGCGCAGTTCAAATCACTCGTTTCCCGGTTTGGACCTTCGAAGAATCTATCCTGAGCTTTCCGGTGCCATGCGTGCAAGTTCCTTGCGCAAACGGCGTCTGACTTTCAGTTTGCGCAACAGATTCATCGGCTTGCGTTTCAATTCGCCTCGCTTGTTGATCAGGAAATCCTCAACCGCATCCAGTACCCGTCCGCTGGAGCGACCATCCCTGAAGCTGTGCAACTGGTCGCAAAGGGCTCGTGTTTCTTGCATCAGGGTGTCGGGATACTGCACTGCTTCTTCCAGGGCTGACTCGACGTCCTCAACTTCGTGGACGTCGATCAGATAGGGGCCCGGCATTTTCGTCCTGAAGGTAACCACCGGGCGATCCAGGAACATGAATTCGAACATGATGGACGAGGTATCGCACAGCATCACATCTGCCTGCGGAAGCAGGGGTAACAGATCCTCATCGCTTTCGACAAAACGGAGGTTATCGCCGCTCAGCTCGCGATACTGATCCACTACCGCAGGATCCATCTTTGGGTGCAGGGTTACAATGAACTTCCACCGACCATTCCGGGACAGTTCGCCGATTTTCTCCACCAGATCCGGAGCGGACGTAACGGAGCGGCTGAACGTGGAGGCGAAAAATACGACAGGCAGCTCATTTTCCGAGCGCTTTCTCTTCCCCTCACCAGGCTGCGATAGCAGAGGATCCAGCTTTGGCCAGCCAGTGTGGGCAACCCCGAAATGCTGGTATTGGGCCGCCAGCTCACGGAACTTTTCCGTATCTTTCATGGCATGGGTGCAGTAGAGATCAAACCATCCGCGAATGCGATAATGATCACTTTCGTCCTCGCTGCTATGGCCGCGCTTGTTGCGAGCCATGCCATGGAATACCTCGACCTTGATCACCGGGAAGAAATAGGGCACCCAGTCCCCGGGGACAAAGGTAGCATCGGCGTTGTATTCCATAACCTCTTTTACGCTGCCAAGACGACGCTCATCGGACCGAAGCGGCGCCGTTGAGCAACCCGCGACAAACCAGGCCGCTTCGTCACCCCGGCGCAGTATCTCTTCCTGCAGCGGTCGCAGAATCGAATAGGAATAGGGTTGATTGACAAAAAACAGATACCGCCGCATTCAAGCCCTGCCCGTGAGTGTTTTGTATAGCTCACCCGTCTCGCTGACGGTCTGTGAGGTGTGAAAATTCTGGGCGATCCTTTGCCGCGCAGCCTGCCCAAGCTTGGCCGATAGCTCTCTGTCGCGGTAAAGCCGCTCGATAGCTGCCGACAGCTCGGTGGCATTTTTCGGTGGAACCACAATACCGCTGACACCGTCTTCCACCAGTTCCGGCATGCCGCCGACACTGGTCACCACCGGCGTCACACCATAGACCATGGCCTCAATAACGGCCCGGGGCAGCCCTTCTCTTTCTTTGGAGGGAAGCACAAAGACGTCACTGGCGGCGGCGATGGCCGGGGCATCGGTGCGGTAGCCTGTAAAGTGGATCCGCTCGGAGTGAGAGGTAGCAGCGGCCTGCGCCTGAATCTCTTCGTTATCAATGACGTCTCCGAGCAGCAGCAAATGTACGTTCACATCCGCAGGCAGCTTGTCGACTGCTTCTATCAGGTCATCGAAGCCTTTTCGTGGGGTATTCCGTCCGGTGCAGCACACCACGAAGGCACCTTCGGGAACACCAAACTGGGTGAGATCGGCCTTGGGCGACTGATACCAGTCCAGATCGTGCCCCTTGTAGATTCTTTGAAGCTTGCGCTCAGGGATGTGCATCCACAAAAGCCGGAGGCTCGCCAGATAATCCTTGATGGCATCGGCGACACAGACAATCTTGCTGACGCGTGGGTGCAAGAAGGTAATCCAGGACTCCGGATTGAGAAAGCTGATATTACCGATCACACCGCGATAGGCGACGATCTTGATATCGGTGCCCCGGGAAGCCCGTAATCCGCAGGCCAGGGCCCGGGGATTATAGGCATGAATGACCTCGTAATTTTTCTTGGCCAGTTGTTGGCGGATGGCCTCGGTGCCTTCTTTGTCGAAGCGACTCTTCAGGGCCATGGGACTGGCAACCATGCCCTCGTCGACAAGACGCTGATAATTCCTGCCCTTGGGGTTACACATGACGTCGAGGTCAAATCCGGCTTTTCTGAGTCCGATAAAAAGTTCAGTTTCCGGACGATCGCAGGCATCCGTAAGGCAAAGTATTGACGGAAGCGATCCGCCCTGTCGTGGATTGGTCAAGCGGCCATTCCCCTGTTATATCCGTTCATGAAATAACTCCAGACCCTCGCCCGGGTGTGTTCTCCGGCCACTTTCACCAGCGACCGCGAGAAGCGATCAAGATTCGCCTCTTTCCAGCGGGCTGGCGCACTGTCTGCAGTAAGTCGGCTCTTGTCGAAATCAATCAGAAAGTATTCGTCGCCCCGAACCAGTACATTGAAGCAGTTAAGGTCAGCATGCATGACACCCGCGTCGTGAAATCGACGAATCGTTTCTCCAATGGACTCCCAGGCATCACCGTCCAGTTCGGCAATAAGATCAGCTAATGGTGAAGTGTTCTCCAGTCGCTCAATGATGATGGCGGCCCGGTATTGAATCGGTGACAGTTTCCGATACCAGGCTGCCACCGGACGGGGTACGGGGCTTGTCTTCTCCGGCCTGCAAGAACCAGGCGCCGCCGCGACCGCCGCTACTCACCGGCCTCGCCTGATCGCCCCAGGTGGCGGCATTGAACCAGTCCTGGGTAACCCTGCCCTCATAATCGGGATGAATCAGCATTGCCGAAGCCCTTTCCCGAATACAGATTTCAGACTCCACCATGCTGGGTCCCCGGCCACCGAAACAGAAAGAACACACCTTACGCGCTCACGCCAGGACGGACACGCGCGAGTGCGTTAGAATGGCGGCCAGTTTACCAATGATTGCCGACTAAGCTCCACAGCCCCAGGCCACAACCTGAACCGGATCAATATCTGATGAACTCCATCTGCATTCTTCGCCTGTCCGCCATCGGTGACGTAACCCACGTGATACCTGTTGTGCTGAGCCTTCAGGAGCAGCTTCCCGGGGTAAAGATCACCTGGGTTATCGGCAAGATCGAAGCCAAGCTGATTGGCGATCTGCCCGGCGTTGAGTTCATTGTTTTCGACAAGAAGGCCGGGCGCAAAGGGTACGCGGAGCTTCGCAGACAGATGCAGGGGCGCAAATTCGACGCACTGCTGCATATGCAGGTAGCATTCAGAGCCAACCTCGCTGCCGCGTGCATTCCCGCCCGCACCAGAATTGGTTATGACAAGGCCCGCAGCAAGGATCTTCACAGTCTGTTTATAAACCGCCGGATCAAACCGGCAGCGCAACAGCATGTTCGCGACTGCCTGGCCAGCTTCCTGGAGCCTTTGGGGCTAGACGCAGCGCCACCGCGCTGGCAGATTCCCTTGAGTGAATCAGACCACCAGTTTGCCAGCGATCAACTGGCGCCTGATCGCAGAAACCTTGTGATCAGCCCCTGTGCCAGCCACACCCTTCGTAACTGGCCTGCCGAGCGTTACGCGCAGCTGGCCGACCACGCAGTTCAAAAGCACGGTATGAAGGTAATCCTGGTCGGAAGCCCTGCCACGTTCGAGGCCGAGTATTGCGCTGCTATTGAAGCCGCGATGAAGGAGAAAGCCCACAACATCTGCGGCAAGGACACCCTCAAACAGCTCACAGCGCTGATGACTCACGCCGACCTGGTGGTGGCCCCCGATACCGGACCGGCACATATCGCCAGTGCAGTGGGTACCGATGTGCTTGGGTTGTTTGCCGCCAGCAATCCGTACCGGTCAGGCCCCTACAATTCTCTTGAGTGGTGTGTGAACCGGTATCCAGAAGCACTTGAAAAGTTCACTGGTAAAACGGTGGAACAGGCTCGATGGGGGGCCAAAGCAGAGTTCGAGGGGGCAATGGAACTGATTACGGTGGCGGATGCAACGGAGATGCTGGATCGGTGGGTTGAAGCGCACGTAACGGCCGATCCAGAAACGGCGCCCGAGTCTACCTGACGCGGGCGCCGTTTTTGAGCGCGAATCTGCCCCGGGCTTCACTTACGGGCGGTGTAGTCCTGGTAGGACTTCTCTTCCACGAAACGTGATCCCAGGGCCAGATTGACCTCTTTCTTGATGGCGGCGCGCTTGTCGTTGGTGACGTACACTGCGCGGGCCAGTTCAATAAATTTCGGGCCAAAATCCTGGGCGGCCTCCTGGTCACGAATATCGTCTTCAATCACCCACAGCTCTTCGTTGACGGCCTTTAGCTGCTTGCGAAGATCGGCAATTTCAGCAGCCTTGTCCTTTACCGCCTCGTCCCAGGTAGCGCTCAGTTCGTCCAGTTCGAGACGAACGTTCTTGACCTTCGCTTCATCCTTGATGCGCTCGGATTTGATTTCGAGGATGGTGATTTTGTCCAGCACCTCGCCAAAAGACACCGGTACCTTGATAACGTCTGCCATGTGGTCGTCCCGCCAGTAAACAGGGTGTGTTAAATAACAAAGCCGCCGGGCTGGAACAGTCAACGGCGGCTTGCGACTTTCTCTGGAATCAGCCTTTTACGTGAGTCAGCCAGCCACTGTGCTCAGCCAGCTTGCCCTTGACCGCATCAAAGTACATGCCCTGCAGCTTCTCGGTCACCGGGCCACGTTTGCCGGCACCGATCACTCGGCCATCAAGTTCGCGGATAGGCAGCACCTCGGCCGCTGTACCTGTAAAGAAGGCTTCGTCTGCGATATACACTTCATCACGGGTGATCCTGCGCTCCTTGACCGGAATGTTCAGCTCGCGGGCGAAATCCAGGATCGTGGCGCGGGTGATACCTTCCAGGCAGGAGGTAAGCTCAGGCGTGTGCAGCACACCATCACGCATAATAAAGATGTTTTCCCCGGAGCCCTCGGCAACGTAGCCTTCATTGTCCAGCAGCAGCGCTTCCTCGGCCCCGCCGGAAATGGCCTCATTCAGGGCCAGCATCGAATTTATATAGTTGCCGTTGGCCTTCGCCTTACACATGGTGATATTCACATGGTGGCGCGTGTAAGAAGACGTGCGCACCTTGATGCCCATTTCTTTGGCTTCCGGGGACATGTAGGAGGGCCAACTCCAGGCTGCAACCATCACGTGCACCTTGAGGTTATCGGCCCGCAGTCCCATGCCCTCGGAACCCAGAAACGCCATCGGGCGGAGATAGGCTTCATCCAGGTTGTTCTCCCGCACTGCCGCACACTGGGCGGCATTCAGCTCGTCCTTACTGAACGGCATCTTCATGTTCAGAATGTGAGCCGAACGGAACAGTCTATCGGTATGCTCTTTCAGGCGGAAAATAGCCGGACCGTTCGCGGTATTGTAGGCCCGCACACCTTCAAAACAGCCAAGGCCGTAATGCAGGGTGTGAGTCAGGACGTGCGTCTTGGCTTCCCGCCAGGGAACCATTTCACCATCCAGCCAGATAACGCCATCGCGATCAGCCATCGACATTCTTCATTGCTCCTAAAAAAGCGTTTTTCGGGGGAACCGGCATTCTAGCAGGAAAATCTGCCGGAATTGAATTTGCCTCAGGCATCAATCATCACTTTTTTCCACATGGCGCGGATGTAGTCACGCTCCTCGGCAAAGGCATCGCCTTCCACCTGGCTATTGAGATTCTGAAGCGCCCGTCGATGGATGGTCGAGCGAAGCGCGATGAAGGTTTCCCGGAGCTTCTCGGCATCTTCCACAGCCATCACACCGGCGCGGCCGAGTTCTTCCATCTGCCGAATATTGTCGGACCACTGGGTCAGCTCCGGATGCTCGGCACACCAGGCCAGCATCAGATACTGAACCATGAACTCGATATCAACGATACCACCGGTATCATGCTTGATATGGAACACCTCGGCCTGCCGGTTCTCTGGTGTGGCGAGGCTGGCGCGCATTTTCTCACGCATGTCGACCACCTCTTTGCGAAGCTTTTCACGGTCGCGGGATTGGCAAAGAATATCGTGGCGGATGGATTCAAAGGCTTCGAGAGTTTCACTGCAGCCAGCGACACCCCGGGCGCGTGCCAGCGCCTGATGCTCCCAGGTCCAGGCATCTTCCCGCTGATATTTTTCAAACGCCTGTAATGTGCTTACCAGAAGCCCCGAGTTGCCAGAGGGCCGCAAGCGCATATCAACCTCGTAGAGTTGGCCTGACGGAGTCTGAGTATTGAGGATGTGAACAATCCGTTGACCCAACCGGGTGTAGAAGACCGCGTTATCGATGGGCTTTTCGCCATCGGTCGCCAGCTCCGGATCAGCCTGATGCACAAATACCAGATCAAGGTCGGAGGTGTAGCCAAGTTCAATCCCACCCAACTTGCCATAACCAATGATGGCGAAATCGGTCTCACAGGCGGAACCATCTTTCCTTCTTGGGTAGCCATGGCGGCTGACCAGATTGGCGAAGGCCACGTCCACGACGTGGTCCAGAACCACCTCTGCGATCCAGGTCAGATAATCACTGACCTTCATCAACGGCAACGTGCCTTTTAGCTCCGATGCCGCTACCCGCAGAATGTGGGCCTTCTTGAAATGCCGCAGCGACTCCATCTGCTCTTCCAGATCCTCAAACGGAATCCGCAACATCTGCTGGCGCAGATCATCCTGCAACTCTGCCTTTGCAGGCGGACTGTAAAGGCTCTCGGCGTTAAGGAGTTCATCCAGCAACAGCGGCGTTTCTGCGAGCTGCCGGGCGATCCAGGGGCTCTCACTGCACAACCGGACCAACTGGGTACAGGCGCCCGGGTTCTCAATCAGCAACACCATATAGGCGGTTCGACGGAGGATGGCCTCGACCAGCTGCAACACCCTCGACAGAGTTTCGGAGGGGTTATCGACCTGGGTAAGCGCCTCAAGCAGCATAGGCATGAACTGATTGAGCCGTCTTCTCCCCTGGGTCTGAAGGTTCTGTACGGTCCGGTTGTCACGTAGATCCGCCAGTTCCGCCAACGTATTCTCGGGGGCTTCATAGCCACGGGATTTCAGCCAGTCGACGGCTGCGCCCTCTTCCATTTCAGCGAGCCAGAGTTCGAACCAGCCTTCTTCAAGCGACTTCTCATCGTCCTCCTCTTCTTCCTCGGTGGCGATGATATTGGCAAAATGGGTGGCCACGCGTGCCCTGTGCTCGGTGAGACTTTGCTCACACGCCTGCCAGGTCTCGAACCCCATGATTGTGGCAACCCGTGCCCTGGACAGCTCATCCTCCGGCAGAAGTTGAGTCTGCTTGTCTTCCATACCCTGAAGCGCATGCTCCAGGTTCCTCAGGAACACATAGGCTTCGCGCAGCTCACGCACCACCGATGAAGGCAACAGCTCCAATTCCTCGAGTTCCTTCAGGATGACCAGCAGTTCCCGCTGCTGAAGCTCCCGATCCCGCCCACCACGAATGAGCTGGAATGCCTGGACCACAAACTCAATTTCGCGGATACCGCCGCTACCAAGCTTGATGTTATTTTCGAGTCCCTTTCGGCGCACCTCCCGACCGATCATGGCTTTCATGCTCCGGAGGGACTCGAAGGCGCTGAAATCGATGTACTTGCGATAGACAAAAGGACGCAGGCTCTCCATCAGAACCTGGCCGGCCCTCTGGTCGCCCGCCACCACACGGGCCTTGACCATGGCATAGCGCTCCCAGTCACGGCCCTGGTCCTGGTAATAGGTCTCCAGTGCCGCGAAACTCAGAGCCAGAGCACCGCTCTGGCCATAGGGCCGAAGCCGCATGTCCACACGGAAGACAAAGCCGTCCGCCGTTATCTGATCCAGTGCCTGGATCAGCCGCTGCCCCAACCGCACAAAAAACTGCTGATTATCCAGTGAGCGACGCCCGCCAACAGTCTCCCCCTTGCTTGGAAAGGCGAAAATGAGGTCGATGTCCGAGGAAACGTTCAACTCCCGGCCACCCAGTTTACCCATGCCAAGGACCACCATTTTCTGGTCTGCTTCCTTGCCGGTCACCGGATCAGCCCCGCGAGGTGTGCCATATTGCTGGCAGGCGTCGCTGTAAAGCCAGCTGAGGGCGCCATCAATACAGATATCGGCGAAGGCGCTGGTCGCCGCCATGGTTTCTGCCAGATCCGCCCACCGCATCAGATCCCGCCAGATAATCCGGAACTGGGACTCCATGCGGAACTGCCTGAGGGCCGAATGCAGCGCCGATTCGCTATCGACCTCGGAGAGATAATCCTGCCAACGATCTTGCAGGTATTCAGGGGTGGTCGGCTCCGACAGCGAACGGGAAACCACCAGGGCCTGAATCTGCCCGGCATGGCGCTCCAGTGTCTGGCGCAGGAAAAGGCTGCGGGAGATTGCCGTAGCCACCACCGCGTCATCCATACCTTCCGCTGAGGTTAACCAGGCCGGAACTCCCTCCGGAAACACCGATTTCCAGCACCCTGCGACATCATCCGCCAGCGGTTTCGGAAGGCTGTGCCACGGCTCGGACATAATGCAAACCCCTGTCTCTCTGTTATATTTCCGGTACTGTATAACGAACTTCCCCGCAACTGAACAGGCCGCCGACACGGATGCAACGAAACCGCCGCCCATTGAATCCGGAACATCAGGAAACCCATCTGCCCATGGGCGGCCTGATTCGGAGCCGAATGAAGCGCCTGTTCGCAATACTGGGCGTGCTGCTTTCGGTACAGATTCTGATCATCTGGGCAGCCGAAGACCTTTCATTATTTGAAGCTGCCTGGCTGACAATGACCACACTGGTCACCGTTGGCTATGGCGATTATGCACCCCAGACCATGATCGGTCGGTTCAGCACGATTGTGCTGATGTTTATTACCTCCATTACGTTGCTGACCCTGATCGTCAGCGACTATATCGAGTACCGGTTCTATCGACGGGAACGGATTCTGACAGGAAGGTGGATCTATAAAATGAATGACCACATCATTATTGTTAACACGCCCCAGTGCGGGGGCGAGCAGTATTTCATGAGGTTTGCTTCCCAGATTCGGGAAATCCCGGGCTATGAAACCATTCCTATCATGATACTGACTCGCCAGTTTCCGATGGGACTGCCCACAGAACTCTCCGACATTGGAGTCGTGCACCATCACGGTGCAGGGTTCGACCCCGAGGCGCTAAAAGCAGTTCACGCCGGCAGTGCCAGACATATCATCGTGCTCGCAGCAGACGAAGCAGACCCCTATTCAGATAGCCTGACTTTCGACATCGCTCATCGATTGACGGAGTTGAATCTCGGCAGTCACACCATTGTCGAATGCGTCAACGACCAGAACCGGGGACGCTTCAAGGCGCTCGGTGTGAGGACCATCATCCGCCCTGTTCGAACTTATCCGGAAATCATGGTGCGTTCCGTGGTTGCGCCCGGCTCGGAAAAGGTTCTGGAGGATCTTTTCAACTACGAGCACGACCATCCCCATAGGTACGAGCTGAAGCTGGACGACCTGAACTGGGCGGACATAGTCAGCGCCCTGGTGCGTCATGGCATAGGGACTGCGCTCGCTTACATTGATGACGACAATGAAGTCATATGTCATCCGCCGACCAACGAGGAAATTGAAGGCAAGGGATTGATTGTGCTTGTTAAATCCACTGACACACCAGAGGTGTCAGTAGTGGAGGAAGCCCTGGAGCGATACCGGGTTTTCCTGAAGCAGTGGCGAGCCCACTCCGCCGCTCAGGAAACGGGCGAAGCAGAGCCAGAAAAAAACAAGTCTCCCGGCTAGAAACCACCGGGCTCCACAATCCGCCAGCTACTGCCCCGCACTGGCCAGCTGCAACTGGAGAACACCCAGCTGTGTGGCGTTTTCGGAAAGATCACGAACCGTCGATCCGCGAGCCAGCTCAGCGACCACACGCTCCCAAAGCTCCTCGCACCCCGCGGCAGCAGCTACATTTGCTACTTGCGAAAGATCCAAACGGTCGACTGGGAAGGGCTCGTCAAGCAGCCAACAGCTCCCCAACGCCTGAAGGAACTCGGTTACGGTTAGCGGTTCAGTCTTGCAAACAATCTCCGGGCGGTAGAGGCTCGCAAGAAAATACCCCTGCTCGGCCTTACTGACGAGATTCAGAAAAACGGGAACTTCCCGGGCCAGTTCAAGTGCCCGAGCGACCAAATGCCTGCCTTCACCGCTTTTCAGCTCAAACTCCACCTCGTGCAGTGGCCACCTGGCTTCATTGCCAGCCACACTGCCAGAATCGACGGCGATCTCGATGACACTCTGCCCCTCTTCCAACCAGAGCACGTTACGCTGGAAGTTGGTTTCAAACACCACCTGCAGACTGCCGAGATCCAGATCGGTATTCAGCGGTGTGTCTTCCAGAAGCGACAAATCCAGATCCGGACCTGATACCGGCCACTCCCACTCTTCGCGCCGGTGGGCGCCATCAACGAATTCACCCCGGGTTTTCAGAGTCTGGATGTAGTCATTACCGGCTTTGCGGATTCTCAAAGTGGCTTTGGCGCGATTCAAGTCGGCTTTGGGGGTGTCGAAATAGCGATTGACCAGGGATTTGTTTTTTCCAGGTCGAACCTCGGGGCGGGCTGAAAGCCACTGCAAAGCCTGCGCCTGGGCAGCTTCAGAAACACTGAGCTTGATTTCCAGTTCGGTTGCCATTTCCACGACCTTTTCTCATGTTCATAATCGCAAGAACCGGCGACCCTGAGGTCGCCGGTTTTCATACTACAGGATTAGCCGGTTGGCTGATCAGAAATAGTAGACAGCACCAACTGCTGCAATAGACTGCTCGTCGCCAGAGGCGCCTTCCAGGCTGTACTCGTTAGCTGCGTCTGAACCAGACAGGTAGCCTTCGAAGTAAACGTACATATGATCAGACACGCTGTGCAGAGCCTGCAGGATTACGGTGTCTTTCTTGTCGCCAGAAGCATCGTCCTCCAGCATCTGGTAAGACAGAGCGAACTGGTTCGCGCCCATGGTGTACACACCCATTACGCCAACGATGTCGTTTACGTCTTTGCGGGTCTGATATTCGCCAATCACGCTGAAGTCGCCAGCACTGTAGGTCGCAGTCAGACCGTAGCTGTTTTCGTTGTTACCAGCAGAGCCGTCGTTACTATCCATACCGACTGATACTTCAAGCGCATCTACAGCATAGGTTGCAACCAGCTGGTAGGGGTAAGATTTTTCACCGCTAGTTGATTGCTCTTCAAGTGCAAAACCAGAAGGTGAGTTAGGATCAGCGACAAGCGCTGTAGAAGTAGCGGATTCACCGTCACCATTAACCTGAACCGCTGCCGACAGAGTCACCCCGCCGAAAGACGGAGACATGTACTGAACCAGATCGCCTTCGCCGGTCTCGTAGTTGCCGAAGATATCTGAACCCACTTCGTGGAAATTGCCGATCTTGACGATGGCACTTTCATAAACAGAGTCGTCAGAGCCAACCCAGATTTGACCAAAGTGGTCGCCCCTAACACCGATATAAGCTTCATCCAGAGAGTCGATACCGCTGCTGCTGGACTTGTCGTCAGCATTGATGCCTTCCAGCTCCAACTTGAAGAAGCCGGTGATGCCCGGAGCAATTTGGTGGTCGTGCTTAACGCCCAGAGTGGAACCGTTGTCAGCGTGCTCAACCTCGGAGCCACCGCCATCAACGTTGGTGTGCTTCAGCACGTACTGGATGTTGCCGTATACAGAAGGCATGGAGTCCATCTTGGCCGCCAGCTCGGACGCTGACATTTCAGCCTGTGCGAAAACACTGCCAGAGAAGGTGGCGGCTGCAATAGCAGATGCGATGAGCGTTTTTTTCATGTTGCGTCTTCCTTTTTGAGTTAACTCAGGTTTTAGCGACGGGTTCTTATCCCGATTTTGTAAGGCTTCACCAGTCAGGCTGGATGAGGCCGTTTCTGCATTACCCCTGCGTCAGCTTGATGACACACAAGTAACTTTTCTTCTTCGAATAAATCTGAAACACTCCAGGACCATACAGCTCAATCACTTACAGAACCTTCCTAAAGTGCTGAATAATGGAGGTTTTTTAAACAATCATTCTCATTTTGCAAATTAACTGCGCTGCATTTTTAGCTCTTTTGGCACCATTGCAGGCCAGCATGACGGCCTGCGCTCGATACTAGTGCAGCGACCTATTCACGCCTTTGTCTATTCTCAAGCATGAAGGTGACAGGCCCGTCATTCGTTAACCCAACCTTCATATCCGCGCCAAACCTGCCTTCCCCTACTCTATCCGGCCCCAGGCGTGAAATCGCGTCTGCCACAAACGATTCGTAAAGCCTGTTGGCGTCATCCGGCCCCGCAGCCAGGGAAAAACCGGGCCTGGTTCCGGAAGACGTATCGGCCGCCAAAGTGAACTGTGGAACAACAAGGAGGGAACCACCGATATCCAGCAGGCTGCGATTCATCCGCCCGGCATCATCGGGAAACACACGGTAAGTGAGGATTTTTCGGCAAAGTTCCCTTGCCTCACGCTCGCTATCTCCTTTTTCGACGCCCAGTAACAGCAAAAGGCCTTTGTCGATCGAGGCTAACTGCTCACCGCCCACGGTAACACTGGCTTGCGAAACTCGCTGGATCAATCCTTTCATCAACTGCCTTGAGGACGATTGAACAGGTCAAAATTAAAATCGGGCAAGAGTGTATCCATGCCAATTTCCGGCAGCAACCCTCAAAACGCAATTCAGCCAGCACTTTTTTCAGTTTTCGCGACAACGGACTCAACACCGCGAATGAGCGCATCGACAATAGCTGGCTCCGATGCAGAGTGGCCCGCATCCCGGATGATCTGGAATTCTGCCTCCGGCCAGGCCTTACTGAGCGCCAGGGCATTATCCAGAGGACAAACCATATCGTAGCGTCCGTGTACGATAATCCCGGGAATGTCCGCCAGGCGGTGCGCATTGCGAAGGATCTGGTCGGGTTCAAGAAAGGCGGCGTTCATGAAATAGTGGCATTCGATCCGTGCCAGCGCGATGGCCACGTGGGGATGGCCGAAATGCTCAACTACCCTGGGGTTCGGATGCAGGGTTGCACACTTACCCTCCCAGATTGACCAGGCCTTGGCCGCCTGGATCTGCTCGAGCTCGTTGGTACTGGTCAACTTCCGGTAATAGGCCGCCACCATATTATCCCGCTCGGCTTCCGGAATCTGCGCCTCGAAGTCTGACCAGTAGTCCGGAAACACGCGGCTGGCCCCTTCCTGGTAGAACCACAGAATATCACGGGGACGACAGAGAAATATGCCCCGCAGAACCAGCCCCGACACTCGTTCCGGGTGTGACTGGGCGTACACAAGACTCAGGGTCGACCCCCAACTGCCGCCGAACAGAAGCCACTTATCGATACCCAGGAACGAGCGTACCGCCTCCATATCCTCAACCAGCTTGTCGGTGCTGTTATCCTCGAGCTCTGCTAGCGGCGTGGAACGGCCGGCACCGCGCTGATCCATAAGAATAATCCGGAACCGCTCGGCATCGAAAAACCGCCGGTGATAGTCCTCGCACCCACCCCCCGGGCCACCATGAACAACGAGAACCGGCATCCCGTCGGGGTTTCCACTTTCTTCAACGTAGAGTTCATGAGGTGGATCAACGGCAATACGGTGCTGGGCGTTGGGCTTGATTTCCGGGTACAGGCTGAGCATGAAGCGCTCCGTTTAAAGGATTTACCCGGAGTTTAGCTTAAGCGAAAAGAAAGAGGCATTCCGTAGAGGGGAGTACAAAAGGAAATGGGGTCAGATGAAGACTTTCATCTGACCCCATTAAAGACGTTACTTCTTGCTGGCGCGCTTACGCTCGTTCTCGGTCAGAAGCTTCTTGCGCAGCCGGATGGACTTCGGCGTCACTTCCACCAGCTCATCGTCGTCAATAAACTCCAACGCCTGCTCAAGCGTGAACTTGATGGGGGGCACCAGGCCGATGACTTCATCCTTGCCGGAGGCACGCATGTTGTCGAGCTTTTTGGCTTTGGTGGGGTTCACCACCAGGTCATTGTCCCGGCTATGAATACCACACAGTTGCCCTTCATAGATCTCCTGCCCCGGATCCAGGAACAGCTTGCCGCGGCTCTGCAGGGTTTCCAGCGAGTAGGTCAGCGCGGTACCCGTAGCCATCGACACAATGACGCCGTTCTGGCGGCTGGTAACGTCCCCAACCTTGATCGGGCCATAGTGGCTGAACGTGGACGTAAGGATGCCGGTACCTGAGGTCATGGTCAGGAAGGTATTCCGGAAACCAATCAGGCCGCGAGCGGGAATGGTGTAGTCCAGACGCATGCGGCCCTTGCCATCCGGCACCATGTTGGTCAGGTCGCCCTTGCGCAGCCCCATTTGCTCCATGACGGCACCCTGGTGCTGCTCTTCGATATCCACGATGACGTTCTCGTACGGCTCCTGCTTTTCGCCATCCACTTCCTTGATAACCACTTCGGGGCGGCCAACGGCCAACTCAAAGTTTTCGCGTCGCATGTTCTCGATCAGAACTGAGAGGTGCAATTCGCCACGACCGGACACCTTGAACTTGTCGGCAGAGTCGCCTTCCTCAACACGCAGCGCAACGTTATGCAGCAGTTCTTTTTCCAGACGCTCCTTGATGTTCCGGCTGGTAACGTACTTGCCTTCCTTGCCGGCAAACGGCGAATCGTTGACCTGGAAGGTCATGGATACAGTCGGCTCATCCACCGTCAGTGCTGGCAGCGCTTCAACGTTGGCCTGGTCACAAAGGGTGTCGGAGATGAACAGCTCATCCATACCGCTGACACAGACGATGTCGCCAGCCTGGGCTTCGTCTACCTCGACACGCTGCAGACCGGAATGCCCCATGATCTTTAGGATTCGGCCGTTGCGCTTTTTGCCGTTGGCGCCAATAGCGGTTACCGGCGAATTGGTTTTGATCTTGCCGCGCATGATACGGCCGATGCCGATCACGCCAAGGAAGCTGTTGTAATCCAGCTGGGAAATCTGCATCTGGAACGGGCCGTCCGGGTCGACATTGGGTGCCGGGACATGGTCAACAATCGCCTGGAACACGGCATCCATGTTGTCATCCAGCTTTTCGTGATCCAGCCCGGCAATACCGTTCAGGGCGCTGGCGTACACAATCGGGAAGTCCAACTGCTCGTCAGTGGCGCCCAGGTTGTCAAACAGGTCGAATACCTGATCCACAACCCAATCCGGACGGGCGCCAGGACGATCGATCTTGTTAACCACAACGATCGGACGCAGACCCGCGGCAAACGCCTTCTGGGTAAC
>LULR01000138.1_pt1 | contig 17257 bp, 9 predicted proteins | sample 729471 | NCBI WGS metagenome assembly LULR01 (sample SAMN03860284, study PRJNA289734) | marine metagenome | biome: seawater column; feature: ocean; material: water; isolation source: Red Sea water column Station 108 - depth 500m | place: Saudi Arabia: Red Sea | collected 2011-10-15 | depth 500 m
ATCAATAAGAGTGTATGTTCCTTGACCATTATATTTCCCATCCTTCCATTCTCCTTTATACTTACTTCCCTCATGAAAAGTGTAAGTCCCTTGACCATTTCGTTTCCCTTCCTTCCATTCCCCTATATACATATTTCCATTAGGATAATATATAACACCCAGACCACTTGGTTCCCCGTTCTCTACTTGACCATTATAATTTGGGTGGGTGTCTTTATCCCCAAAACCCATCCATACATCACCAGAAGAAGTTTTCCATTTGTAAAGTATTTCCCCCTTATGCTTATCTCCAAACAGAGGAGAAGAAAGGGAAAGTATGGAGAGGATGATGAGAATATGTTTCACTTGGTTTCCTATTGGTGGTTTATGAGAACTCAATATATACAAGAATTTGGGAGTTTTTTCAAAAATATTTGAAATTTACTTGGAGGGTGTTTGACTTTGAAGAATTAGAGGGTGTTAATCACAGGGAATGAATGTGTCACTTGGAGAACAATCTTCTGCCAGTACAGAGCGTTATTCGCACCTTAGTGAGGAAGAAACTTTGGAAACTGGAGCAGCCATATCCAAGAAGCTGTATGGATAATTTGCGTACAAATTTACGTACAAATGGTTTTTCCAAAAATTGCAAATCCCGTAAACCGTTGGTATTGCTGGTGGCCAGAGGTGGAATTGATGTCTGGTTTAGTAACGGGAGAGTCACTACAGGAGAAGGTTGCTAAAGGAGCTGTCAACTAACCTGGCTACACTGATGGTTGAGGAGAATTGAGAGGATGAAGCAAGTTGGTATTACTCCCCACTAATTCTTCAAAGTCAAACACCCTCCAAGTAAACTCCCACACTCTTGAAAAAGTAAATTTATTAAAACAATCTCAACATAATTATTTAATTTATACGGGTCCTCCCCCTCCAGAATACATAACTTCATTTACTTCACTGTCACGTGCAGCTTTAGGTTTTGCTGCCAGGATTGCATCGAAGAGTGGAAAATTGTCAGAATGAACTGCATAGTCAGCATAAAGAAACATAGAAGCAGACCAGGCTTGTCGTGCATATCCCATAGGTTGTCCGCTTTTACCGTGTATCCACTCGTTGAATTCTAAACCTTCTGAAATGCCTTTTAGATTAGCCTCAGCCAGCGAAGCCAGCATGGACTCAGCCTGTTTGTTGCACCCATGTTTTACAAGTGCCGCAATATGGAAACCACCAATCATTGGCCAAATGCCTCCGTTATGATATTGATCTGGAAGGTTCAGATTCCTGCTGCGATAATACTCTCTCCAGTTAGTGTCACCTGGATAAATCGGAGGGTGAATTGCTTTAGTAGGGAAGGGCATAGTCATGTCAACCTGCCGCATGTAGCTTAGTATTTTTTCAGATCGATTATAGTCAGCAACTCCTGTTAAGATTGCCAGAAGATTTCCCAAACTGTCACACCAATCACCATACTCACGAAAGGCAACCCAAGGAAAATAATAGGGTCGACTTGAGATGGTTCCCATGTTGTGGTAAAGCATAAACCATTCTAAGTGAAAGGACTTTAGTTTTTCTAAATGTTCTGCAAATTTTTGGGTATTCCAAGTTCTTTCTATCCACATTAATAAGTTTATGCGTTGATGAATATCTGCAGGTTCAATCAGGTTTTGCACATCTGCTTTAAGAGTCATTTTAGTAGGCATTTCTTCGTATGCTAAACTGGCTGCATAATACAATACGTTGTCGTACAGAGTGTTATAGCGGACAGCAAACAAATCCATCCAGTTACCTGCCTCTGGAACTTCTAAAAGACCACACTCATTTATATCCTGGTAGCTTAACCAGATCATTGCCCTTTTAATCTGAGTCCAGCTAGACTTCAAAAAATCGATATCATTGGAGGCTTGCTGGTAGAGAAAATGTCCGAGTATGTACCAAAGATTCGAATCTGCAGCACCTGCATTTTCCGAACTGACGTAACCTGAATCCGGATTAACATTAAGATGAATAAGTCCACGTGAAGATTGGTGTGTTCCCATTGTTTCCAAAGAAGAACGGATGGTTGCAAGCAGATCAGGATCCCCGGAAGTGGTCGCTCCCAAAGATATTATCATGCTATCTCGTGCCCATATCTGTGGATATCCCGTAGTTAAAGATGAAGCACGAAAACCATGCGGAGTGATGCAGTCATACAACACATCAAGAGCTCTTTTACGAGCCTCTTTAATTATGGAACTTCCTTGCATGTTAGGTGTCGGCTTTTACTTCTGGATTACCTGTTTCAGGAAAATTTGGTATCAAGATTAACTCATTATGTTCGTTATTTTGAAACCCATCTTAGTCTTAACAATGGCTTTATTAAATTTGTTATCTTTTTACTCATTCATTAGTGTTGTATAAAAAAATTATCCCATCTTAAAATTTCAAGCAGTCAAGTGTTTATTAACCAAAGGTAATAATCTTTGTATTCAAAAATTATTTTAAGGTTTTACTGAACTTTTCTTATCTAGAGTACAGACTTCAATTGACAAGCTTTAATCCCTGACAGAGGTGGACAAAAGGTATATCATCATTAGATTCTTTTTTCAAGAATAGGATAGGTTCAAAGAAGAAATAACAACTTGCACACAATAGCTCTCCACAATGATCAGGAAGGTTCTTTTGTAAGATCTTAACGTATTTTAAAGGTGCGAATTTCAAAGGGTTTAAAGTTCAAAGAGAGTGGAGATGCGTGTAATTCCCCTATGTCTTCCCATTCCAGCAGATTAGTCTCCTGAAGTCGTGCTTCAGGTTCCATCAGTTCTATCTGTGCAACGCCTGACCGTCCAAAGCGTTCCACAAGTCGAAAGACCCAACAATTTTCTTTTTCAGCACGTTTGAGTGCCTCTAGGCCTACGCTTTTGCTGTATATATTTACAGGTGGGTGCAATTCTTCAGCTGCCTTTCCTGGATACAACAAGGGAGGCTGATTGTATTGCAGGGCCTTTGCTATCACTTCAGATTGCATTAAATCATGTTGATGTATAAAGAGGCAGTAACTGAATTCATGACAACCCAAATCAGCATCAGAATCTGGATAAGTGGGGGAACGGAGCAAGTTTAGATCAAGAATATTTTCATGGACCTTATGTCCATATTTACAATTGTTAATCAATGCAATTCCTCTATCAATGCTGGATAGGTCAACATATTTTTGGCCTACAACTTCGAAACGTGCCATGTCCCAACTTGTGTTACGGTGGGTGGGACGTCGCACATATCCATATTGAATGTCAAACGTGGCAGTGTCGGCCTGGATGTTTACGGGGAAAGACGTTCGCAGCATACGATGGCACTCCTGCCACTCAACCAGCGTGTAAAACTCCAGTGCCTTGCTTTTTTTACTGAGTGTGATTTTTTGAGTGATAGTTGATTGACCTATGCTGAGCTCGAACTTGAGACCTTGGCGAATCACTCCTTGGCCTGTACTGGACCATCGTTTGCCTTGGGCGGTTTCCAGTGCCATTTCTTCATAGCTGATGTCCACTTCCCAAGCATCCCAGTTGTGAGGACGGTCTTCATAGAGGGTCAAATTGTTCCCTGGCTCTCCTGCTACAATCATTTCAAGTTGCATGTCCTTGTCGAAGGCACTCAGCAGCTGACCGTTCTCGTTGAATTCGTAGCGGACCAGATCATTTTCCATAACCAGTGACTCGACTGATTCTGCTAAGGGTATACCTCCTTCTCGATACAGTGTACAGATGGCTTGAGGATCCATTTCCAGCTGTGTTGTAATCGCACCATCGCTGTCCTGTTGCATATCAATAGGGTTGCCTGAATCATCCACCAGTCCACCTTGCCAATCTTCAGGGAGTTGGATTTCACGGGTGTATGGTACATTCAGTGTGTTGATAACAGTCAGTGCTTCTACATCTTGATGCAGGACTTTGTCAGCTGTCTCGGCTCGGATCTTGGAGCAGGCTATTAGTGCCTCTGCATGCTCGCGTTCTGTCACCTCATAAACACCTCTGATACTGGAACCCGGTAGGATGTCATGAAATTGATTTATAAGCAGTTTTTTCCAGATGCCGTCCAGTCTCTTGATAGGATAATCCTTAAGTTCACCCAGGGCTAGGAAGTATTCTGTTTCCCTAAGACTCTGTTCTAATAGTCGATTCCCGCGCTTGGTTCTAGCCTGAGTGGTGTATGTTCCTCTGTGCATCTCTAGATAAAGTTCTCCCGACCACACGGGTAGTTGATCCAGTTGCTTCGCAATCCCTGCAAAGTAATGATCCGCTCGCCCGAATTTAACCTTGGGTACTCCTTCCAAGTTTTGTTGACGAAGTCCGCGTTCAATCATTTCGGCAGTGGGACCGCCGCCGCCATCACCCACTCCAAACGGGCATAGCATTTCATTCAAAATCGATTTTTCAACAAACTGTTGTTCCGCCTTTTGTAGTCCGCAGGGTTGGAGATCACTGTTGTAGTTGTCTTCCGGAGGAAAATGAGTAAGCACTTCTGTGCCTTCAATTCCACGCCAGCGGAATGTGGTATAGGGAAACCGGTTGAACTGACTCCAGCTTATCTTCTGTGTCATCAAATAATGTATTCCCGCGAGCTTAAGTATCTGTGGCATGGAAGCAGAGTACCCGAAAACGTCCGGAATCCAACAGTTGGTTACTTCTACACCGAATTCGTCCATGAAGTAGTTCTTACCGTGTATCAACTGACGCACCATTGATTCACCGCTGATCAGGTTGCAGTCTGGCTCTACCCACATGCCTCCCTGGAGTTCCCAGCGTCCATCGGCCACTTCTTTTTTGATGCGTACAAAGAGGTTGGGATAGTTTTCCTTGACGAACTGATAGTGCTGAGGCTGTGAAGCTCCAAAGACGTAATCAGGATAGCGTTTAATCAGATCAAGTTGGTTGGCGAAGGTGCGTGCTGATTTACGGATGGTTTCCCTTACAGGCCAAAGAAAACCGGTATCGATATGAGCATGTCCAACGGTAATCATTGTAGGTGCGCTTGAATGAGCCGGCTGAGTAAGCAACGGTGCAAGGATCTCCCGGCAAATCCCTGCACGATCGGGATCGTCCCGGAATTCGTTGGTGGATTCTACCAGACTCTTGAGGATACGAGCATGACGGGTACTGAACTCAGGAACTGTATCGAGCAAACCATTCAGCAGTTCCATATCCAGCCGGAGTGAATAGAGTTCACGATGGAAGCGAGCTATGCGCATCCGATTGACTTTTCCAAGGTAGTTACCCTGCCGATCAACACTTCCGCGAGGAGGATCACTGGGTTGGTTGATTCCCATGATGGAGTTAGCAGCACCTTCTACCCAGAGATCTACAGGCTCGCCACCCTGGGCTTTGGTAGTGAGAATGAATGTGTGGCGGGTGACATTGCCAAAAGCACTGCCGTTGGTCAGTCCTTGAATGGGATCTCCTTGTGGTGAAAAGATAAGGGCCTCGCCATTGAAATCCAGGTGGGCCACCACCTCCTGCTCCTGCCATTTTTCTGGAATTCGGCCTTGCAGATGAAACCATGCGCTTTCCCAAGCTTGACCCCATTCCTGACCTTCTTCAATCCGCTGGTACTGTAGTCGAAGCCTCTCTCCAAAAGGAACCGGATCCTTACTGTTGGCGAATTTTGCCTCCAACAACTCGAACTGACTAAGGATGAGTGCTTCCAGACGCTTTATAAATTGATTGATCTTGGTCAGGTATAACTTTTTCTGGCTGTCAAGAATCAAGGAACACCTTTCAAGTCTGAAAATACAAGCGGTTGTATCGAAATTCGATAGGATGTATTCATGTTATAAGTGCATAACCCAGAAATTTTCATCATCAACACCGTCAAACTGACTGAAGTCCTCAAAGGGAGTCTTAAATCCATATCACTTCATAAGTCTTCTGTTGAGCTTGTGGACCACTTGTACTTACTGTTGGGAGGACACATCTAGCAAAGCCAACTGGAATTCCCTTCGCGATTGCAAAATGGTGTGGAAGATGAGCTCCGGTAATAGTTTCGTAGTAGATTAAATTGACACATGCTCCAACTACTTCTGGCTCCTGTCAAGTAGCTAAGTTTATTTCGACTTAAACTAGGCTACTACTGAAATGATGGAGTTTTTATTGAAAATTCATAAATTTTCACAATTTATTTGTAAATGCAAGAATTAATTATAATAATCTAAATTTGAACCATCAAATGCGGATTTTCTTATAATCGAGAAAGATGATATCAAGAATTGGTGAGTTGATATGGGTTGTTCCAGTTTCGTTTACGTTAGATATTTAGGCAACTAACCTCCTCAATCTGAAACACATTCTTAAATCTCACTGATACTAAAAAGGATAACCACGTGCCGTCAAAACGTAGTGAGTAAATAGCAAACATTTAATAATTCTTATTTTTTTCTTGATAAACAATTAGAATTTTTTTATATATAGTCTTTACATAACATGATTTTCTATGATCAAGTTGTGATTTTCCCAACAACCCGGCGTCAATAATTACGCAGGAATTTTGAGGATAAATGCTTTGCAAAAAGATTTTCCTCCAACACCTAAGACGGAGAGTACTATGAATAAAGAAAATATAGAAGTTCAAAATAATATATCGAATCGGCACGAATTTAACACAACTGCCGCTGTCGCTGGAAGTGGTAAGGAGGCACAAATGAAAATTGCAGGTAGTCTGATGAAAACGCTGATAGGAGTTGCCTGCGGACTACTTGTTTGTGTCGGCATTGCTCAAGCCAAAAAAACAGTGACTTGGGGTATGTGGGGCAGCCCTGCAGAAATTAAAACCCATCAAAGGGTGGCGGATGCCTTCATGGTGTCTCACCCCGATATAGAAGTTATCATCTGGGGACAACCATGGGGAGATTATTTTACCAAGCTCAAGACACTCTGGGCGGCAGGTGACAAGGAAGGCATACCAGATGTACTTTTTCTCTCACCAGTTGTGACTTATGCGGGACAGGGTGTGCTTGAGCCATTGGACCCGTTCATTAAAGCTTCTGGTTATGACACGTCGGATTACTGGCCCTCGCTTTTACAATTCGGGATATTAAAGGGAACGATTTATGGTTTACCTCGTGACATCGGACTTGAGGTTCTTTATTACAACAAGGACATCTTTGACGAAGCAGGTGTTGCCTACCCAACCAATTTTTGGACATGGGATGACCTGAAAGCTGCTACCAAGAAGCTTTCAAAAATCACAACCAGTGGTCGGGTACAGCGCTATGCTCTGGGAGCAGAAGGTGGTAAGTATCAGTTATTTGTCGGACAGAATAGGGGTAGTATCCTCGATGATATGGTTAATCCAACAGCTTGTACTTTGACCAAACCGGCCGCAGTTGAAGCCATTAAGTTCTTTTCGGGGTTGATGGATGCCAAGTTGGCAATTCGACCTTCTGCGTTGAGTCAATCTGGCGGTGATGCCGGTGTGTTTCAGAGTGGACAGGCTGCTATGATCATTCAGAATGCCAGTCGAATCTCGGCATTCAATGCAGCAAATATGAACTACGATGTAGCCACAGTACCAATCCCTGCAGACGGTCAGCGTGCTGGGGCGGCCGGTGGCGCTGCCTGGACGATGAGCAAGCACAGTGACGATAAAGAGACCGCATGGACATTTCTTTCATGGTTGCAAAGTACTAATGGTGGGCAGGCGATATACACAGCTTCGGGTGAGATTTTACCTGCTCTCCGCTCAACTGCAGTGTCAGACGCTTTCCTTGGAATCAATGCACCTCCGGCTAACCGTGTTGCGTTCATTCTTGAAGGAAATAACACAAAAATAGGACGCAGTGGATACTTCCCCAACTGGGGCACTCTTAACGGGAAAATAATTAATCCAAATCTAAGTCGAATCTGGTCTGGAGCAGATCCGGTGGAGACTGTACTCAAGCAACTCTGTAATGACGTCGATGCTTTTCTTCAGAGCAAGGGGCTGGGCTTCTAGTTGAATCACATTTATGTGGGTTCGTCTTTAACGGGGAACCCACATTAAAGATTGTTTTCTTAAAGATATATTTGTGAAACAAAGCAACTTAAATTACTGAATGCTACACTGATTTATGGGATGATTCAACAAAGTTACTGACCAATGAGAAACAACCAACAGGAAGAAACATTCAATTATATTTGATTAGGTCAATCTAAACACTTGGTTTAAATTAACATGATTGTTTTTCAGAACTTCAATTGCTGGCAGATTTGCAGATATGACATCTCACTGTTATTTTAATTTTGGTAGTCTATGAAAGTCTTAATTGTTTTTCAAGCTTGCCGGAGAAGGGTTCTTATCTGTCAATGAATGAACACTATCTTCACTTATTTCCCCGATGGCAAAACCCCAGCGCATTGATTCCCAATGGAAACATTGGAATCCCCAACAGCAGAGCGAGGGATATCTTTTCTTGCTCCCAAGTTTGTTTGGGTTTTCTACCTTCGTAATAATTCCAATACTAATTTCGTTAGCTCTGAGTTTTACTGAATGGGATTTAATCCGACCTGTAAGTTTTGCAGGTTTTGGGAACTATTACGAGTTGCTGACAGCTGATCGTATTTTTTTGAAAGTAGCCGGCAATACGCTAATTTACGTAATCTTAATTGTTCCGGGACAACTTCTGTTAGGGCTGATTCTGGCGGTAGCCTTGAATCAGTCTCTTCGTGGAATTCTTTGCTACCGGCTTGTAATCTTTATGCCGGTTATAACAAATATTGTGGCAGTGGCGATTGTGTTCCAGTTTTTTCTAAACCGAGATTTTGGGATTGCCAGTGGCTGGATCTGGCAGATTGCCGATGCGACTGGCTGGCCTGTTGCACCGCCTGATTGGTTGAACAGTCAAGAGCTTTCAAAAGTAGCGGTTGCTATGCTGACTGTTTGGAAAAACGTTGGTTTTTCGATGATGATTTACTTGGCTGGCCTCCAGTCGGTACCTGACTCATTATATGATGCTGCACGTGTTGATGGAGCTGGGAATTGGCAAAGTTTTTTTCATATCACCCTCCCTATGGTAAGTCCAACCACTTTTTTCCTGCTAATCATACAAATGATTGGTGCGTTTCAATTGTTTGCTGAACCCTATGTTCTTACTAGAGGTGGTCCGGCACAATCTTCTTTATCCATAGTGCAATATATTTATCAGAATGCCTTTGAATATGGCCTGATGGGAAAGGCAGCTGCTATTGCATGGCTGCTTTTTGTGGTAATCCTGTTCATGACACTAGTGCAATTTTGGTTACAGCGACGATGGGTTCACTATGAATCTTAAGACACTTGAAACTCAAAAAAGTCCTAAGGCAGTCAAGATGGACAGAAAGCTCCAAAGAGGACTTTTACATCTTTTTCTGATGATTGTTAGCTTCATCATGCTGACGCCTTTTCTTTGGATGTTAAGTACATCCTTAAAATTCCCAAATGAAATTTTTACTTATCCACCTATCTGGATCCCCAGCAAGATCCGTTGGGAGAATTATTTTGATGCATTTAATGCTGTACCATTTGGCCGCTACTATTTCAACAGTATCCTGGTAGCTCTGTCTGTGACATGTATTGTTCTTCTTACATCTTCTTTAGCTGCTTATGCTTTTTCGAGACTTAAGTTTCGTGGGCGAGAGATTTTATTTATCACTTATCTTGCAACCTTGATGATACCATTTCCTGTTCTGCTCATTCCCAACTTCCTGATCGTTCGTGAATTTGGCTGGCATGATACCTATGCAGCCCTCATTCTGCCACCTGCTTTTTCGGCAGTCGCTACATTTCTCTACCGACAAGCCTTCAGGGGTATCCCCCCGGAACTCGATGATGCTGCACGAATAGATGGGGCATCTTCATGGCGCATCTGGTGGAATGTGATTATGCCAAATGCAGGTCCCGTGACTGCAGCACTGGGGATTTTCACCTTTTTGGGGAATTGGAATGAGTTTCTGTGGCCGTTGGTGGTGACCAACAGGGCAGAGATGCGTACGATTCCAGTTGGACTGAGTTTTTTTCAGGGTCAGTACAGTGTTCAATGGGAACTTCTTATGTCAGCAGCAGTCATTGCTTTATTACCGATAGTAGTTATCTATCTTTTTGCACAAAAATGGATTATTCGTGGTGTTACTATTTCTGGAATGGGGGGTCGATAAATTATTTCTTATCCGGTAATATTGTTTAACACTTGAATGTATTCAGATGCTACATTCAAAGTGTCTCAACCAAATTAAAAATAAACAAAGATTGTCAAAGCAGATTAATGTACAAAAAATATTGATTGAATATGAAATTACTTGCTATTTTTGCACATCCCGATGACGAGGTTTTCTCATGCGGAGGAACTCTTGCCAGATATGCTGATGAAGGCCATCAGGTCAGCCTAATCTGTGCCACACGTGGAGAAGAGGGTGAAATAGTCCACCCAGACATAGATCCCAATAGTTACCCAAAAGGTCCGAAACGGGGTAAATTGCGTGTTGATGAACTTGCGGCTACTTGCAAAGCTTTAGGTATCTCCCCTCCAATTTTCTTGGATTATCAAGATTCAGGCTTCCCAATTGAAGTTGGTTTGAAGAATCCTCAAGCCTTCATGAACGCAGATATTTTTAAAATTGAGGAAAAAATACTGGATCGCATTGGTTCTATTAATCCGGAAATCATCATTACCTTTGATCCTCATGGTATGTATGGCCATATCGATCACATCACAATTCATCGTGCTGCTCTTGCGGCCTTCTGGTCAGCGGGAAGCGTGATGCAGCCAGCACCACAAAGGTTGTATTATCCTGTTAGAACTATCACTCAGGTGGAAGAAATGCAAAGGAGATTTACAGGTTCTTCAAACTCCGATCTTGACCCTAAAATATTCGGAGTATCTGATGACTCAATCTGTGCCAAAATTGATATTTCTGGTTATGCTGATCACAAACGTTTAGGTGTTTATGCACATCGGTCTCAGTTTGGAACGGAAGAACACATTAACGAATTGCTCGATGGGCGCCCCAACTTTTTTAAGTTCGAATCCTTTGTGCTTGGGGGTGCTCGTGGAGGATTCCCAGCTAATCGATTGAATGATCTGTTTGATGGATTAGGCTAACAATATTCAGGAAAAATGGTTAAAGTTTCAAAATTATAGCTTATTACAGTGGATTTTTTGATTTGATAACTTGAAAGACATCTACAACATTTAGATCCAATTGACCACATTAAGCTTCGGTTATCACTTTATGGGTGACTGTAATTAAGTAAAACCGAAAGAATAGGAATAAAATGTTGATCAGAGGAATTAGCATTAGTGGATTAGTTTTGGTAATTTGTTTCTTGTTAGCAAGACCAAACGAATCTGATGGTCGGCTAAATCTGCAATCTACTGACCTTCCCGGAACTGGGAGGGTTAGTGTATTGTCGGAAAAACTGTCCAAACCAAAGTTATCCTGTTCTGAGGAATTCATCACACACAACCTGGATCACTACACATCTGTAGAAGGAGACACTGTGGACCAGTTTGAAGCTAATGGTGCAGGTGTTGCCTTGGGGGATCTTGATGGCGACAGCGACCTTGATATAGTTCTAGGTAATGACTCAGGTACTAACACTATACTTTGGAACCAGGCTGCTCAAAACTTGGATGAAGGTTTATTTCCAAATTTTTTAAGTGAACACATGCCCTTTGGTAATACAAGAGCAGTCAACCTGGTAGATGTGGACGCCGACGGAAGACTTGATATCGTCATAACCCGCCGTAACGGTGCATTTAACTACTTAAGAAACACACCCCAAACTATTTCAGAGCAAAGTCTCAGCGGCATTAAAAGAGTGACTGAAACTAGTTTTGTTCATCAGGTTTTGCCGGGAATTGCCTGGCCAGCCTATGCCATGAACTGGGCTGATCTTGACCTTGACGGAGATCTGGACTTAGTTACCGGATCATACGATGCTAGTCTATTGGAGAATCAGGGCAACGATTTCCTGATAGGTAATGGGGCAGGTGTTTTTATATACACCAACCAGGAAGGTAAGTTTGTCCCCAATCGTCTTGCAGAAAAGGCACAGGCTATGGCTATCGCTTTTTTTGATATAAATCGGGACAAATTAAAAGATATCGTTGTTGGAAACGATTTTGCTGTACCTGATTACGCTTGGTTGCGATTGGCATCGAACGCCTCTTCAGTAAATATTAATAATAAAGACAAAATATTAGAGTTCCCATGGAGTCTTCAAGTCAAAGGTTGGATACCAACTTCTTTTGATACCACAAGTTACAGTACCATGAGCCTGGATATTGGTGACGTAGATAATGACCAAATTTCGGAACTATACTCTACTGACATGATGCCCTACGATGAAACGATTAACACTGTGGCAGCCTACGAGCCCTTGATGGCCGACATGGATCATGAGAGAAATTCAGGAGATCCTCAGATAATGGCCAATGTTCTCCTCGTTAATACTGGAGTAGTTGGCTATCAAGATGCTGCTCGGCCCAGAGGACTTGACGCCACAGGCTGGAGCTGGTCAGCCAAGTTCGGTGATTTAGATCAGGACGGTCTTCTAGATTTGTATGTCGTAAATGGAATGGCTGAGTCAACCATATTTGCTCATTTAGACAATCACGAACTGATAGAAGCTAACCAAGTCTTTCGCAACGTTGGTAATGGCTATTTCAAGCCGGTGCCTGAATGGAAAGTTGGATCAACTTTCGGAGGACGTGGCATGAGCATGGGTGACATGGACGGTGATGGTGATCTTGACATAGTAGTTAACAATTTACGAGGCCCTGCTCAACTCCTAGAGAACCGTCTTTGTGGTGGAGAAAGCTTGCAAGTCGATTTGCAATGGAATAACGACTCGCCCTCTTCTTTTCAACCTCATATAGTCAAAACTAGAAACACTCTAGCAATTGGAGCAGTTGTCCATCTAAAAACCAGTTCAGGAAATTTAACTCGTGATGTTCGTGCTGCCAGCGGTTATCTTTCAGGTGATCCACCACGTTTACATTTCGGGTTTCCTGCTGGCACTTCACTTTATTCTCTTGAAATTCACTGGCCTGATAATGTCGTTTCAATAGTGAAGGATTTATCTCCAAAGACGTTGCTAAAAATCAGACGTCAATCCGGATTTTTCAGAAATTTAAGGATACCGCAAAAGGACTCGGTTGCTGATCAAAATATGGAAGAAACAGAAAGAAAAACAAATCAAACTTATCAACCAAAAATTAATTGTGATGAACCAAATAGCCAGAGGAAGTGCTCGAAGGTATTAAATATAGTTTACAAAGAAAAGTTTAACCAACAATTACGAAAAATAATCGCCCAACATGGGCTGACTGGTGATCCGGGAAATGTCCATGATCTTCCTTCCATTGAAGACCCATTGGCTCAATTAGGCAAAAAACTGTTTTTCAGTAAAGCCTTGGGTGGTGATATGGATTCAGCCTGTGCGAGTTGTCACCATCCCCTTTTAGGAGGAGGAGATGCTCTTTCGGTCTCAATCGGTGTAGGTGCTCACGATCAGGATCTGCTGGGTTCCGCAAGAACACATCCAGAAGGCCCAACTGTTTCGCGCAATGCTCCAACTACATTTAATGTGGCATTTTTTAAACATGTCCTTACTCACGATGGGCGTTTTGAAAAACTGAGCACGCTGCCTGACCTTTATAATTTTCACGATCAAAGTCAATCTACATTACAGAATAGTATTCGTACTCCAGATTCACTTTTCGGCCAGGCTGATCCAAATGCGGGTGCTGATTTAGTGGGAGCTCAAAGTAGATTCCCACTAACAATGCTTGATGAAATGCGTGGTTTCGAATTCGAGGCACACAGACCCGGCAGATTTGCGCGGCGTCACATCAGTGCCCGGTTAGGAGATTATGGAGAAGGTCGCGGTGAACTGCAACGAAATATGTGGCAGGCAGAGTTTCAAACAGTATTTGGAAAATCCAGTAACCCAAGAAAATTGATTAATGAGAAAAATATCGCAGAAGCTCTCAGTGCCTATCAGCGATCACAGGTTTTCTTAAATTCACCCTGGCGAGCTTATGTTCGGGGGAACGAAGATGCAATCAATTCGTCCTCAAAGCGGGGTGCGCTTCTATTCTTCAAGTCGGTGGTTGACGGAGGTGCAGGCTGTGCCGCCTGCCATAGCGGTGATTTCTTCACTGATGAGAAGTTCCATGTATTAGCCCTTCCACAGGTTGGACCTGGCAAAGAAGATGGACGGTTCCACGATGACTTCGGTCGCTTTCGAGAGAGCGGGAACCCTAATGATCTTTATGCATTCCGCACACCAACCCTTCTCAACGTTGAAGTGACTGGACCTTACGGCCATGATGGGGCATACACCACACTAGAAGGGATCATCAAACATCATCTGAATCCGTCTATGGCGTTGGATGAGTACGATGTCACTCAACTCGACCCAGCAGTCCAGACACAATTTCTACCCTTTAATACTGAGAGGGCTTTATCCAAACTTGAAGAAAATCGCGAAGCTGGACTGCCCACCATTCGGAACATAAAATTAACAGACCCGCAGGTTATCGACATCTCGAGCTTCCTCTTAACTCTTACCGACCCGTGTGTAAAGAGTTTAGCATGCCTCAATCCATGGATCCCGGATGACGATGACTCTGATCCAGATGGACTAAGGCTCAAAGCCAGAATGCTGACCTCTGTTGCTCAATAATTTCAGTCAAGAAATTACCAAAGCATCTATATCTATAGCAGAGCAGTATGAACCCCAGGAAAATAAACTGCCTTTAACAAACGCGTGGCTAAGAATTGATTTTATCAGGAAAGATTTAATATCTTTTGGTAATCAAAAGATAAATCTACATCATGTTAAATCTCCTTTTAACCCTCATTCAAAAAACCCTTTGTCTGGAACTACTGACATTTGTTTTCTTAGTTCAACACCATTTCAGAAATAGCAATCAATCTTCATAAAAAAAGGGATTGAAATAGAAGATGGACCTGTTAAAAAGACTGATGCTACAGGACCTATTATGTCTTTGTATATTAGAGATCCAGACATGAATTTGGTTGAAATAGCAAATAAAATATAGAAAATTACAGATGAGAAGATGTTTCTTTTTATTGTTAGGGGTAATATACAAGAATCGAGGATTTTACTTGGAGGGTGGTCCTGCGGTCAAAAATACTCTCAAACCATATCCAAAATTGTCCCAGCATGACAGACGAGTGTCATTGCCTCTAAAATCTAGTTAATTTCAGGAGAGAATATTCTGGGACACTTATATGGACACTAAGGCTTAAATTATAATTTTCTTAAATATCCTAATCCCTTGGTATTGCTGGTGGCCAGAGGTGGAATTGAACCACCGACACACGGATTTTCAGTCCAAATATCCTAATCCCTTGGTATTGCTGGTGGCCAGAGGTGGAATTGAACCACCGACACACGGATTTTCAGTCCGTATATTTATATCCCCATGTCATTGGTATAACTATATTAATTAAATGCATAGTACACGCTGTAGAACTAATGTAGAACTAAGTGCTTGGTTCACATTCTTCCAACATAAGCATTTTCAGGTGGTGCAGAAAGAAGATTCATAGTATCTTGGAGATCAAAATTTTCTGGCCTTATTTGGTAGCAGATTGGTAGCAATACTTCCGATTCATACAGAATCGAGAGGAGTTGGGAGGAATTTCAGACTTACACCCTGCGTAGGTTAATTGTTTGATATTCTTAGAAAACATTGATAATAAAGCGTTTCTAAGAATAACTGTTTTAATATGGATCCACCCTTGAAAGGTTTTGAATTTCCTATACTTCAACACCGTAAAATCAAATCCGTCAACCCTCCGCCAGATGGACATTGGATCCGTGAAAATATTCACTTGACTCGTTTTGATTTTCCTTTATGTTATTCGAATGCATGATCTATGACGCCTTGGTGCCAAGGATGTGATGAATTACCGAATAATCAACACGTTACTTTCGTATCCGCTTTCGTGGATGGCCTTGCTCACAATCATTGCCATTGAGTGGGCTATATTTGACTGGTTCGACCCTTCCATGCTCATGCAACTAGCCGCACTCGGATTGGGCCTGGTCTTGCTTCTGGTCTGGCCGGTTCTGTTTTTCAGATCGAAAACCTTCCTGCAACTTGACATCCAGGCGCTTAACCAGGTAAAACCCAAGACGTTGGAAGCTCTGGCGCTTCTTGAAAGCGATCTGAAGAACCTGGGTTCTACTCAGGGATTACAACAACTGGCAATGTTACAGCAAAAGCTCGATAGCTTGACCGAGGTGCTCAATCACCGGCTCAGCGCAGGTGAAATGACCTATGGCCGATATCTGGGGACGGCGGAACAGGTCTATTTGGCAGCGATTGACAATCTGATGGATATCAGTGTGGTTCTCAAAAGTGTGAGCACCATCAATTCAGATTACATCGCTAATCGGTTGGAAGAATTGGGTAACCTCGCTGAGACCTCTGATGAAACCGAAAGAGAAGTAGAGTCCCTAGAGAAACGATTGTCACTTCTAAGTCAACAGACAAAAAGGGTCGCTGAACTTTTCTCGCAAAATGAGTCCGCAATGACGGCGCTGGACAACACGGCGACTGCTTTGGCGGACACTAAAACAGGAAAAGGTGAAGCTTCTATGGATGCGGAAGCTGCAATGGTGGAACTCGAGATACTTGCTAACCGAGCCAGCAAGTACTCAATTACCAATTAGCCAAAATTTTGAATAACCGGAGGAAATAGAATGAACACTCAACCACCCACGACAGAGGTATCCACCGACGCAGGACTTGACCTAAAACTAGATGTTGCCACGGTGAGACAAGAATTGGCACTCATCGCGCCCGACAGTATTTCAGCGGAAACGACAGAGGACGCGGAACTCGAGGAAAAAGCCCGGCAATTCGCTGATGAGTTGATCGATCCGGATTCATCGGACTTCGAGGCACAGGATGAAATGAAGGCCGCCATCAACGATATGGGAAGAGAACTTCAGCGCGAAGCCGGCAGGCAAAGCAAGATGCTTCAGCAACCGATCAAAGCTTTATCCAAGCACGGCGAGGACGGCGGACCGGTTGCAAATGCTCTTGTTGAACTCAAGATGGAGGTCGAGGAGCTTGATCCCAACCGGTTCGACTTCTCTGCCGGCTGGGTGACACGAATAATTGGTATGATTCCGGGAATCGGGTCCGCCATGAAGCGTTACTTCTCCAGGTATGAAAGCGCACAGACAGTCATTGATGCTATTATCCATTCCCTTGAGAAAGGTCGTGAACAACTCAAGAGGGACAACGTAACCC
>LULR01000177.1_pt1 | contig 17013 bp, 16 predicted proteins | sample 729471 | NCBI WGS metagenome assembly LULR01 (sample SAMN03860284, study PRJNA289734) | marine metagenome | biome: seawater column; feature: ocean; material: water; isolation source: Red Sea water column Station 108 - depth 500m | place: Saudi Arabia: Red Sea | collected 2011-10-15 | depth 500 m
CTCCAATAAACATTCTGGGAATTGCCATCGATACAAATCCCTTGGCATTACCTGTGAGAGCTGTAAAAGCGCTCCACAAAACCACACCAAATGCTATTAGTTTAGGTCTATTGACCATATCGGCTAGCACTCCCATGAATAAGCCCATTACTGAATAAAAGAATATGAAAGCTAGGCTTGTAAGAAATCCAAATTGAGTATCTGTTAGACCTAAATCCGGTACTATGAAATTAGCAAAACTTGCTATCAACTGCCTATCTACAAAGTTAAGCATGTTTAATAGAGTTAGAAAGAATAGTAAAGGGTAGGCTTTTTTCATTTAAAGATATGTTTAAGTGCTAGAGGCAATCGTATGTTGCATTAATTAGTTCTATAGATCTACCATCAGCATTAAAATTATCTAGCATTCTATTCATCACATATGAAACACCAATTTTGTTTTCTGGATCTCCAAAAGCACAAGAACCACCGTAACCAGAATGACCAAAGGCTCCTTCAACAGGACCATAAATGATTTTGTGTTTATTCAGAATAAAACCAACTCCCCATCAAACTATATAGTTTTGCGAGACCACCAGCATTTCCTTGTCCATTGGCTGATGGTATTTCTGCCTGTCTCCACTCTTTAGTATTTTGAATATCTAGAGTTCCTGCAGAATTGCGTTGTGATTTTTGAGCGTCAGTTAACTCAACTTGTTCTTGCTCAGAATATTCATTCCGGACAATATCAAAAGGTACTAACTCAGCTACACGATGATCTTCAGATTCAGGCAATCCAATAAAGAAATCTATTTCATGCCGATCTCCCACTTCTTCTCTAAAAAAAGTACCCAGAGATTTTCCAGTCACCCTCAAGATTAATTCTGATGTTAGCCAGCCAAAAGTCATTGAATGGTAACCAGAAGCTGTTCCTGGTTCCCAAATTGGAGTCATCCCCGCTAGTTTTTCTGCCATTAAATTCTGATTGTAATAGTCATCCACATTTCTTGTTTCAGGAGAGCAAATTCCTGCTTGGTGTGACATAAGCATGCCTATCGTAATATCTTCTTTTCCATTGCTTGCAAATTCGGGCCAATAGGTACTTACTTTTTCTTCATACTTCAGCAGACCTTTTTCCATTGCTAAAGCGATGCAAAAAGCAGCTACTCCTTTGGTAGTTGAATAGACTGTGACTAAATTATCTTTTTGCCATGGTTTGGTTTTATCTTTATCTTGAAAACCTCCCCATAGGTCGACTAAAGGATTACCGTCTTTATATACTGCGAAGCAAGAACCTATCTCCCTATCTTCGCGGTACAACTTTTCGAAAGTTTCTTTTACTTGATTAATCTATTCTTTTCTAACTCATCTTTCCAATTATCAGTATCTAGATGCTTTTGGGCTTCATTCCAATCTAATCCTAAATCCTCTATTAATTCCTTTAAATAAGAATTTACCCCGATATCTTCTGCTTTTCGGAAAGAAGAAATCATTAATCTACAGATATACTCAAAGCCTTGTCCTTGTTGATCAACCCAAGGAAAAAGTGAATAAGCACGTTCAGCTGGTTTGCCTAATGGGCTGATTACTTTACCAAATGGAACATCATATTTTTTAGCTTCCCTGGCTGTGTCTCTGAATATATATCTTGCTTTGTATCTAGGAATAGTCATATTTCTCATAAGCATGGGAAGAACAGGCCTTGTGATAATCTTTATAGGGTAAGTAGTTTGTAATAATTTGATTCTTTCTAATGATATTGAGGTATAAGGACTGTTCAGAGAAGGATAAAACTCTAGTTCAATATTTGAGTGATTAGGGATACCGTTTATGTTTGTTTTTTTTCTTTCAGAGACGTAGTCTGATTCTGCATTTCTCTTCAATCCTAAAACTTTTAATCTGTGTTCTAAATGGTCAAGACGATCCACACCCCAATAGAGCTCTCCTTCGTAACTAAAGGTTGACCCCATATAAGCTTCGACCTCATCTCTTTGCTCTTCATTTTTTGAAATTGTAGTGAGAGTTGTCTCCTCTGACAGGGTCTTTTCAGTAATTAAGGCTTCTAAGGCTGTCTCATCACCAGACCAAACGAGAGAACTGATTTCAGCTATAGAAGATATAAATTCATCTTTTTTCGTTTGGTAGCTTATCTTTGGGAAATTCAACTTCATAAAAAGGGGCTATTCTAATTGCATCCCTTAAACAATATTTTCTGTAGAGACTGGGTTCATGAACAGTCTTACTAGGAGGTTCATTTACAACCATGGGAACAAGCTCTACAGAGTATTCTGATGTAAATTTATTGATTAATTGAGCAGTTATATGTGAATAAGGGTCTAACAATTCATGAAAATAAAATACTTCATGCGGTCTGCCTTCTTTTTTTCTCAATTCTTCTCTTTCTTCTCTTTTTCTTAAAACAATATCTTGATCTGACCAATTCAAGAAAATTCTAGGCATGAGGTATCTAGAGACCATATTTCTAATACTTGAGATTATCGACATAACTTATTGAATGTATTTAAAAAATTATTGTAGAAACCTGAGACAGTTAGCTTCTGAAAGGATGTTTTCTAATGTTTGGTTTCCTCTAAATGTGTCAAATTTACTTTTTAAAACTCCCAAAGACTTTACATGATACTTTTGCGGACCGCCAATAGAGTGATTAAATTCTTTGCCTTTGATCATTACTGACAATTCTTCTTTTCCATCTGACATTGATGCAGTTATCTCTGAAGTCCAAGGAAGAAATATTTCTCCTACTTCTTCTTTAAGTATAGGCATTAAGGTATTAGAAAGAGATTCCCATGATTCATAACCACCTTCATCTTTTGGATGTAGCATCCTTTCTATCCAAGGAAGTAAATCAGCATAATCTTTCTCAATAAATTTTCTTGGAGTTGGATCTGTCCACGAGTTATAAATCTGACCCCATAACCCAAAGTCAGCATAAGAAGGTTTATCACCAAAAATGTATCTTCTGTCTTTTAAATGAAGACTAAGTTTTGATAGTAAATTATGAAAAGAATTAGTAATTTGATCTTCAGTATTTTCGTTTGAACCAATTACCCATAATCTATTGCTCATTCTTTCCTTAACAGTTTTAGCTATTTGGTTTTTCATCAAGGTATTAACTATTGGTAAAAACTTAATATAAATGGGCAGGTTAGTTTCAGCTATTCTTCTGCTAGCTGAAATTTGGTCTACTTCCGCTTTCCATCGATAGTGGAACATGTGTTTGTTACCCCACTCATCAGAATATTCTTCAAGCAGAATGGAAATAAATTTTAAGGTTTCATCGTCCGGGTTGGTTTTTGGTTCAGGAAAAAGCTCTTCCATTTTATCCATTATGGGAGTTGAATCTTGGATACCTTCGTTTTCAGGAGTAATCACTAAAGGAACAATAGGTAGTCTGGCATATTTTTGAAATTCATCTGCGTTTGCTGGACTTCGTACTACCCATTTATGAGGTATGTTCTTATAGCGAAAGTATGATCTAGTTTTAACAGAATAAGGAGACAGTTCAGCTCCGAATATTCTATATTTTTCTGACATATGTTTGCCTCCAATGATTAATTGAACATAATAACCAGTTTGATTCATTTAACAAATAGGACATAATTCCTGATTGGAGAGTTAAGTGGCTAAACCAGAAGTTTTAACAAATATCGTAGATTTTGGGGATAACCCTTATTTAATAGGCCCTCATGAACCTATTAGAGAAGAATTAGATAGTCCTGAGCTTGAGTGTATCGGTGAAATCCCTAAAGATTTTTCTGGTATTTATCTAAGAAACGGTCCAAATCAAAGACACGCGCCTTATGGGCTTCACCATTGGTTTGATGGCGATGGAATGATTCATTCAGCTGAATTTAAAGAAGGAAAAGTTAGTTATAGAAATAAGTGGATTAAAACTAAATCTCTAGCAAAAGAGAGTGAAGAGGGTAGATCTATTTGGCCAGGTTTAATGGACACTCCGGATAGAGATTTGAAGACCTCATGGGGATCTGACTTGTGGTTAAAGGATAACTCAAACACTGATATTGCTATTCATGCAGGTAAAGCTATAACCACTTTTTATCAATGCGGAGAGGCATATCAATTAGACCCAGTAACTTTAAATACCCTTGGCAGCATTGATCTTGAATCCCAAGGAGCTAGGTTAATGTCTGCTCATTGCATGACCGATGAAAGTAATGGCGATTTGCTTTTCTTTGATTACGCTGTGAAGCCACCTTATATGACCTATGGTGTAATTAATAAAGATTCTCAATTAGTAAATTTTACTCCAATAGAACTGCCGGGTGCTCGTTTACCTCATTCCATGGCTTTTACACCCAATTATTCGATACTAATGGATCTGCCAATGTTTTGGGACCCAGAACTTTTAGACAAAGACATACATAAAGTTAGTTTCTATCCTGAGATGCAAAGCAAATTTGGAATTTTAGACAGAATGGCTTCAGGAGACACAATCAGATGGTTTGATGCTGAACCCTGCTACATATACCACATCATCAATTCATGGGAAGAAGAAAATGAAGTTATTTTAGATGTGTGTAGGATGTCTAGTCCGGTACCTTCACAAGAAGTTAGACAAAAGCTATCAGGGCCTTACGGAACAATGCTAGCCTGGCTTAAATTGGATGCCTGTTATCACAGATATAGATTTAATCTAGAAACAGGAGAAACCAAAGAAGAAAGAAAAGAAGATCTATTGAGTGAATTTCCTGTTATTAATAACCGATACGGAGGTTTGCCTTCAAGGTATAGCTATCATGTCACTTTAGCAGACACTGATGTGATTCTGTTTGATGCTTTGGTTAAGATGGATAGTTTGACAGGGAAGAGTCAGAAATTTAAATTTCCTGAAGGTTGTTTTGGTAGTGAAATGCAATTTGCTCCAAGATATAATTCAAATGCTGAGGATGACGGTTATCTGATTTCATTTGTAACCAATATGGAGAGCAGGAAAGGGGAAATTCAAATTTTTCCTGCCGAAGATTTATCTAAAGGGCCAATATGCAGATTAATAGTTCCTCAGCAAATTCCTCCAGGATTTCATAGCAGCTTTGTGTTGCCAGAAAATTTATAAGGAAAACTTATGGAAAAGAAACTTTTATCACTTTCGTTGTTATCACTACTTTTTATTTTCAGTGGAGTAACTTATAGCCAGGAACAAATCCCAACAGATGTTTTTGGAAGTCCTCCCTTAATAGGGACAGTAAAGATATCTCCAAGTGGTGAAAAGATAGCCATGTACGCTACTCTCCAAAATGGTGAATCTGCTATTTTAGTTAGAGACCTTACAAAAAATGAACCCTTAAGACCAATAGCTACTTCTGACAATAAAGCCCTTAAACTACTAGGCTTCAATTGGTTTAACGATGACATAATCCTTGCAAGCGCTTGGATGGCTTCTGATTACTACAACACTAAATTAGACAACACAAGATTATTGAGAATTAATGTCGATGGAACAGGCTTCGAACCTCTTTTTAGGAAGAGGCACTTTAAAGACCTACCATGGCAACCGCCACAACAGACTAGCATTGTTGACTGGCTAGAAGATGACGAAGAACACATTCTAGTAAGCGTTAGAGTTTCAAATATGAGGTCTCCGGACGTTGTAAAAGTCAATGTAATGAAAAACACTATAAAAATTATAAAAAAAGGAGTTGCATGGACAAGTGGCTGGATGACTGATGAGTATGGAGAAGTAAGGATTGGATATACTTATGATAGGAATAGAAGTGCTGGCACAATAATTTTTAAAGATCATGGTTCGACAAAGTGGCGAACTATTTGGAAATATACGACATTAAGTGAAGATTCAGTATCCGTATTAGGGTTTGGAGAAGAACCCAATAAAGTGTGGTTTGAGGCTTACAAGGATGGTAGGATCGCCATCTTTTCTGCGGACATAAGTAAGCAGAATTTTGAACCCGAACTCGTTTATTCACACCCTGAAAGAGATGTAGAAACCTATCTAAGATATAAGAAGGGATCTAAAGATCCGATAGGCATTGGATTCAGGGACGAGAATTACCATATGATCACTTGGGATAAAGAAGAGGCAGAATTTGAAAAAAATATATATGAACTTTTCCCGGATCAAGATGTTTATTTTGGAACCAGTAGTAAAGACGAAAACAGATACATTATTTTCGTAGAGAACAGCAGTACTCCTGGCTCTTATTATTTAGGGGATAAAAAATTGGGTACACTTGATTTAGTAGCCCATTCTTATCCAGCCCTAGCTAACAGCGTTCTTCCACCAAAGGAAGCAATTACTTATCAAGCCAGAGACGGTTTAGACATTGAAGCCTTTCTTACGCTTCCTGAAGGAAAAGACGAGAATTTACCTACAATTATTTTTCCTCATGGCGGACCTATTGCTGCTGACGGAGAGAAAGGTTTTGATTATTGGACATCCTTTTTTGCTAATAGAGGTTACGCGGTTGTTCAAATGAATTTCAGAGGATCAACTGGCTACGGATATGATTTTATGAAAGCCGGATTAGGACAGTGGGGTGGACAGATGCAAGAAGATGTTGAAGACGCAACGAAATGGGCAATAGAAGAAGGGATAGCGGATCCGGAAAGGATATGTATTGTCGGTGGTAGCTATGGCGGTTACGCAGCTTTAATGGGAGCAGCGACTTCGAACCTATACAAATGTTCAGTCAGTTTCGCTGGAGTAAGTGACCTTCTGTATTTATTAGATGAAAGTAGAAGGTACGGCGGCGAAGAGACTTTAAGGATCATGCTTGGTAATAAAAGTAGAGCAGAGTTAAGAGAGACTTCTCCGGTAAATCTTGCTGATCAAATAGAAATACCTGTTTTGTTAGTGCAAGGCGATGATGATTCTCGTGTGCTTCTTAAACACGGACAAGCGATGAGAGACGCCTTAGAAGAAGCAGGAGTTGAGCATATATATATTGAACAAGAAGACAGCGATCACTTCTTAACTTTAAAAAGGAACAGACTTGAATTTTTCAAAGAAACAGAAAAGTTCTTAAAAAAATATATCGGTTCTTAACTTAGGCTTTTAATCTTCTTATCTAACCAACCCACTAGGGGAGTTTCAATTGGGCCTAAGGATTTGTATCTTTTCATGCCTTCACTTAGATTTTTTATGGCTTTTTTTAAATCTCTTACCAACGAGAGATCTTCTTTGATGGATGACAGTGGATCAACGTGAACTCTAATGGTAAAAGCTATGGCTTTAGTTTTAGGAAGTCTTCTTACGGTTTGTCTTTCTACTCTTATGAATAATCTATCGCCTGCATTTTTGTCTGTAATGGTTTTACTTCTTTCAACATGGGATTTACTTCTTACTGGCTGAAATAAAGTTGCCTCTTCATAAATAGACCAATTAAACCTTTGAAATATTCTGTCATTAGGTAATTTATCAAAGAGGTTATTAACTCTGTTACCAATTTTCTTTTCGTATGAGGGAACGTCTTTATGGAGTTCAATTAATGAACCATTAAATTTCTCTTTCAGTGACCAGTTAGATGGCGCACACAATGATGCGGCGCCCAGAAAATATTTTTCTTCTGCGGGTAGCATTAAAACAAGGTCTTCTTGAACCATCAGAGAGGCGTTTTTTAAAGGGGCAGATGTTTCTGTTGTAGTGATTTTATGACTCGGGTGATATTGATTTAAGTGAGTTTTTAACATCTCCAATAACTCATGTTGAGATTTAAGTGATAAATCTAGTTCTTGGTGAATCTCTTTGTAATTAGATTCGTAAAGTTTTTTCTTTAGCTCTATTTCAGAATCAAACAGATTATCGATTTCTAGCCAATCTGCTTCTTCAATCGGTTCTAGACCAACTTTTACACCCCCATCACCATTTCTGTATGGGGTATATTTAGGCAGACTCAAAATTCATCTAAACCTCTCTTTTCTAGAAGAGATTCAATTTTAGGTTCAGACCCCCTGTATCTAACATACTGAGTCATTAAGTCATCAGTATTACCTGCAGAGTAAACATATTTTTTTAGTTTATCTGCTGTTTCTTTATCAAAAATTCCTTTTTCTTTGAAGGGCTCAAAAGCATCAGCTTCTAACACCTCAGTCCATAAATAACTGTAATAACCCATTGAATAGCCCCCTGCAAAAATGTGAGCAAAATAGGTGCTTCTGTATCTGCTGGTTATTTCAGGTATAAGCCCGATTTCATCTAAAGTCTGTTTTTCAAAGACATTAGCATCAGCCACTTGTTGTTCCTGAGTATGCCAAGCCATATCTAAATAAGAGGCTGCAACATACTCTGTGGTAGCAAAGCCTTGGTTAAATTTAGATGCTTTAGAAATTTTATCTAGAAGGTCTGCAGGAATGGGTTCATTGGTTTTGTAATGCTTTGCGTATTCTGCAATTACCTCTGGTTCTCTAGCCCAGTTCTCCATCATTTGTGAAGGAAATTCCACGTAATCTCTGGTTACGTTAGTTCCAGACAGACTTGGATAAGTGGCATCAGACAATAAGCCATGAAGAGCATGTCCAAATTCGTGGAATAGGGTAGTAACCTGTTCAAAAGACAACAGAGAGATTCCTTCATCATTCGGAGGAGGAAAATTACAAGTATTCATGACAAGAGGTATTTTTACGCCATCGAACTTACTTTGAGTACCAAAAGTGTTCATCCAAGCACCGCCGCCTTTATTTGATCTAATGGTGTAGTCGGTATAGAAGATACCTATGACATCACCATCTAAGTTTTTAACCTCAAAGGTTCTTACCACATCGTGGTATTTTGGAAGATCAAAACGTTCATGGAAAGTGATATCAAATAGCTTAGTGGCAACATCAAAAGCACCTTGCAGTACTTTTGTTTCGCTAAAGTAGGGTTTAATTTCTTCCTCAGAGAAATCGTACTTCAACTGTCTTATTTTTTCTGAGTAATGCCACCAATCCCAGGCTGCTAATTCAAAGTTCCCTCCTTCTTCTTGAATTAGATCCTGCATTTCTTCTACCTCTTTTTTAGCTCTGGACAATCCCGGTTCCCAAACTTGATCCAATAAGTTCTTAACTCTTCCTGTATTTTTAGCCATAGTATTTTCTAGGACAAAGTCAGCGTGAGTTTTGTAACCTAAGAGGTTGGCTCTTTCTAAACGGAGATCTGCCATTTCAATGGCTAGATTCTTGTTATCCCTGTCATTGTCGTTATCCCCACGCTTTATATAGGAGTTATAAAGCTTTTCTCTTAGGTCTCTTTGCGTAGAGTAAGTTAGGAAGGGGTACATGCTTACCCGGGTTGGTTTAAACATCCATTTACCGTCATGACCATTTTCTTCTGCTAATTTAGCGGCTTGGTTTCTGAAATCTTCTGGAAGACCATCAAGTTGGTTTTCCTCATCTATAAGTAAGCTATAACCGTCATTAGTTTCTTTTAATAGGTTTTGGTCAAATTGCACTGATAGAGAAGATAGTTCTTGATTTATCTGTGTAAGTTTTTCCATTGAAGGCGTATCAAGCTGGACACCAGATCTGATAAAGCCTTTGTGGGTCTCTTCGACAAGCCTCATTTGTTCCGTAGTTAATCCCAGAGTATTTCTTTGTTCGTAGACTACATTTACTCTCCCATAAAGTTTTTTGTTAAGTGAGATGGCATCACGGTGAGCTGATAACTTAGGGGAAACCTCCGCTGCGATCTTATCCATCTGTTCATTGGTATTCGAGCTTAATAGATTAAAGAAAACATCAGCTACTTTACCTAAGGTCTTTCCAGTACGTTCCAGTTCCACTAAGGTATTTTCAAAAGTGGGTTGTTCCGGGTTATTGGCTATTTGATCTATTTCTTCGAGCTGTTCTTTCATTCCCTTTTCAAAAGCTGGCATGTAGTGCTCTTCCTTTACTTCATCAAAAGGAGGAATTTGATAAGGGGCATCGTAGTCTGTAAAAAATGGGTTCATTGACTTCTCCATTGAATTTGAGCAACCAAAACTAAAAAAGGCTAGTAAAATAAGTGTGCTTAATTTTTTCATCTAATAAAATACTGTATTTAGATTTTATAAATAAGTCTAGAAGTACCTCAACGCATGAAAGCATTTTTTTTAAAAATTAGAAAACCTACCGGTTGGATTCTAATCGCATTATCTTGTTTATTAATGCTTTTAGGGTTTTTAGTTCTATTTCCATCTATTGGTGATATTTTTGGAATCACTAGAAATGTTGCCATAGCAGCAGGACTTTATGCCGCCAGCATACCTCCTTGGTATTTAGGTTTATCTTTATTGGGCCCTGAAATTATCGGTAAGGCAAAAGAGTTATATAATGTGACAAAACGAAAGATTTGGAGAAGAGAATGAAATACACCTTTGAAGAGATAATGAGCGAGCATGAATACGCTCAAGCTAATGAAATGGCAGGTTATTTATTACACGGAGGGCTCGATAGTGAAGGCAACTATATTTCCCCAAGAACAAAAAAAAGATGGGATGCAATTAATGAGTGGTCTAATAATTTAACTGGGCAAGGGCATCCTCTGCTTGATTGCTCAGTTCAAATTCTTAAATATGGCAATTACCCAAATTTTGATCAGGCCAAATACCTATTAAGCTTGGGTGAAGGTACTTTTTTATGGAATAGCTTAACAATCACTGGCGTTATAGAAGCCCGAGGCCGGGCTTTAGCAGAAATAACTGCTCCTGATTTTCAAGAGATAATCAAAGAAGATATATCGCAAACTGCTACCGGGCATATGAATAAAGGATTATTTGTTGCTCACGGGTTTGATGAAGGCGGTGATCCAGATAGCAAACAAGGAGCCCATGATCAAATGTGGTTCGCGGCTAGAGATTTATTGTTTGGGAAAGACGCATATCCCATACCTGAAGTTCCCGAAAACATAGGAAGGCCAGTTGAGGAAGATGATAAATGGCCTATTCCAATTGAATACGCTGGAATTGTAGATTTTTTAATGAATGTTTTGATGATAGAAGTGAGGGCAGAGTGCTTCTTTCAATTTTCGATGAATATTGCAGCTTGCGAAGAACTGTTTAAAGACAGAAGAGAGGATGCTTTATTGGCTGCAGAAATGGTGAGAAGGATTAGACAGGACGAAGCTGTGCATGTTGCTTACTTAAATTTGATAGTTTCTGAACTGAGAACTTTTACATTTAAGACAGAGAAGGGAGAACTGTTGGGATCTGATTTCATAGACTCTCATTGGGACAAAATGGTCAAATGGCATGGGGAAGAAATTCACCATGAACTCAAGGATCAAAGAATTGAGATAGTAGAGGAAACTTTAAAAAATCAAGACAATGCTGATTCAGTAATTGAAAGTTTCCATCGTTTGGCTTCATAAAACTAAGATCATAAATTGCTTGATTCCGTAGATCATATAATTATTGCTGTAGAAGACATTTCTGTTTCTGTAGAAAATTACACAAAAATTTTAGGTTTTCCTCCCACCTGGAAAGGCGTACATCCCGGTCAGGGAACTGAGAATGCCTTGTTTCCCTTAGAAAATTTGTATGTTGAGTTATTGGCATCCAATGGCGAAGGACCGGGTTCCGATATGATTAAAAGTTTTTTAGAGTTAAACGGTGAAGGATTATGTGGAATTGCTCTTAATACATCAGACATAGAAGCAGCCAGAAACAAATTAGTTGCTGAGGGGATAGATATAGGAAACTTCATTGAAGGCGAGGGCAAAGATGAAGATTCAGGTGAAACAAGGACTTGGAAAAATTTATTTCTTCCTTTTTCCTTAACTAGAGGTTTATTTACTTTTTTAATTCAGCACGAGGACGGTTCAATTCCTAACCACAAGGACAAGTTTGATGCTGCGGTAACCAGATTAGATCATGTTGTTATTAATACCAACGACCCCGAAGGCATAATTTCTCTTTATGGAGATACCTTTGGGATAAGGCTAGCTTTGGATCAAACCGTAGAACAGTGGGGAGGCAGGATGTTGTTTTTCAGATTAAATCACACAACCCTGGAAGTCATAGCCAAAAAGGACGATGAGCAGCCCGAAGATTCCCTTTGGGGATTGGCTTGGGTGGTGAGTGATATTAAGGAAACTTATGATCGATTAATTTCTGAAGGGCTTGAAGTCACTGATGTAAAAGAAGGCAGGAAGCCTAATACTTTAGTAGCAACTGTGAAATCCGATACCTGTAACATTCCCACACTTCTTATTCAACATCTTTAGCCTTTAGTCGATCATAGACCCAGTAAGGTAAGTAGATAATACTGAACATTATCAAACCTAGAGTAATCACTATAGGTATATGTCGAGGAGGATCAGGCATTAAATCCATAATTGAGGCACCATCAGGTCTTGCTCCTAAGTACCAGAAATTAGCAGGTGGTCCAAGTATTAAATTTATAAAATAAATCACTAAGATGACTACCAAAGAGACCATAATGGCTCTCTTAACAGAATCCAGATTTGGTCTATTTTCCAGAGCTATAGATGCATGACCTATAGCTAAAAGCATGCCACCATGGCTAAGGTAGAAAATTATAAAGACAGGATCAGGAAAATCTAAAGGAGTGTCAGGTTGTAGAAGAGCCATAAGACCACCTCCGATTCCCCAAAAGAAAGCCACTTCATAAAATATCTTTTTATTAGTTAAGAGGAAAAAAGAAATTGAAAAAGCCGACAAGGCACACATGTGAAATGGGAGTACCTTTAATAGATCATAATCGAAGAACTGAGTGTGATAATAAGGTTTAACCAGTTCATTTAAAATTAGGATAAAAGCTAATATATATCCGAATCTTTTTTTTATAGTTAGAGATGTTTTCTTTAAATAGTGAGGTACAACTATAGAAATTAAGATCACAGCTAAAATAGCTATTAAGTGATCTGTACCAAAAAGAATAAATGGTTCTGCTTCCATTAGTATCTGTAGTTTCTTAAGATGACGTTGTCTTTTAATATTATATTAATTTATAAACAGTTTTTTGAGTCAAATGAGTGAAACCTTTTTTCCGCGTATAAAAAAAGAAGAATACCTACCGCTGTTTAATTCCTTTCTTTTCTTCTTTTTTGTTCTCGCTTCTTGGTACGCACTTAGACCTGTCAGGAATGAAATGGCAGTGGCTGGTGGGGTATACAATCTTCCTTTGCTCTTAACTGCTGTTATGTTTGTAATGCTGTTAGCCAATCCAGTCTATTCTTGGCTAGTTTCAAAAGTCCAGACCAGTAGAGTTGTTACGTATTGCTACTTATTTTTTATAGTTAATCTCATCATTTTTCTTTGTGGATGGAGTTATTTAGGTGAAGAAGGAAGGGTGTGGACTGGTAGAGCTTTTTATGTCTGGTGTAATGTTTATTCATTTTTTGTTGTCTCAATATTTTGGGTGGCTGTTATTAATCATTTCAATACAGACGACGCAAAAAGGGTCTTTGGGGTTATAAGTGCAGGGGGTTCCTTAGGTGCTTTTTTTGGTTCTTCGGTAGCTAGATACTTCTCTACTGAGATATGCGGAAATAGCTCCATTACTGAACTTGGCCCAATTTCTTTAATTTTCTTTTCTATAGGTTGTCTGACTATAGCTATATTTCTTTCAAGAAGTTTGAAGCCTAAACACTCTACAAATCAAGAACAAAAAGATGAAGTGGTAGGTGGAACTAGCTTAGAAGCTTTTAGAAACATTGTTAGCAAAGTACCTGTAAGACTCATGGCCTTTTACATGCTTCTTTGGACAGCTCTTTCTACAGCTGCTTGGATGATATCCTTAAACATAGTTGAAAGCTGGTCCTCTGATCCTTGTGAAAGAACAGCCTTTTTTGCTCAGATTGAACAAATAGTTACTCCTCTTACTCTGTTGATGCAGGTATTTTTCACTTCTTTTTTATTGAGAACCATTGGGATTCTTCCGGTTCTTACTGCATACGGAGTTTTCTTTGTAATAGCCTTCGGGGCTTACGCAAACTATCCTGAAATCACAACAGTGTTGGTTTTAACAATAGTAATTAGAGTCTTTGAGTATGGTTTAAATAAACCAACCAGAGAGACAGTATTTACTAGCTTAAAGAAGCAAGATCGATACAAATCAACAGTGATGATGGACACTCTTCTTGCTAGAACTGGAGATGTGGCCGGAGGCTGGTTTGTCAGATCTCTTATTGCTTTAGGTTTAGTGGGAGGCTCTATAGCGATATTGAAGTAGGCCATTCAATTTCTGTAAATGTTGAAGGTAAAAATATTCTAATTTGCCACACTGATGAGGGTTTCTTTGCTGTTCAAGATATGTGTACTCATGCTCTCATTCCCCTTTGCGGTGGTTTTATTCAAGGAACTTTAATTAGTTGTCCTCTGCACGGTGCTGTATTTGATCTTAAAACAGGTGAAGTGATGGCCCCTCCAGCTTTTGAAGATTTACAGACTTTTAAACTTAAAATTGAAGGAACTTCAATTAGTGTGAAGAATTCAGAAACTTAATCACATGATTTTTTATTTAAGTTAAGGTGTGTATGATTAATTTTTTATAAACTTATCACATGACTAAGAAAGAAACGTATGTACTTACTGAGGATGTAAGTGAGGGAGTAAGAAGGGTAGTCCTTAATCGACCAGATAAAAGAAACGCTTTATCTAATTCTTTACGCAAAGAGCTGTTCTCTTCATTGGAAGAAGCTGATAACGACCCATCTGTCAGGGTAATTATTGTTTGTGGAGCAGGAAGTTGTTTCAGTTCTGGATATGACCTGTCTTCTGATGTTTCTTCTGAACTTCCTTATCATACCGGCAAAACTGATGGGTTTTGGCCCAGGCATGTAGTGGAAGGGGCTTTTAGGATATGGGACTTATCTACCCCAGTAATAGCTCAAGTTCATGGGTACTGTTTAGCCGGAGGCACAGAATTGGCAACCGCATGCGATCTGGTTTATGTTGCAGACGATGCGGAAATTGGATACCCAGTAGTGAGGTCCATGAGCCCTCCTGATAATCAATTCTTTCCTTGGCTTTTGGGGATGAGAAATGCGATGGAGATGATGCTTACAGGTGAGTCAATTTCTGGTAAAGAAGCAGTCAAAAAAGGTTTTGCAAACAACTCTTTTAAAGAAGATAAATTGGAAAAAGAAGTGCTTTCGATAGCAAAGAAAGTAGCTCAAGTTCCGCCTGAATTACAAGCCATGAATAAAAGAGCAGTGCATAGGCAGATGGAAGCTATGGGCATGAGGGCTGGTATTAGAGCTGGTACGGAAATTCAAGCACTAGCTATGCACTCAAAAGCTACTAGAGATCATCTCAAGGAACTATCTGAAGGATTAACTAAAGCTCTGACTAAAAGAGATTCAAAATTTGGTGATTACAGGACTTCTAAAAAAGAGAAATAGACTCTTAGTATTTTGTTGGATTCTTCTCTTCGTATCCTGCACAAATCAGAATGAAATTGTAGGCGCTAAATGGTCTGGAGATTCTGATTTCATGTTTGTTGATGAGGATCAAATGAGAATGCATTACGCAACAGAAATTTCAGGAAAAACTGCCTTTGTAGGTGGTCTTTATGAAGTACTAAAAAGCCAAACTAGTGTTGTGATAGATAGACTAGAGGTAACTCAAATAGAATTCGAAACGAGAGAAGACGGAGTTAAATATTGCAGACTATGGGGTACAGTAACTAACTCTATAGAAGAATGTTATCTGCTAGCTTATGAATGTGAACCAATTTATTCAGATTAGCCCTTCATAGGAACCACCATCTAACTGGATATTTTGTCCAGATATAAAACTGGCTTGTTGGCTGCAGAGAAAAACACAGGTAGCGCCAAACTCTGTGGGATCTCCAAATCTTTTTGCAGCTATAGTAGAAGCTATTTCAGCTCTTGCTTCTTCACGACTTATTTTCTTAGTTTCCATAAGCATTTTAGTCATGAAGTTCTGGCGATCAGTATCAAACCTTTCAGGTAAAAGATTATTTATAGTTACATTGTCTATCGCAACTTGCTTTGAAATACCTTTAGAGAAAGCGGTCAATCCAGCTCTTGCTGAAGTAGAGAGACCCATTAAAGGGTGTGGTGATTTAACCATAGCAGAAGTGATATTAATTATTCTGCCAAATTTCCTTTCTTGCATGCCAGGTAACAATGCTTTTATTAACATGACCGCCGTTAAAAGGTTTGATTCAAGAGCACCAAGCCATTGATCTTTTTCTATTTCTAAAAAATTAGCTGGCGGAGGGCCTCCATTATTGTTGATTAAAATATCAGCCTCTGGGCAGCTAGAAACTAAGTTTTCTCTTCCTTCTTGAGAGTTAAGGTCAGCTACGAAGTAATCCACTTTTCCTGACTTTAATGAAGAAAGTTCTGTTTTAACTTTTTTAAGATCCTCTTCATTTCTGGAATTAATTATGACATCCACACCTTCTTGAACAAGAGATAAAGCACAGGCCTTTCCGAGTCCTTTAGATGAAGCACAAACTATTGCTTTTTTTCCTTGTATTCCTAAGTCCATTTTAAAAGTTTAATCTTTGTTTTAGATCTTCAGTTAAATCATCAAAAGTTATCTTATCCGAAGTAGAACCAAAAATGTGACGATCCGGTCTCAGAATGTAAACATCATTTTTTTTCATCACTTCTTTGACTGAAGGACTGTTATTTAGAATACCTTCTTCAAGTACAACAAATTTAGAACGAATCTTTTGATAGAAATCTTTTTGCTCAGTTTTTAAATCAACCTCTTTTTTTGAGACTATGCAGAAGCCTTTACCTAAAAGGGCATCTAACCTTTCACTGCATTCCATCCCTTCCATTCGAAGTGGTTGTGGAAAAATAGACCCTGCCATGCTAGCTCTATCAGATTTTCCTTTATATAAAATCCCATTTTTTAGAGGGGGGAGTGTAAAGGAACCGTAACCTCTATCGATTAATTCTTGAGGGACATCAGAAGATTGATTTCTCTCGACAGCATCTGCATAAGCTGTCATTAGTTTTCCAATAGCAGCTGAACCATCAACCACAAATCTACTGTGAGGTTTTCTCTCCTCTTCAAAACTACCTAACACAGTTAATGGAAAAGAATCTTTTATGACACTTATCAATTTCCAGCTTAAATT
>LULR01001296.1_pt1 | contig 16746 bp, 15 predicted proteins | sample 729471 | NCBI WGS metagenome assembly LULR01 (sample SAMN03860284, study PRJNA289734) | marine metagenome | biome: seawater column; feature: ocean; material: water; isolation source: Red Sea water column Station 108 - depth 500m | place: Saudi Arabia: Red Sea | collected 2011-10-15 | depth 500 m
TGTACTCGCTTCAAGATTGTCGCCGGGATGCCAGTCCATGCAGACGTCCAAGTCATCGAACACGCCCGCCCGCGCCATGTACGTCTTCCCAAAGATAGTCTCCTCCGCCGGTGTACCGAAGTAGACGACGGTCCCCTTCAGTTTCTTCTTCTCTATAAGTTCTTTCACTGCAATGGCTGCACCCAGGCTTCCGGTACCAAAAAGGTTATGGCCGCACCCGTGACCCGGCGCCCCAGTAACGAGAGCTTCTTTCGTTGGCTGTGCTTTCTGGGATATGCCGGCATTGGCGTCAAACTCACCAAGAATACCGATTCTCGGCCTGCCCGAACCGTAGGTGGCGATGAACGCTGTCGGCATCCCGGCGACGCCCCGCTCCACAGTAAAGCCATTGTTCTCTGCGTAGTCCGACAAAATCTTTGCTGATTGGTGTTCCATCAGAGCCAATTCGGCGTAAGACCAGATTTTGTCGCTGATGTCAATAAGATTCTTTTCGTGCTTGTCAACTGACGAAACAAGAGCCTTTTTGTTCGCGCTCCATTTCGCCTCTGCCTGAACCTGGGAAGCAAAAGCAGCAATCAGAATAAGTGCTGTCATGATGGTATGCCTAGAGATTAATTGAACCATTAATCTTTTCTGTTTCATTTCAAAATTCCTATGTTGAATTGACATATGAGAGCCGAAAGATCACCGATTGGTGAACCAAAGCTCACCCTTTTCGGAATATACGCAGGACAGCGCAAACTGTCACGCCGCGGACACCGCCTCAATCCTGCGCCCTACTGGCGGATGGCTGTAGGAGAGAAAGACGGTGAGGGGGTGGGGCGTCAGGTGGGAGAGGTTGCTGGCGGCGAGCACTTTGAGCATGCTCACCAGCGCTTCACTGTTATGGGTGGTGTCGAGGGCGTAGCGATCCGCCTGATATTCGTTACGGCGGCTGAGGGCGGTGGTGAAGAGTGACGTCACCAGATTCACCGGTGCGTAGAGGAGTCCGAAAAAGACCATCCCGGCATAGACCGAAACCTGCTCCACCCCAAACACGGCGAAGAGAGCCGGCTCGCCCATAATGAGATTGAATAGAAACAGCATGACACCCATCTGCACGATGCCGAGTGCGGTGCCGAGGTATGTGTGTTTTTTCTTGTAATGCCCCACCTCATGGGCCACTACCGACACAATCTCCTCCGTGCTGTGTTTTTCCAGAAGGGTGTCGAAAAGGGCGATCCGTTTACTCTTCCCGAGACCGCTGAAATAGGCGTTTGAGTGGGACGATCGACGGCTGCCGTCCATCACATCGATTCTGGCGATGGGGAATTTTACCTTTGCGGCATACGCTTCAATTGCAGTGCGAAGATCACCTTCTTCCAGAGGAGTGAACTTGTTGAACATGGGAGCGATAACGTGTACGAACAGTGGCTGAACGGCGATCATAAATACTGTAATAACGAGCCATGCGATCCACCAACCGTCTTCTGAGTAGCTGTTAAAAAAGTAGAGAACAGCACCCAAAATCAAACCGCCGAAGATTATCGTCAGGAGGTAACCTTTAAGCTTGTCGAGCATATATGTTTTCGGCGTGGTCCGGTTGAAGTCAAACTTCTGTTCAATTACAAATGTACTGTAGAGAGAGAAGGGGATGTTGAGAACATCATTGATGAGAAAGATGATGCCGAAGAAGAGGAGTCCGCCGAAAATGGGGCTGGCTGTCTGACCGCGAACGAACTGATCGAGCACGCCGAAAATCCCCGCGTGGATGACCACCAAAATAACGATGAGTCCAAAGGTTGAAGAGAGTATCCCGAACCTTGTCCGTGCTCGGAGGTAGGCTTGAGAGTCAGCATACTTCTTGGTATCGTAGACATCGGAAAAATTCGCCGGCACTTCGTCCGTGATGCTGTTCATGTTGAGAATTGCGCTGACGGTGGAGAGGATGTACTCTCCCAGAAGTGCGCCAATGATTATAAAGTAAAAGGTCTGTTCCATGAACGGACTTCAGACAGTCATGGCGTCTTCCGGTACGCCTCCACCGGCGGGCAGGTGCAGACGAGGTTCCGGTCGCCGTAGGCGTTGTCCACACGGGCAGAGGCGGGCCAGAATTTTTTCGCTGTCAGTCCTGCCACCGGATAGGCGGCACGCTGGCGGGAGTAGGAGTGGCTCCAGTCATCGGCTGAAACCATAGCTGTGGTGTGAGGGGAATTCTTGAGTGGATTGTCTTCTCTTTCCAGCGTACCCGATTCAATGTCGGCGATCTCCTGTCTAATGGTAATCATCGCCTCAGTGAACCGGTCCAACTCGGCTTTCGATTCACTCTCCGTCGGCTCCACCATCATGGTGCCGGGGACAGGCCAGCTCAAAACCGAAGTCCATGAGGCGCTTCGCCACATCCTCTTCGGTGACGCCGGCGCTCTTTCGGAACGCTCGCAGATCGAGGATAAACTCGTGTGCCACGAGGCCGTGTGCGCCCCGGAAAAGAATGGTGTAATGATCCTCCAGTTTTTTCGCTAGATAGTTGGCGTTGAGGATAGCCGTCCGCGTGGCGTCGGTGAGTCCTTCCGCGCCCAACAGCGCCATGTAAGCCCAGGAGATTGAGAGGATGGAGGCGCTTCCGTACGGCGCTGCTGAGACTGCGCCGATGGCGTCCGGGCCGTTGCCCTCTGCTTCGGGGTGTCCCGGAAGGTAGGGCGCCAGCGCTTCGGTCACACCGATGGGCCCCATCCCCGGACCGCCGCCCCCGTGAGGGATGGCGAATGTTTTGTGAAGGTTCAAATGGCAGACGTCGGCGCCGAGATCGGCGGGGCGGCTCAGCCCCACCATGGCGTTCATGTTGGCGCCGTCGAGATAGACCAGTCCGCCGTTCATGTGAATGGTATGGCAGATCTCCCGAATCCCCTCTTCAAAAAAACCGTGCGTGGAAGGGTAGGTGATCATGCACGCCGCCAGCCGATCGCCGGTCGCTTCTGCTTTGGCGGTGAGATCGGACAGATCAATGTTGCCGCTTTCGTCACACTCCACTACTACCACTTCCATCCCGGCCATGATGGCGCTGGCGGGGTTCGTGCCGTGAGCCGACGAAGGGATGAGACAGACCGTCCGCTTCTCTTCGCCCTGAGCGCGGTGGCGGGCCCGGATCACCATGAGCCCGGCGTATTCACCCTGAGCTGGAACGAGATTTCATGGAATCCGGTAGCGGCGCAGAGCCACAATTTGAGGTCACTCATGAGAGAGGTGTACCCTTGTGCGTTGCCCTTCGGTGCAAAGGGGTGGAGGTTGGCAAAGCCGGGAAGCGTCAGCGACTCCATCTCGGCGGCGGCGTTGAGCTTCATGGTGCAGGAGCCGAGGGGAATCATCCCATCTGCGAGGGAAAAGTCTTTTGTCTCCAAATGGCGGATGTACCGAAGGAGTTCCGTCTCCGTGTGATAGGAATTGAAGACAGGATGCTCCATAAAGGAGGTCTCCCGGGACTGAACGCCCAGAGACAGATCGGAACCGTCTCGACGCTCCACATCGAAACAGCTCAACAACGCCGTCACATCTTCATCCGTGGTTGTTTCATCAACCGAGACTCCTACCGTTCCATCGCTGAACTGGCGGACGGTAATCCCTTCTCGCTGCGCTTTCTCCTTCCACCCCCCCGGCGGCTGAAAACGAATTGTATCAAAGAAAGTCCCTTCATTCAGTTTAACGCCTGCCGCCCGAAGCGATTCAGCCACTGCCGATGCGTGACCGTGAACCTGTTCCGCAATCCTCTTCACTCCTTCCGGTCCGTGATAGATGGCGTACATGCCCGCCATGACTGCCAGAAGGACCTGCGCCGTGCAGATGTTAGAGGTCGCTTTGTCCCTGCGTATATGCTGCTCCCGCGTCTGGAGTGCCATCCTGAGGGCTCTGTTCCCTTCCGCGTCCACGGTGACGCCGATGAGCCGGCCCGGAATGAGTCGTTTGAACCGTTCGGCTGCTGCAAAAAAGGCGGCGTGGGGACCGCCGTAACCGAGAGGGACGCCAAACCGCTGACTGTTTCCCACGGCGGCGTCCGCGCCGAACTCGCCCGGCGGCTTCAGGAGCGTCAGTGCCATTAGTTCCGTCGCGGCGCAGACGAAAGCGCCGGCCTCGCGGGCGGCGTGGCAAAGCTCTGTGTAGTCGTGGATGGTGCCCGAACTGTCGGGGTTCTGAACAAGGGCGCCGAAGACAGACTCATCAAAACTGAAATCAGTGTGGGACTGAACTTTCACTTCGATTCCCATAGGCGCTGCCCGGCCCGACACCACTGCGATGGTCTGGGGGTGGCAATCTTGGGAGACGAGGAAAATAGACCCTTTCCGGTGAGCCCGGTGGAACATGGTCATGGCCTCCGCCGCAGCGGTCGCTTCGTCCAGCAGCGATGCGTTGGCCACCGGCAGGGCGGTGAGATCGCTGACGCACGTCTGGAAGTTCAGGAGCGCCTCCAGCCGCCCTTGGGAGATCTCCGCCTGATAAGGGGTGTAGGCGGTGTACCACGCCGGATTCTCTAACACGTTCCGGCGGATGACCGGCGGTGTGACAGTGCCGCAATACCCCTGACCGATAAAGCATTTTCCGGGGCGGTTGTGTGAGGCGAGGTCCGCCAGCGAGGCCAACGCCTCCGTTTCCGAAAGGACCTCCGGCCCAGCCAGCGACTCATTCCACCGGATAGAACCGGGAAACACCCTGTCCATGAGCGCATCAATGCTGTCGCATCCGAGAGTCTCCAGCATGGCGGATGTCTGCTCACGGCTCGGACCGAGATGGCGGTCTTTGAAAGGTGTCACGGTGTCGTTTCTTTCACTTGTTCTCTGGGAAGACTGTCTCCGAAATTAAGATTCTAATCTCCTTTTCTTTAGGAGAAAAGAGCGGATATTCCAAAACTGAAAGGTCATTGCGAAGCAGTCCGAAGGACGACTGTAGCAATCCCGTGATTCTTGGCTGCGGTCAGCGCAACCTGACAGGATCGTAGAACCTGTCAGGTTGAATTGGTCAGAAAATTAACCCACAGCTTAAGCCGTTGTTCTCCAATCCGTTGATGGATATCACCATACCACTATGGATCGGATCGTCGGCCACCGCTACATCGTGCTCCTCTTTCAACAGGTCAACGGCTGATGAGCGTCCGTCCCCCTCAAGGAGAATAACGCGAGCGTGGAACGATTCCCGTTGGCTGTCGAGGAGATTCATCGCTACTCCAGATTCTCGCTGAAAAAGTCCTTCACGAGCCGCCACGCTTTTCCGGCGACATCAGCATCATACACGTCCGGGCGGGAGTCGTTGAAAAAGGCGTGGTTGACGCCGGGAAAGATGTGGAAGTTGGGTGAGTGGCCGTGGGACTCCAGCTCGGCTTTGAGTTCATTGGCGTTGTCCGGCGTCACGAACTCGTCTAATTCAGCGAAGATTCCGAGGACAGGCGCACGGAGACTGGCGAAGTCCGGCTGGACGTTGGGATGAATCCCGTAGAAATCGACACAGGCGCCGATCTGATCGTTGGCGCAGGCGGCAAAGAGGGAGAGCTGTCCCCCCATGCAAAAGCCGACGGTGCCAATTTTGCTGCTGGAGACTGCTTCATGGTCAGCAAGAAAGCTAACGGCGCCGGCGAGATCTTTCGCTGTGTCGGCAATGTTGAGGGCCATCATCATCCGGCCGGCGTCATCTGGGTGTGTCGTTGATTCGCCGTGGTAGAGGTCAGGTGCGAGGGCCGTAAAGCCGGCTTCGGCAAACCGGTCCACCACGTCTTTAATGTGATCGACCAAGCCCCACCACTCCTGAAGTACAATGACGCCGGGCCCGCTCCCGGACTCCGGGAAAGAGAGGTGCCCCCCGCAACTGCCTCCGTTTGCCTGAAATGATATTGAAGTTCCATTCATCGTCTTTTCTCCATTATGAAAAAGGGTCTCTTCCCCATCGCGAGAAAATACTAAACAGGAACAGTTTCGCCAAATTTGCACGCCAACTTTCCCTTGCCTCCAGTCGCCGGGGGAGAGTAATCTCGGACAGCAAATCACTGTTCATTCTTTATGTATTCACCTGAAATTGCCGCCGCTGTCAGAGACGCCATAGCATCCAACCTCCGCAAGGAGAGTGACCTCAGCATAGGGGTCGAGGTGGAGAACATTGTTTATGACAGCGATCTCAACCGTATTCCTGTAGACCGGGGCGACACTTTCTCCACGCACGATCTCCGGTACGAACTGGAGTGTGCCAGCGCCGGGTCAGGGATTGAACCGGCGCTCACCATCGAGCCGGGAGGGCAGATGGAATACGCCTCGGCGCCCCACATAACACTTGAAGGTCTGGACAGTAAATGGCACCGCTACATGAAAGGCTTTCTGTCAATTGCAGGGGAGAAAGGGCTTATTGTTTCAGATTTTGCGTTGGAGCCCGTTGCCCCCGCTGATGATATCACTATCATCGATCATCGGAAGTACAAGCTGATGTACGCCCGCTTCAGCGACACCGGAAGCCTCGGCCACGAGATGATGCTCAACACCGCCAGCGTTCAAATCAACCTCGATTATACCTCTCTCGAGGAAGCGGCCCGGCTCGCCTTTGTGGCGGATTTTCTCCACCCCGTCGCGGCACTGCTCTTCTCCAATGCGCCGTTCTACAGAGGTGAACCGGCTGGCCTCCGGAACATGCGGGAGATCATCTGGCGCAACACCGATCCCGCCCGGAGCAACTGCCTGATAGACCACGGAATCAGTGACATGGAAACACTTCTGGATGACTTCGGAGAATATGTGCTCCAAACCCCTGTGCTATTTACCTTCGATAAGGACGGCTCAGTTGGAACATTTGACGGCGCCCTCGGGGATTGGCTCTCGTCTCTCCACGCCGACGGAAAGCTCGAAAGAAGCGACGTTATGACGGCGCTCCACCAGATTTTTACACAGGTGCGGTTCAAGCATGTGCTAGAGATTCGCGGTCCGGACCGGCCCCCCTTTGGCTACGAACTTGCACCTGCGGCATTTTTTCTGGGACTGCTCCGATCTTCCTCCACTCTGGAAAAAGCGATGGAAGTCTGCTCTGACTGCACCATGGAACAACGGACAAACCTCAACAGTGCAGTCCAGACACTGGACTTTGATCAGTCGCCAGTGGCCGGGATGACGTTGCGGGAGCTATGTGGGCAGTTTCTCCATCTCGCCATGGATGGGCTGTCTGAGAAAGATGGTGAGTCTTATCTCCGGCCCTTCGCCGACAAGTTTCTGGCAGATGGGCCTTTTACTCTTTCTACCCAGGAAGCGTTCCGAAAGTCGGGGAAGAGTGTGGAACAGTTCATGAGGGCCCGATGGGACGAGCAAAAAGAGTTCTTGAAAGATTATACGAAAACATGAGGGGGGAGTTGTGGCAAACAGACCGTTAATCGGCATCGCTCCGGGCTATTTTGTAAAGGAGAACGCTTACTGGCACATGGCCCGGGAGGGGTACAGTCAGAGCGTCTGGAAGGCGGACGGCATTCCACTGGTATTGACTTATCCCGAGGATGAATCGAAAGTGTTAGGCGGACTTATCCTCACCGGCGGGCCCGACCTTCCCATCGAGATCTACGGCGGCGCCCCCTACGATATGAAAGGGGAAGAGCCGATGCATCCGGCGCGCGTCTCCTTTGACCGGAAAATCTTTGATGCTTTTGTAGCGCGCCAGAAGCCGGTACTCGCGGTCTGTGCGGGACTTCAGATAATCAACGTCATGAAAGGGGGGACGCTATACGAGGACGTCCCGTCCCAACTGACCGGCGCCATGGATCACGGCGATTATAAAGGGCCGGTGGTGAACCATGCTGTGGAAGTAGAACAGTCGAGTTTGTTAAAGGATGTTCTGGAGAACGAGACACCGACCGTAAACAGTACGCACCATCAGGGGATTCGGCGGCTCGGAGAAGGGCTTGTTCCTGTCGCCTACGCACCTGACGGTCTGATCGAAGCTGTGGAGCCGGTCAACGGTGAGTCATCCTTCCTTGCGGTTCAATGGCACCCCGAGCAGATGCAGGACGATTCCACCCAAATGAAGCTGTTCCGCTGGCTGATTGAAGAGGCTTTGGCCTAACCCTTAGACAACCATGGCGTGGCCGCCACGCCTCGGATCGCCGGCGCCCCCCGCTGGCGTTACAGAATTGGCGCCGCCGAAATAGAGGTTCTTTTCATCCCACCGGTGAATCTTGTAGAAGCTGGACAGTTGCTCCAGCACAGCTTCGTCCGCTCCCGGTTCCGCCTGAAGGGTGTCGCCGTCTATATGAAGCCGAGGGGCGATGGTCGCCGCTTCAATCTCCACTCCTCCCTCAATCACTTCTACAATCATCTGCACGATGGCGGAGCGAATCCTGTTGCTCCCGGCGCTTCCTGTTAACAAGACAGGCGTACCGTTTTTTGTAACAATCGTCGGCGCCACCATGGACGGGAGGCGGCTCCGCGGTCTGTGGCGATGAAAGCCCTTCGGATTCAGGTCTTCCTCTCCGAGCATATTGTTCAGCATAAAGCCGAGCCCCGGCACCATGTACCCGCACCCCTCGCCGTTGGTGGTGGTGACACTGGCGGCGTTGCCTTCTCTGTCAAGGATACTCACTTGCGTGGTGGAGCCGTGCGAAAGAGGGTCTGCTCCAGTTCCACCAATATCTCTTCTTATTAAACTGTCAACAAACTGCGGGAAGTCCGAATCTAGTGAAAGCTTTTTTCGTGAAGCTACCACGACTCCGTCAGCAAGTTTTTCCTGCCGTGCATTGTTGGTGAGTGTGTGGGCCAGAGCCGCATCTGCAAGAGTAATATCTTTTCCCGAAGCGGCGGCACGGTTAAGGAGTTCCACGATTCTGTCGGCCACTTCTCCACGGTACATCAGGTCTGGCCCTTCCTGGGACAGTCCGTCAAGAAGGTCCGATAAAGGAGGAATGGCGAACCTGTCGCCCCCTTGGATCAGCTTTCCCCCGGGGGCGTAAAGATCGGCCCCTTCTCTGTCCTGAACGAGGATAGGACTGAGGATATCGATAAGGTAAGCCTGAACATCTGAAAGGGTGGTCCCTTCTTTTGCAATACGTATGGCCGGGGCCATGACGTCCTTAATCCCGAGGTACCCCAACTGTTCTTGCACATGGAACAGCCCTGCCACCGTGCCGGGGATTGCCACCGATCCCTTCCCGATGTGGAACTGCTGCTGCTCCGCGCCGAAGTCGACCTCAATGTCGAAAAAATCGAGGTCGGTCTCATCTGGGTTTGTGCCGGGCATATCGGCAAAAAAATCAAAGAGAACCGGCTTCTCCCCTGAACGGCACGCCATAAAGTGGCCAGCTCCGCCGGGGCCGGTGAGGACCGGCTCGGAAGTCATAGATGCAAATACGGCCCCAACGGCCGCATCAAAGGCGTTCCCCCCAAGCCAGAGGATTTCGGCGGCCGCTTCAGCGGTAGCTTTGTCACCTGCGGCGATGATGTGGTTATCCATGCTGTGCCAGCTTATCTCTCAAGCGGAGAAATGTACATCACAGCCTGGCTATGCCAAAATGAGGGAACCTGAGCGGGAGCGCCTACTTGGATTTGCCCGTCAGCTTTCGGGCCAGCCACTTGAGAGGATCGTAGTACCGGTCCACCACCCGCTCCTTCATGGGGATGATGCCGTTATCGGTAATCTGAATATGTTCAGGACAAACATCTGTACAGCATCTGGTGATGTTGCACATCCCAGAACCGTACTCATCCTTGACGGCAGGGATGCGGTCCTCCGTATCGAGAGGGTGCATGTCGAGGCCTGCCAGCCGGATCATGAAGCGGGGGCCAACGAAACTGTCCTTCTGTTCATGATCCCGAAGGACGTGGCAGACGTTCTGACAGAGATAGCACTCTATACACTTCCGGAATTCCTGTATTCTGTCCACGTCCTCCTGCATCATGCGGTAATCGCCGCTGCTGTCTTTCTTCGATGTATCCGGTTTGAACGGGGCGATCCTTTTATTCTGCTCGTAGTTCCACGAAACATCTGCTACAAGGTCCCTCATGACCGGAAACGAGCGGATGGGACGGATAGAAATAGTTTCATCATCGCCGTACTCGTTCATCCGCGTCATGCAGGCGAGTTTCGGTTTGCCGTTGATCTCCACGCTGCAGGAGCCGCACTTGCCCGCCTTGCAGTTCCACCGCACCGCCATGTCGTTTGCTTTCTCCGCCTGAATGCGATGAATAACGTCCAGAACCACCATCCCTTTGTCCACCTCCGTCTGGTAGTCCACCATGTCTCCAGCGGCGGTGTCACCGCGAAAAATTCTGAAATTCCTCAGCCCCATCTTACTGTTCACCGGCCACTTCTGCTTCCACCTCTTCTATGGAGAGGCCGGCAATTCTATCCAGCTCAGCGTCCGGCGCAGGCCGTTCAATTTTTTCACTCTTCATGGACCCGTCATCGGCTTTGCTCAGCACCACATTGTACCGCAGCCATTCATCCTGCTCGCCGGGGTAGTCCACCCGGGTATGGGCGCCGCGGCTCTCCTGACGCAACAGCGCCGCCTGTGCCACCGCTTCGGAAGTGATCAGCAGGTTCCGCAATGCAAGCGCTTCGTGCCACCCCGGATTAAACTGGGAGGCGCCGGCTGCTTTCACTTTTTTGAAGGACTGTTTCAGTCCGTCCAGTCCCGTGATCCCTTCAGTCAGAAGCTCTTCCGTCCGGACAATGCCGACGCTGCTCTGCATCAGCTCCTCGAGTTGTTCGTGCAGGAGATAAGGGTTTTCCCCCGACTCCCGGTTCAGGATATCAGTGGCACTGCGGATAATGGATCGAATCTGATCGTCGTCAGCTGTCGGTTCAGATGTCATTTCGCTGATGTAGTTGGCGGCTCCTTCACCGCTAAGTTTTCCGAATACGAGCAGATCAGAAAGAGAGTTGCCTCCGAGGCGGTTGGCGCCGTGCATGCCGGCGGCACATTCTCCGCAGGCAAACAGCCCCGGCACTCTCGACATCTGACTGTCGGCATCCACCCGGATGCCCCCCATAAAGTAATGGAGCGTCGGTCCCACTTCCATCGGTTCGGCAGTAATGTCCAGCTCTGCCAGCACCTTGAACTGGTGATACATGGACGGCAGTTTCCGCTGAATGTCCTCGGCTGTCCGCTTGGAGGCGATGTCGAGAAAAGCGCCGCCGTGGGGCGATCCCCGTCCTGCTTTTACCTCTTTCCGGATCGCTCTGGCAACTACATCCCTCGTCAACAGTTCAGGAGGCCGTCGGGCGTCCTTGTCTCCGGCCAGCCATTGGGTAGCCTCTTCCTCTGTGTCCGCTGTCTCAGCGGCAAAGCGGTCCGGGATGTTGTCAAACATGAACCGCTTCCCTTCACTGTTCAGCAGCACGCCTCCCTCTCCCCGGACACTCTCAGTCACCAGCGTCCCTCTCACGGAGGGGGGCCACACCATCCCCGTTGGGTGAAACTGGGTAAACTCCATGTCCATCAGTTCGGCACCGGCTTCATAGGCCATGCCGTAGCCGTCGCCGGAGTACTCCCAGGAGTTGGAAGTTATCTTCCACCCTTTCCCGCCGCCGCCGGTGGCGACGATGGCTGCCTTCGCCTTGAAGACAACAAACCGTCCCGTCTCACGCCACATGGCCACCATGCCGGAAATCTTATCACCATCTTTCAGAAAATCGAGGCCGGTGCACTCCATATAGACATCAATCCCCTGATGGATACCGTGATCCTGCAGTGTCCTGATAATTTCGAGTCCCGTTCTGTCCCCGACGTGGGCGAGGCGGGGATATCGATGGCCGCCAAAATTCCGCTGATTGATGAGGCCCGCTTTTGTCCTGTCGAACACTGCCCCCCACTCCTCCAGTTCGCGGACACGATCTGGCGCCTCCTTGGCGTGAAGCTCGGCCATCCGCCAGACGTTTAAAAACTTGCCCCCGCGCATGGTGTCGCGGAAGTGAACCTTCCAGTGATCTCTCGAATCTACGTTGCCGAGAGCGGCGGCGACGCCCCCTTCAGCCATAACGGTGTGGGCCTTGCCTAAGAGGGATTTGCAGACAAGGCCGGTACTCAGCCCCCGTATTGAGCATTCAATAGCTGCCCTCAGTCCGGCGCCGCCGGCGCCGACGACAATCACATCGTGCTCAACAACCTGTATGTCGGAAATGTCCACAGTCACATCCCCCAGGTGCTGAAATCTGTCCACTTCCCCATGGCGACCATCCTGACATAAACGTCCGCCAGCGCAACCCAGATCATGCTGAGCCACGCCCAGAGCATATGCCGTCCATTAAGCCACGACACCCCTTTCCACAGTCTGTACCGCTTCGTCGGCTTTCCGTTGGGGCAGGTGAAGCAGTCCATGTTCCCGCCCACGATATGGCGAAAGGCATGGCAGCCGAAAGTATAACCAGCCAGCAGGATTGGGTTAATAATCAGAATGATAGAGCCGACACCGACGCCAAATTCCCCGCCCCGGAAAAAACTCATAATTCCATCGTAGGTGAGAATCACAATAAAGGCGAGGGCGATATAGAGCGTGTAACGGTGGAGGTTCTGAAAAACGAGGAGCGCCGTTTCACCTCTGTATTCTTTCCTTGGGATGCCTGCCACGGCACAGGCCGGCGGCGACAGGAAATAGGCTCGGTAGTAGAACTTCCTGTAGTAGTAGCAGGTCATCCTGAAAGAGAGGGGGCCCATGAGAATCAGGATGGCTGGAGAGGCGGGAATCAGTTTCGGCCACCATCCCGGCCAGGAGCCGAACCAAGCATGGTCCAGCGGCGCCGCACCACCGGCGCTGAACCAGTAGAACTCGGCCTGCAGCATGGACCAGGTGGTGTAAAGGACGAAGGCGAGAAAACCGGCGCCGGTCCAGAGCGGCTCAACCCACCATCGGTCGGTTCGTGATGTATAGGCGAGGGGTAGTTTTGCTGAAGAGTCCATTGGACGACAGATCCCTCCGCCCGAAGGAGGCGGTTATCCTTTCAGGCGAAAATTGACAGGGATGGAAATCCAGACGCCTACATCCCTGTCACGCTGTTTAGCAGGTTTGAACTTGGTCTTCTTAATGGCGGTCATAGCGGCATCATCCAGCCCCGTATTTGCAATCCCTTTCAAGACCACCGTCTCCGTCACTTTGCCTTTCTTATTAACGAAAGCCTGTATAACCACCGTCCCTTCGATCCCGGCTTCCTGGGCTATCTCGGGATAGACAATGTTTCGCTGGATGGCGCCGTAGCCACCAATCGGTACGGGTGGATCATCGTAAGGGATGAAACGCACACGAGGCCCTTCGGACGGCGGCGGAGGCGGTGAATCCCACTCCACGAAATCGTCAAGTTCCGTCTCCTCAATCGTGATGTCGTCGGCCAAATCCTCATCCTCGGACTCCACCGGAATAGACGGCCTTGAGGGGGGCGGGGGCAGTTCAAACTGCTGAGTCTGCGGAATGTCAAACTGCTCAATCTCGATGTGGATCTCCTTCTCAAGGAACTCCTTCACGCCGAACCGCGGAAAGGCGATAAGCAGTGTAATCAGCATCAGGACGGAAATGAGTGTCGTCACACGGACCGCAATGGGATAGCGAAGTTTCAGGGAGACGCTGGGGTCTTTTCTAAGGATCATGACGGCGCCGCGACTTTCGACGAATAGTTAATCTTGAGGGCGTCCGCTTCTCGGAGCTCGTTGTGCATATCGCTGATCAGTTCCATGGACGCTTCCCTGTCAGCCTTGAGAGAGACAGTCAGTTGGGGATCGGCCACGCGCTTATCATACATTACATGCTTCACATTGTCCATGGGAATAATCTTGTCATCAATGGAGATCATCCCATCTTTCGATATGAAAATGTGGGCCGTGTGCCGCTTTGACTCCAGCCGTTCAATTTTTCGCGCCTGCGGAAGGAACACATTCAGCCCCTCATATTCTCTGAGCACTGTCGTGACCATGAAGAAAATGAGCAGCATGAAAATAATGTCCGGCATGGAAGAGGTAGGGATTTCACCGGAGACTTTAGTCTTTGAGGAGAACTTCACTTATCCGTCTCCGCAATTGAGATTCGCGTGGCGTTAGCCATCTTGAGCTGGTCAAGCACCTCCACGTAAGTTTGGTACTTCGCTTTGGGGTGCGTTTTCACGGAAATAATCAGCTTATCGTTGGCGGCCATTTTTTCCAACACCACCTGCCGAATGTCTTTGATCTGCAGCGGTTCCTTATCCAGAAGAACATCGCCCCGAGCGTTGATAAGAAGGTTGGAAATGTTCTTCTTCGGAATCTCCTTCTCTTCCCCTTTTGGCGGCAGTACAAGCCCGAGACCCTTATCCATGTCGATGGTTGTGGTGACGAGAAAGAAAATCAGCAGCAGGAAAGCGATGTCCGCCATGGATCCGCTCGGTATATCTCCTGCTTTAACTCTCTTCTTCATCTCGCTTTGGCTTATTTCTTCTTCAGTTTCCCGTCCGCATCCATCTGGACGAGCTCATCAATCAGCATGACTGAGTTCTCCTCCATGTCGATGATCAGTTTGTCCACTCGCGTAATAAGAAAGTTCTGGAATGTCTGAACGATAATAGCCACCACAAGCCCGAACAGGGTTGTAAGAAGAGCGATGGAAATACCGCCCGCCACAACCGCCGGTGAAATGTCGTTGGCAGCTTTAATATCATCAAAGGCCTGAATCATACCGGCCACCGTTCCAGTGAACCCGAGCATGGGAGCCAAACTCACAACAGTGCTGAGCCACACCATGTTCTTTTCCAGAAAGGCCATCTCGATAGTCCCGGCATTTTCGATTCCTTTCTCCACCGCTTCGATTCCACGGTGCGCACGGCTCAATCCTGCATGGAACACTTCCGCCACGGGGCCTCGTGTCGTGGAGCACACTTCCAGAGCGCTCTCATGCCCTTCATCGTGCAAGGCAGTGCGGATGCTGTCCATGAATTTCTTTGTATCAACCGATGCGCGAAACAGTGTGTAAACCCTCTCCAGGCCAAACCCAAGGCCAAAGATTAAGAGCCCAAGAATTGGGTACATAAAAGGCCCACCGTCTAAAAAATACTGAACCATTACAGTTTTCTCCTTACTAAAGTCTTAGAAACGCTCACGAAAATAATGCTTTCGCCAAGGAATATCAAACGCCGAATCTCTGGATCAGTTCTCACGGAAAACTGTCAGTGTGACGAGAGAAATGACGACGCTTCATCGAGATGAGACATGGCCGCCACTACCTGCGGATCGTTGCTCACAAATATCTGGTAGTACGCCGATTTGCCCCAGATCGCTCCAGCGACTTCGGCCTTCAGAACTGACCTAATATAACGGCTGTCCTCCTCTATTTCGCCCCTGTCAACCTCCACATCCTGCTTTTCGACGTAGCCGAGAAAGTCGTCCAAAAGTGTGTCGGTGATCTGAAACTTGTTCTTAAAGGATCGAACATTTTCCCAGCCGTCTTTCCTTTCTTTTGCAAATTCTGTTCCCCAGTTAAAAGTCAGTCTTTTGGGGTGACCCACGAGGCGTGACGTTCCGGGGGTGTGCTCTGTCAGCGGAACGTGGACGTCCGGAGAGATGCCGCCGCCGCCGTAGACTTCTCGGCCTTTCTTGGTCTTATACTTCGCTTTTCCCGTGCGAAGCGAATCGAGCATCTCTTCCCTGTCTTTCTTTCCGAAGTCTTCATAATAGTCGCGGATTCCATTTTCGTAAGGCCTCTGAATCAGCCTGCCGCTTGGGGTGTAGTATCGCGCGATGGTGACGCGGAGGGCCGAGCCGTCCTTCAGGGGCCACTGCCGCTGGACAAGCCCTTTGCCGAAACTTGTCTCCCCCACCACAAGTCCGCGGTCCAAATCCTGAACAGCGCCCGCAACGATCTCGCTGGCGCTTGCGGACCATCGGTTGATTAAAACAATGACGGCAAAATCGTCGTAGCCTCTGTTATTGTTGGCCATGTACACTTCGGACATTTCAGACTTTCGCCCGGCGGTGTAGACGAGCGTGTCCGGCGTGGTGATAAACAGGTCAGCCACATTGACTGCCTGCTCAAGATATCCACCGCCGTTTGTGCGAAGATCAAAGATGAGCCGTGTCATCCCTTCGGATCTCAGTCTGTCAATGGCTGAAGAGACTTCGTCAGACGTGCTGGAAGCAAACCTCGTCAGCCGCATATATCCCGTCCGGTCGTCAATCATGAAGGATGAGATGAGGCTGTAGATGGGGATTTGATCCCGGATGATCTCCACATCAAAAGTTTCTTCCAGGCCTGGGCGCCGAATGGTAATCATCACAGCGCTCCCTTTCGGTCCACGGAGCGTTCTGTAAACTTCTTCCCGCGTTATTTCGTAGGCATCATCGCCATCAATGGCGACAATCTTATCACCGGGCTGGAGGCCGGCGCGATCGGACGGGGAATCCACCACCGGCGCAATCACCGTGATATAACCACCCAGCAAATCGAACTCGATGCCGATCCCTTCAAACCTCCCCTGATACTCTTCGTTCACCTCCTCCAGTTTGTCCCGGGGGATGTAGGAAGAGTGGGGATCCAGTTCATCGAGCATGCCGAGGAATGCTCCGTCCAGCGCATTGTCCCAGTTCACCGGTTCAACATAGTTTTCGTTGACGATGGAGATGATCTGGTTCAGGACGCGAATCTTGTCGTAAATGTTGACCGCCTTACTGTAGGCGGCGGGGCCGACGGACGCAGCGGTGAAGAGAAAGACGGCTGTAACCGCTCCGGCTATCAGGAGTCGTTTTTTTCTACTTTTCAGAATCACAATCTTCTCAGTTGGACAGCTTTCGAGCAGATAAGTTTACTGTACAGT
>LULR01000195.1_pt1 | contig 16640 bp, 10 predicted proteins | sample 729471 | NCBI WGS metagenome assembly LULR01 (sample SAMN03860284, study PRJNA289734) | marine metagenome | biome: seawater column; feature: ocean; material: water; isolation source: Red Sea water column Station 108 - depth 500m | place: Saudi Arabia: Red Sea | collected 2011-10-15 | depth 500 m
GTATTTAGGTGAATCTTTAGGATGGAGAAACTGTTTCTATCTTTTAGGTGGCATTGGTTTGTTACTTGGTTTATGTACCCTATTATTCAAAGAAAGATCTAGAAAAAGTTCTCAAAACAAGGATGAAAAACCATCACTTTCTTATATTTCTACTGTAAAAATAGTTTTTACATTATTCCAAGCTTTAAAGACTTCCTCAGCACTCAGATTCACCATTCTTGCTGGAGTTCTTTACCACGTAGTACTTGGAGCTGCAGTTTTTGAACAGCTCTGGTTTGTACAGGAAAGAGGCTTTGAACGTTCAGAAATTGCCCAAATTACAGGCTGGATTGGAGTAGTAGCAGGAATGGCTGGAAATTTGTTTGGTGGAGTGGTAAGCGACTGGTGGCAGGAAAAGACTAATCAAGGAAGGCCAATGTTTCTTTTTTGGCTAGCTTTAATTACTTTTCCTATCTTTATTTATTATCGATTTGCTGAACCTAATACAGTTATATTCTGGATTGGAGTAACACTCGGATTTTTTCAACTAGGTTGTTTCTTTGGCCCTACTTTCTCTGTAGTTCAAGAATTAGTTCCAAACAATATACGAGCTACTGTTGTGGCCTTTTACATACTTACTTTAAATCTCATAGGTCTAACAGCAGGATCTTTGGGTGGGGGTCTATGTGTGGATTACTTGAAGGCCATTAATTATAACGAGCCTTATACATGGACTTTGATAGTTTTTACTTTCATTAGCGCAGCCTCAATTCCTTGCAATCTTAATAAGATTATTAAATTAATAGCTCCCATAAAAGAAGCAAAAGCAAAAGACCAAAAATAATCGCCGTATAAGTCAAAAAAGTATCCACCGAAAAAGCCGCCCATTCCCATTCCTGTCCAACCAAAGAAAGAGCCTAGGCTATTTGCTCTCCCGGCAAACTTTGCTGATACAACCATTCTGGTAGTAACTAAAATACTAGACATGACACCTGAATAGGTAAAACCAAAAAAAGCTGCTAAAAAATAAAGCCCTATTGGATTAGTAACATAAGGAAACCATATTACTGAGACAGTCTGACCTAAAGACATGAGCATATAAGCAGGCAGAGCTCCTATCATATCCCCCAACTTACCTCCTAGAATTCTTCCAAAGGCACCACAAAACATCAGAACCATTAAGACACTGGTAGCAAACTCTATGGAAAAATCAGCATCAGTTAATAAAGGAACTAAATGAACAATTGGGACCGACATACAAATACAACAAAATATTACAGCCGAACAAAGCCATGTGATGGCTTCTTTTTCAGATAAAGGAAAGTCTCTAGGCTCTTCCTCGGTAGAAGTCCTAGCCTGTTCGCGCCAAGGGGATTCTCTAATAAATAATGCAGCTGGAATAGCAATAGCAAGGTAAATTATTGCCATAAAGTAATAAGCAGCTCGCCAGCCATCAGCTTCAATGATTATTCCAGAAAAATATGGGATTAAGCCCTGACCTACTGCTCCACCTGCAGCTGTAATGCCTAAAGCCAATCCTGGGTTATTCCGGAACCAAAATCCTACATTTGCAAATAAGGGAGAAGTGACCATTGCATTTCCAAGAGCACCAAACAGAAAATAAAATCCATAGAAGTGATAAATACTTGTTTGTTTGCTTAAGAGGAATAATGATAAAGACATCATTATGGCTGCAACAATCCCAAACCAACGAGTGCCATATTTATCAGCTATATAACCCCAAAAAACTCCAAAGACTGCAGAGGAAAAAGAAATTACTGTATAACTAAGTGAGGTTTGCCCTCTAGTCCAACCAAATTCTAAAGCAAGAGGCTTAAGAAAAACTGAGATTGAAGCTAAAGTACCAAATGAAAGAGCGCTTAAGATAAAAACGCAAGCTACCATTACCCAGGCATAACCCGGATCTCTATCGCTGATATTATTCATAATAAAGCTTACATAAAAAGAAGGCCTCTAACTGAGGCCTTCTCTTTAGATCTTTAGTCTACTTTTTATTGCAGCCTATAATCAATACCCACCTTAACAATTCTGCCAACTGGGTTATGCGTGTTTGCATCATAAGCAAGCTCATGAGGAACTAATGGAGGTTCTTCATCAGTCAAATTAATCACTGATAAAGTTGTTTCCACTTTGTCTTCAAAAGCACTCCAACCAATATGAAAATCATAAGTTAGATGATCATCGATTTGTTGATCCACAAAGTAACCAGCACCTTGCATAGTAGCTAATGAATCAAAGGTATCAGGTAATGCAACACCATCAATGTACCTAGCATAAAGTCTTGCATAAATACCATTATTCATGAGTAAAGATGCGTAAACATTATATTTAAGATCTGGCATCATACGTAACTCAATAGGAAGCACTGTAGAACGTAGATTATATTTACCAGCGGCATCATAAGGATTGCCGTCAGCTGTTCCAGATACATCATACTCAATAATATGATTCATGTTTCCACCAACTGCCCAGTTACCTAAGTCATTTTCAAAGGTGTATTTAACCTCCAAATCTACTCCTGCGGTATCTACATCATCACCGTTTATTAATTCAGCAATTATCATTGTGATATCTTGAGGGACATTTACTGCTGGATCATAGAGTGCACCTGTAGAAGTTATTTTATCTGAACAAGCGCAAGTAGAAGCTTCTCTATTAAAAGGGCCCTCTAAGGCAAGAGAGTAATAATCCAAATTAACAGTAAGTTGGTCACTAGGCCTAACAATAACTCCAAATCCTATGTTAGTTGATTCTTCAGGTTGTAATGAAGAAGGCACAGGAGTTTCAATCTGAATATATTCACCTGCTGGCTGATAAAGCTCTAGAGAGTATGAAGATTGCGTTGGTATGCTAGGAACTCTAAATACCTGCTCATAAGATGCTCTAAGTGTGACCTTTTCAGACACATCTGAGATTATGGAAAGTTTAGGCTTCGTTAAAGAGTCCAAACCATAATCTTCATGACGAGCACCAAGAGTCACAGTTAAATTATCTGACATAGGTAAAGCTACTTCACCAAACATTGACCAAACTCTGGTTTCTATGTAACTCTCTTGCGATACTCCTAAGAATACAAAAGGTGAATTTTGTGGTCCATCCACTCTATTGTCTCCAGTCGGATTGTATTGACTATCCCACCATCTATACTGATAACCAACAGCCCAGGCAAGATTTCCTCCGCCCATTTCGATGTCTGATTCTCCAGTCAATGTAGCTTCAGTTACTACGTTCTCTACTTGAGTGATACCAGAAGCAACTCCATTGAAGTATTGCCTTACACTGGGATCATTGGCGAGAGCACCAGTAGCTCCTATAGCAGATCCAAAGGGGTTGTACCAATAACAACCTGAAGCAGTGTCTCCACGAAGTGCATCATTGGCTGCATCCCAAGGGTTAGATCCAACTCTTGGACAATTGTGGCCTGAAAGGCCTGCCAGTGCATCTTGAACTCTCAAATGAAGTGGATCAAATGTAAAACCGTCCACTGAATGATTTGTATAAGTAACCGATACGTCTAAATCTGTTCCATTACCAAAAGAATGTAGAATTCCTGCATTCAACCTCATGGTTTCATGAAAACGCTTACCGCTTTGAGACGGACCTTCAACTGCTAAAGTTCTACCCCAAAAATGCAATCCACCTGCTGCTTGGTATTGAGCTTGTCTTTCTGCACTTAGAGTAGATAAGAAATCTACAGCTCCAGGGTTATTAAGCGGAACATACATAAAGTATGGTACTGCCGAAGTACATGTTAATGGATCTCCGGCACAGTAGTTAGAAGATCCTGGGTTTGTGTGTGGAAAACTAGGAGAGGTGTTATACCAACCTTCTAAGTCTGCATAAAGCACATCCACATAAACCGAAGTGGAATCAGTTACATCAAACTCTGCTTGAACATAAATCTTATGTCTTTCCTGCTCATCAATTAAGTTAAAGAAAGGTGTGTAGTTATATCCGCATCTTCCCAGGCTAAGCGCAAAGGAACTTGTGAACTCTGATGCATATCCACATTTAGGATCTCTATCCAAACCGCCATATAAGGTGCCTGGCCAACCTGCAGCCGGTCCAAATCCTCCTGGATTACCAAAAGAAGATATACCTAGAGGCCATCCAGTAGGTGAACTGTAGTCAACAAAACTCCTTTCCCAAACAGGCAGTCTGTCTCTTTTTTCATACTCTACTGCTATCATTAAATTAGCACCGCTATTGCCAGTACCCCAAACCATAGAAACATTCCGATCGCCATCACTTCCATCGTTATCAGAAACGTTTGCTTTAACCTCTAAGCCTTCAAATCCCTTTCTTGTTATGAAGTTAAGGACACCTGTTATAGCATCAGATCCATAAGTTACCGCACCACCATTTTTTAGTAATTCCATTCTTTGCATTGCAATCATTGGAAAGTTACCTACATCAACAGGATAAACCGCTGATTTTGCTGATCTAACAGCAGCAGCCGCAACTCTCTTACCGTTGATAAGAACAAGACCTCTGTCTCCTCCCATACCACGGATATTGATATTCTTCATACCAGTTGCAACACCACTTCCTTGGAACTGATCTTGTTGGTTTAATGTACCCGACATAGAAGGCAGGTTAAGGATTACGTCTATCATATTAGGACTTCCTTCTGCTTCTAACTCATCTCTACCGATCACATCTACCGGTACAGCTTGGTTTTGTGCTGAGACTTTAATTAAAGAACCAGTAACAACTACTTCTTCAACTTCATCTGCAGCAAAAACATTAAAACTAATTAGAACAAGAGACAGTAACACTAGGCTACGAATAGCCTTAACTAAATTACTCATAATTTCTCCCCAAAATTAATAATATTCTCTCCTATAGACAAAGTGTCTATAAGGCATCAGAAATAGTAATACAGTGTAAATGGATGAGCAACTTAAATAACTATCTTTGTTATTCTCTCTATCAGCCAAAAGCAAGCTATACCACCGATTAAGTAAGAGGAGAATTGATAGATGAAGTTAGTTATCTTTACTCTGTTAAAGAGCCAAACAATAAGCACGAAGAAAGGCAATACTAATAACTGCCCTGCTTCTATACCTAAATTGAAAAAAAGAAGCGAATAAACTAGAGAAGAATCAGAAAAACCTATTTCTGATAAAGCTCCTGCAAAACCAAACCCATGCAGCAACCCGAACCCAAAAGCCAATAACCATGGTGTTCGTTGGTATTTTTTATTTTCACCCACTTCTATCGCTAAATAAATCAAAGTGAGCGCAATAAGAGCTTCGGCACTTGATTGAGGAAGCTGAAATGTGTTGGTTACGGATAAAGCTAAAGTTATGCTGTGAGCTATAGTAAAAGCAGTGATAGTTTTAATTAAGGTTTTGAACCCAACCACAATAAAAATAAGGCCTAATACAAATATTAAGTGATCAATTCCACTTAAAAGATGCTCAACTCCTAACCAAAAGTAGTTGGTTGGGTATAAATTAGATTCCCCTGGTATCGTCATTTTAGGATTATTAACCGAAACCAAGCCTTCAAATTGACCCCCATCAAAGAACTGAATACTTATTTCCTGATTCCTGAGGTCTGACTCACAAATGAATCTGGATGTGGTGACTTGATACTTACCTTCTATCTCAGGTAAGGAGTTAACGGTTTCCTGGCAATTGGATGGGTAAACAACACTTCCAGGTTTTGTTAAAACATTGGAGGGGAATCTCCAAACCACTTCAAAAGAGTTGGTTTCAACCTCGTCAAGAGTTAACCGAGCTGGATTTAACTCATGGGCTTCAAGATTATTAAAACTAGCTAAAACTAAAGAAGTAAGAAAAATTAGTTTTGCCATCAATCTTGGTAATTAAATTTAGGATTAATTTGAACTTCATAATCCTTTTTTAAAGCTTCTATGTAATTTTTCGTACTATCCTGTTTCTGCTCCAGCAAATAATCCGTTAATACAGCCTTCTTCACTTCTTCCAAATCAGGTGATTTGGCTTCAGTAATTTGAGAAATCTTTACTAAATGAGTTCCATAAATAGAATTGAAAGGACCTAGCCAAGTACCTGGTAGTTGAAAAATAAAATTTTCTGAAAAACCAACTCCAAAATCTCTATCAATATCTTTAGGGGTTTTATTGATAAAGTTTTTTCCTACTAAAAAAGGATCACTATCAGGAAGGTTATTTTGTTCTTGAATAACCTTGAGGGCACTTAAAGCTCTTTCAGGTCCATTTTTTTCTTTAGAGAAATAGAGATGACTAAAGCTTAACCTTCTGTCCATATAATAGTCAGCTTCTTTGGATTCAAAATACTCCTTTAATTCAGATTCAGTAGGAAAGTTGCTTTGTTCCTCTTGTTTTAAAAAACCTATTTTTTGAGCAAGTCGTCTTTTAATTATGATGTCATCCTTATCTAAACCTAGACTTAAAGCCTCCCTATAAAGAATTTCTTCCTCAACTAGCTGATTGATGATTCCTTGAAGATCTTGGTCATTAGGAGGTCTGCCGACTTGAACTGTCCAAGTTTCTATTAAACTATTTATCTCATCATCATAGAGGACAATAGTTTTATCTTGGTTACCGGAATAAAACCAAATATCTACAAGAAGAATAACCAAACCTATGCTTAAGAAGGAGAGTAACTTCTTAGTCATAAAGGTTTGTTCTGTCTACGCTTCAGGCGTATGCCAAATTGGAGAAGACCAAGCTCTTTCCTGGAGAGTCTTGTGCAAGTCAGGTCTAGGTTCAACACCATTTCTAAGTGCATCCCAAGTAGACCAACGACAAGTTGGGTTTTCTAAAACCCTTACGTAATAAAAAGCTTTTTGAGTAGGATCAAAATCAGGATCTTTCCAATAAGTTTTTAATTCTGAAGCACCGACATCAGAACTAATGGAACAATCTGCAAGGTTTACTTTAGCTCCGTTATCCGGGCATCTGTGGGTTATTGGATCTACTTTAAGACCGTCGGAACAGGCTACGTCATACACTCGTTCATTGGGTCTACCCACAGGATCACCTATGGCATTTTCAGCGAACCCTTTAATGATTTGAACTCTTTGTAGTGGGGCTCCTCTGGCGTCTCTTACTGCCCATACTAAAAACTCAGGTGATTCTTCAAGCCCTGTTAGATCTCCCCCCATTGGCACGCCCTTTGAATAAGCCTTATTAATCAATCCCTCGTCTGAAAGCGGTGAGCTATCTAAATCCTCACCAGCAAAGAACCTTAACTTTATTCTGTTACCAGAAGTTGCATAAGTTTCCTTTCGGCGAAAAGCATTAAAAATAGAGTCTCTGGTATTTTCTTCTGCCCATACCACAGCCAATCCAGATGCACTCCATTGACGAAAACCTGGGTTGCTGTAGTAAGTATCACCAAATTTCTTTAAACCTATTAATCTGGCACCGGGTAAATCATCATTGTCCATAATCAGTTTAACTTGCTCATCTGGTAATGGAACCGAACCTCTGCCCTGAGGGGTTCCATCCAGAATACCTATTTTGGAGTGGTAATCAGACTCATCATCTGAAATAGCACCTGTATGAGTATCGCTTGCTCCTACTAGACCAAATTTATACGGATTGCCTCTTTGTTCTTCTTGCAAACTCAGGCCATCGAGATAGGCTTGTCTGACATAGCTTCCGTCTGGCCTACTCCAAGCCGTTCCCCCCACTCTGGTATCCATAATTTCAAAATCTGCCCATTCGTCATTCGGCGATAATAAGGGGTGCGTATCAGAGGTACCTTTAACTTGGGTCATTTCAACAAGCGGCTCGTTTCTCATTCTAAATTCAGCGTAGGCTTTACCAACTGGGTAACCTGCCCAGTCTTCTAATTCAAACATTTGACCATTAGAGCCATTGGAATTATGAGGAATGGCGATTGTATCAACGCCTCTATCTCTTAACCCATCCATCCAAGTCCATAAGTCTTCGGGGTTTAATGATTTCAGTCTTGAGAAAGGTTCAACCGTTACTTTATCTCCTTTAAATACTACATTTCTATGTAGGTTTCCTCCTTCATAAGGCCCTGTTCCAAAAGGGTTAAGAACACTTATATTGTCACCTGAACGAGTAGTAGAACTGGTGTATTCGTAAGCCACGAAGGTCGTAAAGTTCCCAGGATCATTGTGCTCTTGAGCACTACGAATAATATCTTTCCAGGCAGACCTATGTTTATCCACATCATAAATACTTATCGCTCGTGCCTGATCACCTGTCCAAAGATACTTTATAGTACCCATAACACCAGCTCCTGCAGCTAAGCTTCTAACTTGAGTAGCAAATAAAGCCCCTCTTCTTGGGATTGATTCAACTGTTCTATTCTCAGCGGTATTAAGGTTAGTGAAAGGTTCTGTGCCTGGTGTTGTGTTATTAGGATCAGCCCACCATTCAACATTTCCCATTAAAAAACCATGGTCAGTAACCGCATAAAAGTCTAAAGGTTCTCTCAATTGCATTTGATAGCCTAAAGGATGTTGAATTGGGCTTCCTTTAGCGTATTCGTAAGCATCATCGGGAGTGGCTGTAGTACCAAAAATATAGGCATCGAAAGAGTGTTTAGTGTGAACATGAAGATCTCCAAAATAAACATTCCTGTCCTCGTTATAACCTATAGTGGGTCCAGATTCTGTGTTCTCAGGAGCTAAATTACTGTAATCGACAATATCGTCACCGGAAGTACAACTCCACAAGAAAACCACGGAAACTAAACTTAAATTTCTCAATAAATATTTCATTTTTTCCCCTAATAAGCCCCAGCTACTTATAACAGAATAAGTAGTAAATAAAAAGTTAATTCCCAGTCTACCAGAGGTCGTATTTTTGTAGTTCAGCCCTTCCAACGACCATGTGGTGAACTTCATCAGGACCGTCAGCAAATCTTAAATGCCTCATGTCTGTATACATACCGGCTAGAGGTGTCCATTGTGAAATACCTGCTGCACCATGCATTTGAATTGCTTGATCTACGATCTGACAGGCTTTTTCTGGGACCATAGCCTTAACTGCACTGATGTATATTCTTGCTTCCTTATTGCCTAACACGTCCATGGCTTTTGCGGCTTGCAATACAGACAGCCTCATGGCATTAATATCTATCCTAGCTCGCGAGATTACCTCAACATTTTTTCCTAATTTGGCTATAGGTTTTCCAAAAGCCTCCCTAGACCCTGCTCTTTTTACCATCAACTCCAAAGCTTTTTCGGCTTTTCCAATAGTACGCATACAGTGGTGAATTCTACCTGGCCCAAGTCTAACCTGTGATATTTCAAACCCTCTTCCTTCACCCAATAAAATATTTTCTTTTGGTACTCGGACATTATCAAACTTGATATGCATATGCCCTTGGGGTGCGTGGTCATGACCAAATACTTGCATACCCTCTAGTATTTCAACACCCGGGGTGTCTTTAGGTACTAATATTTGAGATTGTTGTTTTGAAGGGTGCGCATCTGGACTCGTTTTGACCATGGTTATCATGATCTTACATCTCGGGTCCCCTGCTCCAGATATATAGAATTTTTCACCATTAATGACCCATTCATCTCCTTCGAGAACGGCACTGGTGCTTATATTCTTTGCATCAGATGATGCTAAATTAGGTTCAGTCATGGCATAAGCTGATCTTATTTCTCCATTCATTAATGGCTCTAACCATTCTTTTTTCTGTTCTGGCGTTCCAACATGCTGCAATACTTCCATATTGCCTGTGTCTGGAGCACTGCAATTCATAGATTCTGAAGATAAGGGATACTTTCCTAACTCATCCGCTATGTAGGCATAATCTAGGTTCGTTAATCCTTCCCCAATATTTCCGTCGTTGTCAGGTAAAAAGAAATTCCATAAACCCAAGTCTCTGGCTTTATTCTTAACTTCTTCTAAAAGTTCAAGTTGCCGAGGATGCCAAGACCACCTGTCTTCCTTTTGGCTCTGCAACCCATAAAATTCTTCTTGAATCGGTGCAACATTTTCTTCGCAATGTTTTTTAACTAGATCCATCAAAGGCTGGGCCTCATCGGACATCGCTAATTGGAAAAGATCTGGATTTAAGTTTACTGACATAATTTCTCCTTCTAATTATTATTAATTTTATACCAAATTGGTGATGACCATGCCCTTTCTTGTATTGTAACTTCTAAACCTGGTCTCACTTGAGCTCCTGATCTAATAGCATCCCAAGTCGTCCATCTACAAGTAGGATTCTCTAAAACCCTAACGTAGTAAAAGGACTCCACACCTCTTTCAAAATCTGGATCAGTCCAAATAGTCTTTAATTCAGAAGCTCCATTATTAGAAATGGAACAATCCTTTAAATTGACCTTAGCATTATTTTCAGGGCATCTATGAGTCTTAGGATCTACTTCTAAACCATCTGAACAAGCAACATCATAAACTTTCTCTCTGGTTTGTTTGTCTGGTCCATGGTCATACCACCCTTTAATGATTTGAAGTCTTTGCAGAGGAGCTCCATAACTATCTCTTTGTGCCCATACTAAAAAATGGGGAGATTCATTACCTTCACTTATCAAATCGCCTCCCATAGGAACACCTCTTTCATATGCTTTTTTAACTAAATCATCTGAATTTAAGTCAACGTCTTTTAGCTTAAACCCACCAAAGAATCTTACTTTAATCCTGTTGCCTGAAGTACCAAAAGTCTCTTTGCGTCTTAAAGCATTAAAAATAGACTCACGAGTATTTTCTTCAGCCCAAACTCCTGCTAACCCCGATGCTCCAAATCGAGCAGTTCTGGTAGAGCCGGGTAAGTATTGATCTATAACTATTTCAGAACCATTAAGTTGAGAAGTACTAGCAAAACCTTCTAGGTATTCTTCATTAAATGGTATAGAGCCTCTTGATAGAGGTGAAGATGTAAGTGGTGTTGTACCAAAATAGTTATCTTCTTCGTAGGAACCTGAGGAATTGTGATTATCGCTTGAGCCTATAAAGCCTATTTTAAAAGGATTGCCTCTATTTTCTTTTTCAAGGGCCATGCCGTTCATCAAAGCCTCCCTTACATAGCTACCATGAGGATTGCTGTAAAAATTGACTTTCCCTTTTCGTGTGTTCAATATCTCAAATCCAGCCCACTCATCTTTCGGAGATAATCTGGGATGAGTTTCAGAAGTGCCTTTAATTTGGGTAATCTCAACCAAGGGTTCATTTCGCATTCTTTGCTCCGCGTACGCTTGATCGAGTGGTCTGCCGTCATAATAAGCTAGTCTAAAAGTCTTACCATTGGATTGGTTTGAGTTATGAGGTATTGCTAAACTATCTAACCCTTTTTCTCTCATAACGTCCATCCAGTCCCATAAATCTTCAGGATTCATAGAATCCATTCTTGTAAAAGGTCTTTTGGGTGCCTTACTTGAATTAAATAGAACATTCCTATGATAAGAAGCACCGTCCGGTGGTAAAAAAGATGAGGTCCATTCATACCCTATGAAAGTAGTAAATTTACCTGGTTCATTGTGCTTTTCCGCCGCCTTAATAATATCTGTCCATGCTTCTCTGTAGGACTCATAATCAAATGACGCTGAACCTCTTGCAATATCACTCTTCAACCAAGCTACGAATTGCTTCCAGTAGCTACCTCGCGTCTGAGCATATTTACCAAAATGTTGTCTAAAAAGAGATACTCTATCCAGATTGCCATCAAGATTAAGAAGGCTTAAATTTTCTTCTGCATTTACATTATGAAAAGGTTTTGCCAGAGGATGCTTTGAAAGTTCTGTTGATGTATCTGCCCAATCATCCACAACTCCCATCCAAAAACCATGATCGGTAACTGCATAAAAATCTAAAGGCTCTCTTATTGTCATATTAATGCCAAAAGAATTTTTCATAGCTTCTCCTTTGGCATAACGATAAGCTTCATCAGGACTGTTCATGTTACCTAGTAGGTAAGCATCAAATGAATAAGTGGTATGAATGTGCGTATCTCCAAAATAGACATTTCGATATTGGTTATAGTTTTCTGTCTTGCTATTTTCAGATTCTTGGGCTTGTGAGTAATCTTCTATAACCTCTGCGTCGTTTGAGCACGCTAATAAAAAACTCAAAATAAAAGGTAAGATTAAAACCTTGTAATTCATGTACTACTCCTCATTAGATGAAATTGGTGAATACCAAATTGGCGAAGACCACGCTCTGTCTTGAGTTATATGGTCAAAATCTTCTCTAGGCTTTTTTCCATTATTTACAGCATCCCACGCAGTCCATCTGCATGAAGGGTTTTCCAAAACTCTTACATAATAAAAGGCACTCTCTTTTGAATTAAATTCAGGATCAGTCCAGACAGTCTTTAATTCAACTGCACCGAGTTCAGAAACAGAACAGTTGGATAGATTAACTCTTGCTCCGTTATCAGGACAGCGATTGGTTACGGGATCAACTTTCAATCCATCAGAGCAAGCTGCATCGTAAACTTTTTCATGGTTGCTTCCGTCAGAAGGGTCTATCCAGCCTTTGATGACTTGTAGTCTTTGAAGTGAAGTAGTTTTCGGATCTTTTTGCGCCCAGATAAGAAACTCAGGACTTCGAACCTCATCAGAAACAAGACTTCCTCCCATTGGAACTCCTTTTTTGTAGGCTTCTTTGATTAAGTTTTTAGAAGTCAGATCCAATTGTCCAAAATCAAAACCTCCAAAAAAGCGGAGCTTAATTCTATTCCCGCTTGTTGCGTAGGTTTCTTTCCTTCTAAAGGCAGCAAAGATGGATTCGCGTGTGTTTTCCTCGGCCCATACTGCGGCCAGTCCAGAAGCACTCCATAAAGAATAATAAGTATCCACATACCTACCTTGCTCTTTGTCTATAAAGTTATTGGAATTATTTTCTCCGGAACTTAGCAGTTCATATTCTTCTTGTTCTAATGGAACGGACCCTCTTAATGGAGGCAATCCATCCAATACCCCAACTTTCGCATAAAAATCTGATTCGACGAATGCTCCGGCAGCGGTATGCGTATCGCTTGATCCGATCACTCCAAATTTATAAGGGTTTCCCCTATTTTCCCACTCAAGACCCAGGCCTCTTTTATAAGCCTGCCTAACATAACTGCCATCTGGATCACTATAGGTTTTTCCCCTTCCTATACGGTAAGGAAAAATTTCGAAGTCAGCCCATTCATCGTCAGGAGATAAAATAGGATGAGTGTCAGAAGTACCTTTTACTTGAGTACTTTCTACTATTGGTTCATTACGCATTCTGAAATCAGCATATTGATCGTCTACCAAAGTGCCATTCCAAGATTTAGTTTCAAACATACGTCCGTTAGATCCATTTGAATTATGTGGTATGGCTATTGAGTCCAACCCTAAGTCTCTTAACTTGTCCATCCAAGACCATAAATCTTCAGGATTCATAGAATCAATTCTTGTCCAAGGACGTTCTGGATAATTTGAAGATTCAAATAGTACATTTCGGTGTAGGTTTCCGCCTTCTAGATCACCTGAGTTAGTAGTAAATTCATATCCGATAAATGTAGTGAACTTACCTGGTTCATAATTTCTTTCAGCTGACTCAGCTATCTCCTTCCAAGCCGACTTATGAACACTGTAATCAAACATAGGCATAGAAAGAGCAATGTTATTTTTGAAATTAACTGCTCTCCATTGTTGAAATTTATTTCCAAAGGTACTTAGCCAAAAGAAATTGGCAAAAGCATTCCGTCTTCTGGAGATGGAATCAATACCTGTATTACCTACTGCATTGATATCGTGATAAGGAATAGCTCCAGGTAAAGATGAAGCCGAGTGTGTTGTGTCTGCTAACTTCTCAAACATCCCTAAAAAGAAACCGTGGTCTGTCACAGCGTAAAAATCTAAAGGGTCACCTAATTGCATATCAAAACCTAAGGGATGTTTAATTGAACCTCCCTTAGCAAAAGTATAGGCATCATCAGGAGTGGCTGTTGTTCCGAAAATAAAGGCATCGAACGAATATTTTGTATGGACATGCGTATCTCCAAAGTACAGATTTCTATCTTCGTTGAATCCTTCTGTTTGAGTTAAATCCTGTAATTGACTCTGTACACCTTGCTCCTGAATGACTAATGAGTCATCTGAACAACCAAATGTAAATAACACGAGAAAAGTAATTAGAAAGCTTTTTTTCATAGTCTTTATTTCTCCTCTAAAAACCCTTTAAGACTTCATACTATTAAGGTGAGAAATAATGTAAAGGTAAAAAATTTGTCATTTAATAAAAATACTGTATATTTATACAGTATGAATGATTTATATAAGAAAAATAAACCTTCTGGACAGCCCATGGCTGTTAGAAGCCTAAATTCAATAAGTCAAAATGTATTGTTGCAGAGTATGTGGATAGATCGTTTAATAACATCAGTGTATGTTGTTTTATCAGGAACGATCATTGCTATTTCTTTAGCAATACTACTTGGCTTAGATGGGTAAGAAGCAAAAATCTACTAGAAGAAATCCGGTTGCAAAGCACGCTGGAAAGTTTAATAAACCTAAAGTCTTCAAAGACAAAACTAAGTACTCAAGGAAAGATAAGGCCAATAAAAGCTAATGGATAGCTACTATAACCTGTTAATAGCGTGGTTAGTCTTATGCATAGCTGCCGGCACTTTTCTTCTATTTAAAACAGCCCCTTATGGCAGATATTTGAGGAAAGGATGGGGTTTTCTTGTTCCTTCTAGACTAGGCTGGATTTTATTTGAATCTCCACCTGTTTTCTTAATGATTACTTTCTTTCTACTTTATAGTGACCAAAGCTTGATTCAAATTGTATTTCTTTCAATTTGGTTAATTCATTACATTAACAGAAGTTTTATTTGGCCTTTAAAGGCAAAGATATCTGGTAAGCCAATGCCGCTTTTAATTATTTTTATGGCTTTGGTATTTAATGCAATAAATGTATATCTACAAGGAAATTGGATTTTTGTTTATGGAGAGTATTCAAGCTCTTGGTTAACCAGTAACTGCTTTATTGTAGGTACATTAATATTCATTATTGGTTTATATATTAATGTTACTTCAGACAACATCTTGATTGCCCTTCGTAAAAATAATGAAGAAGAATACTCCATCCCTAAAGGATTTTTGTTTAACAAAATATCTTCTCCAAATTATCTTGGAGAAATGATTGAGTGGTTAGGTTGGGCGATAATGACATGGAGTCTTGCAGGTTTAGTTTTCTTTTTTTGGACAGTTGCAAATCTACTCCCGAGGGCAATAGCAAACCACAAGTGGTATAAAAAAGAATTCGAAAATTACCCCTCTAATCGTAAAGCAATTATTCCTTATCTTTTTTAATCTTTTTCTTGTTTCTACCAATTACAAGAATTATTCTAATCGGTCTATTTACTTTTAAGTTAGGAGTCTTATATGGAATTAGAGTACGGACCTGAATACGACGATTTTCGTGCGGAAGTTAAGTCTTTTGTTAAGGAAAACGAAGGAGTTAATCTAATAGGAAAATCTTTAAGAAGTTCTGACAGGGTTGATTGGCAACAAAAACTTATTGATCACGGTTATTTTGCTAGGTCCATTCCAAAAGAGTATGGCGGATTTGGGGGCGATATGGATATCTTAAAAACCCGAATTATTGCTGAGGAGTTTGCAAAATCTCCTATTCCTAAGCCCTTAGGGGGTCAAGGAATACAAATGCTCGTACCTACCTTGTTAGAGCTCGGTACTGAAGACCAAAAGCAAGCGTATGTTAAACCCACGCTTAGAGGAGAAATTATTTGGTGCCAAGGATATTCAGAACCTAACTCAGGAAGTGACCTTGCTAGCCTTCAAACTAAAGGGGAGTTAGATGGAGATGAATGGGTTATTAATGGTCAAAAAATTTGGACGAGTACCGCTAAATTTGCACAAATGTGTTTCTGTCTAGTCAGGACTGAGCCAGATGCGCCAAAACACCAAGGTATCAGTTACCTACTTATACCCATGGACACGCCTGGTATTGAAATTCGACCCATTATGCAAATGACGGGTGATGCTGATTTCAATGAAGTCTTTTTTACGGATGTACGTATACCAGCAACCAACATTGTCGGTGAGCGTGGTGAAGGCTGGAAAGTTGCCAATGCTACCCTTACCCACGAGAGAGGTTCTCTGGCTGATCCAGATGTAATGATGAATAGACTCTACGCACTTATAGACTTGATGAAATCTGAAACAATTGATGGTGAAAGAGTTATAGATAAACCTGCTTTTAGGGACAGGTTATTAAGGGTGCAAGGAAAAGTTTTAGCTCAGCAAGCGAATGCACTTAGACTACTTTCTAGCTCCATTAATAAAGGTCAAGATACAACGATGGCGAGATTTATAACCAAACTCATTGGAACCGAGCTTAGGCATGAGTTAGAAGGTTTAGCTATAGATGCCATGGGTGAGATAGGAACTCTATATGAGGACAGTCCTCATTTGAGAGACAGTGGTTCTTGGCAGATGTCTTACATGTATTTCCTAGGATTAATTATTGGTGGAGGTACAAACCAGATTCAAAAAAATATTATTAGTGAAAGGGCCTTAGGTATGCCTAAGGAACCAAAAATTCCAGGAGCATAAAAATGTATTTTGGTTTATCAGAAGAACAGCAAAGTTTAGAAGACAACATTAAGAAGTACCTAGAGGATAATGCTTCCCTTAATACCATCAAAGAAGTCGCCTCTGGTGACACAGCTAAGTCA
>LULR01000387.1_pt2 | contig 16599 bp, 14 predicted proteins | sample 729471 | NCBI WGS metagenome assembly LULR01 (sample SAMN03860284, study PRJNA289734) | marine metagenome | biome: seawater column; feature: ocean; material: water; isolation source: Red Sea water column Station 108 - depth 500m | place: Saudi Arabia: Red Sea | collected 2011-10-15 | depth 500 m
CAGCATCTGCTTCCACTGGCGGTTGGCGCGCTGGGCCATGTCGAGGCCGCCGTCCTCGGTCCACTGCTCGAACGAGGAGGTGTCGGGCAGCAGGGCGGGGTGGTTGGCGTACTCGAAGTTGGCGAGCGTGTGGGCGGTGCCGAGGAAGGCGTTGCCGGGCCCGGCCTCGCGGAAGGCGTCGGCGGCGAGGCCGTTCTCGTCGATGGCGAGGCCGGCCAGCATCCGGTGGAGCATGCCGAGGTGGTCGGCGTCCATCACGAACTTCTCGTAGCCGATCGTGAGCCCACCCTCGAGCCAGCCGGCGGCCTGGTGGACGAAGTTGGCGCCGGCCAGCACGGCGGCGTCCATGGCGTCGGCGGACTCCTGCATGGCCTGGGCGTCGGTGGTCTTGGAGGCGGTGTAGTGGCCGCCGCAGCGCACGGGCAGGCCGACCCGGCGCGCCAGCTGGGCGATGGCGTAGGTGGCGAGGTCGGCCTCGGGGGTGCCGAAGGTGGGGGCGCCGGTCTTGAGGTCCATGGTCGTGAGGAAGTTGCCGTAGACCATCGGCGAGCCGGGCCGGACCAGCTGGCTGAGGGCGATGCCGACGAGGGCCTCGGCGTGGGCCTGGGCGATGAGGGCGGGCTGGGTGACGGGCCCCATGGCGCCGCCGATGATGAACGGCGAGATCACGCACCCCTGGTTGGCGCGGGCGTAGACCTTGAGGGCGCCGGACATGACGTCGTCGAAGACGAGTGGCGAGTTGACGTTGATGTTCCCCTGGATGACGCAGTCCCGTTCGAGCCGGTCGGCCCCGAAGACCAGCCGGGCCATGGCGAGGGAGTCCTCGGCGCGTTCGGGGGCGGTGACCGAGCCCATGAGCGGCTTCGTGGACCAGCGCAGGTGGGCGTAGGCCATGTCGAGGTGCCGCTTGTTGACCGGCACGTCGACGGGCTCGCAGATGGTGCCGCCGGAATGGTGCAGCCACGGCGAGGCGTAGGTGAGCTTCACGAAGTTCTCGAAGTCGGCGAGGGTGGCGTAGCGGCGGCCCTGGTCGAGGTCGGTGACGAACGGGGGTCCGTAGGCCGGCGAGAACACGACGTGGTCGCCCCCGATGGTGACGTCGTGGCGGGCGTCGCGGCCGTACATCCGGAACTCGGACGGGGCGGTGGCGCACAGGTGCCGGGCCAGGCCGGGCTCGAAGCGGACCCGCTCACCGTCGACGCTCGAGCCGGCGGTCCGGAACAACTCGAGCGCCTCCGGGTCGCCGCGGAACTCGACGCCGATCTCCTCGAGGATCCAGTCGGCGTGCGCCTCGAGGGCGTCGAGGTCGGCGTCGCCGAGCAGTTCGTAGGTGGGGATGCGCCGTCGTGGCTGGCCCGTCTGAGCGATGGGCGCGGCCCGCTCGGCGGTGCGCGCGGCGCGCCCGCCTCGGCGGCGCTCCGGGGCTGGCGTCGTTGCCCTACCCATGTGGTAATCATGAACCCGGTGACAGGTGCTGAAAACCGTCTCCTTGGTAGCTATAGCATCACCTGTGGTTATGGCATCTGGATCACCGGAATCGGGCCCGTGAGGCCGCTGGTCGCCCGCACGGGCCGCCTGCACCGCCTCGCCGTCTTCGAGGCGGCCGCCCGCCTCGGCACCTTCACGGCCGCCGCCCGCGAGCTCGGCATGACCCAGCCGGCGGTCACCAAGCACCTTCGGGCCCTCGAGGCCAGCCTCGGGCTGGCCCTCTTCGACCGGAGCGCCAACCGGGCCACCCTCACCGAGGCCGGCCGGCGGCTCCACGAGTCGGCCGACCTGGCCTTCTCCTCGGTCGAGTCCGAGCTCGACCGGATCGACGCCGAGGATTCGGTGTTCGTCCTGGCCGCCAACCCCGGCGTCGCCCAGCGATGGCTGGTCCCCTACCTCGACGGCCTCCAGGAGGCGGTCGGCGAGGCGGGCCTTCGGCTCTGGCTGTTCGACCGGGAAGCCGAATTCGCGCAGGGGGGCTTCGACGCCGGCATCCATGCCGGCGACGGACGCTGGCCGGGCCTCGACTCGACGCTGCTGTTCCCCGAGGTCGGGGTGCCGGTCGCGGCGCCGGGCGTCGCCGACGAGTACGGCCTCCATGCCGACAGCCCGGCCGATGCGCTCCTCGGAGTCACGCTCCTCCACCTCGATCCCACGGACCGGCCGTGGATGTCGTGGGCGGGATGGTTCACCCACCAGGGGCTGGCGCTCCCCGAGCCCACCCGTGCGGTCATCTACAACAACTACGCCCTCGTCCTGCAGGAGGCGCTGGCAGGGCGGGGCGTCGCCCTGGCGTGGCGGCACCTCATCGACGACTGGGCCGACCAGGGCCACCTCGTCCCGGTGGGGCCCGAGGCCCACTCGACGTCGACGGGCTACCACCTGGCCTGGCCGGCCGACCGGCACACCGAGGCGGTCAAGCGCCTCGAGGCATGGCTGACCGACCTGGTCGCCGCCGACGACTGAGCCCGGCGGGGTCGACCGGCCACGTCTGGGGGATGATGGGCCGATGCCCGCCGCGATGCTCCTCATGTTCCCCGGCCTCGAGGCGCAACTCCTCGACGCGACGGCGATGGCGCGCCTGCGGGGGTGCGTCGACCTGGCTGAAACGGGTGCGCTGCCGGACGTCGACGAGGTGAGCGACGCCGAGGTCGTCGTGTCGGGCTGGGGCTGCCCGCCGCTCGACGCCGGGCGCCTCGACCGGCTCCCGTCGCTGCGCCTGGTCGCCCACGCCGCCGGCACCGTTCGGGGGCTCGTCACCGACGAGCTCTGGGAACGCGGGATCACGGTCACGTCGGCCGCCGCCGCCAATGCCGTCCCGGTCGCCGAGTTCACGTTCGCCGCCATCGTGATGGTGGGCAAGGACGTGTTCGGCATCCGGGACCGCCACCGGAACGCACGCGGAACGTCGGTGGTCGTCGACCACAGCGCGATCGGCAACCGTGGCCTGCGCATCGGGATCATCGGCGCCTCGACCATCGGGCGCCTCGTCATCGACCGGCTCCGGACCCTCGACGTCGAGGTGGTCGTGTCCGACCCGTACCTGGACGCCGACGGGGCGGCGGCACTCGGCGTCCGCGCCGTCGACCTCGACGAACTCCTGGCCACGTCCGACGTGGTGTCGGTCCACGCCCCGGCCCTACCGGGCACCAGGCACCTGCTCGACGCCGACGCCCTGGGCCGGATGCGGGACGGCGCCTGGCTGCTCAACACCGCCCGCGGCAGCCTGGTCGACGCCGCCGCCCTCGAGGCCGAGCTGGTGTCGGGCCGCCTCAGCGCCCTGATCGACACGCCCGAGCCCGAGCCGCTGCCCGAGGCGTCGCCGCTCTACGACCTTCCGAACGTGGTGCTCACGCCCCACATCGCCGGCTCGCTCGGCAACGAGGTCGGCCGCCTGGGCGAGCTGGCGGTCACCGAGGTCGAGCGGTTCGTGGCCGGCCAGCCGCCGCTCCACCCGGTCACGCAAGCCGACCTGGACCGGATCGCCTGATGACCGCGGCGGGCCTCTGCTCGATCACGTTCCGGGACCTCCCGGTCGACGAGATCATCGACGCGGCGGCCGCCGCCGGACTGGCGGGCATCGAGTGGGGCGCCGACCGGCACGTTCTACCGGGCAGCGACGCCGCCGCAGTCGCCGCACGCTGCGCCGACGCCGGCCTCGAGTGCCCCTCCTACGGCACCTACCTCCTCGCCGGGAAGGCCACCGGCGACGACATCGAGGCGGCCTGCGCCACCGCCGTCGACCTGGGCGCCCCGAACCTGCGTTTCTGGGCCCCGAACGAGGCCACCGACGAGGCGGTCGCCGAACTCGCGGACCGGGCCGCCGACCACGGACTCACCGTGTCGCTCGAGTTCCACCCCGGCACCCGGACCGAGACCGCCGCCTCGACCCTCGAGGTCCTGGCCGGCGCCGCCCGGCCGAACCTGTTCACCTACTGGCAGCCCGATCCCGCGCTGGCGGCCAGCGCGGCCATCGCCGAGCACGCCCTCGTCGCCGGCGACCGGTCGCACCTGCACGTGTTCGCCTGGGGCCCCCGCGGGTTCGCCGACCGGCTCGCCCTCGCCGACGGCGCCGACCTGTGGCGACCGGTCCTGGCCACCGAACCCGCCGGACGCTGGACCGGCCGGCGCTGGGCGTTCCTCGAGTACGTCCCCGACGACGACCCGGCCTGCCTCGCCAGCGAGGCCGACACGCTCCGAGCCTGGATCGAGGAGGCCGGCGATGCCTGACCCCCGCGCCAACCCGCTGGCCGGCAACCCGCTCGCCACCCGAGACGACGTCCAGCAGGCGGTCCGCGACCTCGTCGAGCCGATCCTCCCCCACCTCAGCCCCGGCGGTGCCCGGGCCCGGCTGGGCAGCGGCGCCGCCCTCTTCCCGCAGCGGGTCGCCGAACTCGAGGGCTACGCCCGGCCGCTCTACGGCATCGTGCCGCTGGTCGCCGGCGGCGGCCGGTTCGACCACTGGGACCGCTGGTGCGAGGGGCTTGCCAACGGCACCGACCCCTCCCACCCCGAGTACTGGGGCCCCGTCGCCGGCGACACGGACCAGCGCATGGTCGAGATGGCTGCCATCGGCTGGGCCATGGCGACCGTCCCGGCGCACTACTGGGAGCCGCTCGACGACCCGGCCCGCGAGCGGGTGCTGGCCTGGCTGGACGGCATCGACCGGTTCGACCCGGCCCCCAACAACTGGCAGTTCTTCCGCCTGCTCGTGCACCTGGGCCGCGAGCGGGTCGGGGCGCCCGGCGACGCTGCGGCGGCAGAGCGGTCGACCGGGATGATCGAGGACTACCACCTCGGTGACGGCTGGTACCGGGACGGCATGACCGGCAACGTCGACTGGTACCTGCCGTTCGCGTTCCACACCTACGGGCTGATGATCGCCGCCTCCGGGCTGGGCGACCGCGAGGCCGCCGACCGCTACGTGCAGCGGGCCCGTGCGTTCGCCCCCGACTTCGCCGAGTGGTTCGCCCCCGACGGCGCCTCGTTCGCATACGGCCGCAGCCAGACCTACCGGTTCGCCCAGGGCAGCATGTGGGGTGCGCTGGCGGCCGCCGACGTCGAGGCGCTCCCCTGGGACCGGGTGCGCGGCCTCTCGCTGCGGCACCTGCGATGGTGGTCGCAACAGGCCATCTCGGACCGGGACGGGGTGCTGTCCATCGGCTACGCCTACGACAACCGACGCCTCGCCGAGGGCTACAACTCGGCCGGGTCCCCGTACTGGGCCATGAAGGCGTTCGGCGCCCTGGCGGCACCGGCCGACCACCCGTTCTGGACCGCAGACGAGGCGCCGCAGCCGCCGCTGTCGGCGCCGGTCGACCAGCCCCACGGCGGGTTCGTGGTCGACCGGGACGACGACCACGTGGTGGTGCTGTCGGGGCGCCGGTCGCCCACGTTCGCGTTCCTCGAGCAGAACGCCGCCAAGTACGGGAAGCTCGCCTACTCGTCGCGCTTCGGCTTCTGCGGCGAGGTCGAGTTCCCCTACGCCGACCTCGGCACCGACTCGACGGTCCGGGTGTCCGACGGGGAGGCAACGCACACACGCTGGAACGTCCAGGACGCCTTCGTCGAGGACGGCATGGTCTGGTCGCGGTGGCGACCCTTCGACGACGTCGTGATCGACACGGTGCTGTGCGGGGGCGCACCCTGGCACCACCGTGTCCACCTGGTCCGGACCGACCGGGCGCTGACCGTGGCCGACTCGGGCTTCGCCGTCGCCACGGACTCGCTCCGGTTCGGCAGCGACCTCGCCGACGAGCAGGGCGACGGGCGGGTGCTGCTCCGGACCGGCGACGCCGCGTCGGGCATCCGCGGCGACGGGGAGGGCTCGGCCCGGCCACTGCCCCCGAACGCCGGCACGACGTTCCCGCACACCGCCATCCCGGTCCTCACCTCCACGCTGGAGCCCGGCGAGCACCTGCTGCGCCGGAGCGTCCTCGGGACGGGCGACCAGACGGGAACCGCCTGGGACGAACCACCCGCCATCCCGGAGGCGGCCGTCGAACTGCTCGAACGCGAACGCGACCGGGTGGTCGAGGCGCCGGCCACCGACCCGCAGGTCGACCTCTTCCGGCGGCGGCGCTCCGCCGGCGACTGATGCCCGACCTGCCCCACCCCGGTGCCGCCGTCCGCCCACGGCGCACGATCACCGGCATGTCGGCGATCCTGCTGCCGTTCACCGACGGGGGCGACGTCGACTGGGCGGGCTTCGCCGCCCACGTGGAGCGCACCGCCGCCGCCGGGCTCACGCCGGGCGTCAACATGGACACCGGCTACGTGCAGCTCCTGGACGACGCCACCAAGGAGGAGGTGCTGGCGACCACCGCCCGGCACTGCGACGCCTTCGTGGCCGGCGCCCACGTCGACGACCGGCCCGGCGACGCCTTCGCCGACGACCGCTACGCCCGTGAGCTCGACCGCGTGGCCGGCCACGGCGGCACCCCCGTGGTGTTCCCCTCGCACGGACTCAACGCCCTCGAACCCGACGACTGGGTGGCGGCCCACGAGCGGCTGGCGGTCGGCTGCGACCGGTTCATCGGCTTCGAGCTGGGCCCCATGTTCGTGCCCTACGGCCGCATCTACCCGCTCGAGGCCTACCGCGGGCTGCTCGGGATCCCAGCCTGCGTCGGGGCCAAGCACTCCTCACTCCAGCGGGAGCCCGAGTGGGACCGGCTGGTGCTGCGCGACGAGGTACGCCCGGACTTCCACGTGTTCACCGGCAACGACCTGGCCATCGACATGGTCGTCCACGGATCCGACTACCTGCTGGGGCTGTCGACCTTCGCCCCGGACGTCTTCGCCGAACGGGACCGCTGCTGGGCCGACGGCGACGAGGAGGGGTTCCGACGGCTCAACGGCCTCCTCCAGGAGTTGGGCGACCTCACGTTCCGCGACCCGGTGCCCGGCTACCGGCACAACGCCGCCCAGTTCCTGAAGCTGCGCGGCTGGATCAGGTCCGACCACGTCCCGGACGGCGCCGTCCGCCGCCCGGACGACGACCTGGCGGTCCTCGGCGACCTGGGCCGGCGGATGGGGGTGCTGGCCTGATGGCCGTCACCCAGGTGCGGCGGCTGAAGGAGGCGGACGAGTTCAGAGCCCACCTGGCGGGCCTCGGCGTCGACCTGCCGTTCGACCCGGTGGTCGATCCAGCAGGCACGCTGGCCCGGCCGATGAGGATGCGGGACGGGACGGCCGGTGAGTTGGTCGCCGGCAACCGCTGGTGCGTGCTGCCGATGGAGGGCTGGGACGCCACGACCGACGGCCGGCCCACCGACCTGGTCCGGCGCCGCTGGACCCGGTTCGGCGGGAGCGGCGCCAAGCTGGTGTGGGGCGGTGAGGCGGTGGCCGTGGTCCCCGAAGGGCGGGCCAACCCGAACCAGCTCTGCATCGGCCCGACCTCGACGGACGACCTGGCCGGCCTCCGGCAGGTGCTCGTCGACGCCCACACGGAGCGCTTCGGGACCGCCGACGACCTGCTGGTCGGTCTGCAGCTGACCCACTCGGGCCGCTGGCCGTTCGGCGGCGACCTCGAGGGCCGCTCGCGGTTCCTGTGCCGGACCATCTCGGGCATCCGGGACCGGGTACCCGGCCTGGCCGTCGGCGTCCGGCTGAGCACCTTCGACCTCGCCCCGCACGTGCCCGGGCCGAACGGCACGGGGGTCGCCGAGGCGGGCGTCCACCACGCGTTCGGCGGCGACGGCACCGAACCGGAGGGCCACGACGAGGTCGACCGGCTGCTCGCGGTGCTCGCCGACCTCGGGGTCGGCACGGTGTGCGTGACCGCCGGCAGCCCCTACTACTGCCCGCACGCCCAACGGCCCGCCTTCTTCCCGCCGTCAGACGGCTACCTCCCACCCCGCGACCCGCTCGTCGACGTGGCCCGCCTGGTCGGGGTCGCCGCCGAGCTCAAGGCCCGCCATCCCGACCTGGCCGTCGTCGGCTCCGGCTACTCGTACCTCCAGGAGTGGCTGCCGAACGTGGCCCAGGCGGTCGTCGGCGGCGGGGGCGCCGACTCGGTCGGCATCGGCCGCATGGTGCTCTCCTACCCGGACCTGCCGGCCGACGTGCTGGCCGGCCGGCCGCTCGACCGGCGCCGGCTCTGCAGGACGTTCAGCGACTGCACGACCGCCCCGCGCCACGGGCTGGTGTCGGGCTGCTTCCCGTTGGACGACCACTACAAGGCCATGCCGGAGCGGCTCGAGCTGACCAGGGTGAAGCGCGAGGCCGAGGCCGCCCGGGGCGGCCGGCGGCGCTGAGCCCGTCGAACACGGTTCCCGCGTACAGTCTGGGGATGCCCGAAATCCGGCGCCTGCTCGACGCCAACCGCGCCTACGTCGATGACCACCACGGCTTTGACGGTCCGCGACCACGTCGCCGGATCGCCATCGTGACGTGCATGGACGCCCGCATCGACGTGTTCGCCGCCCTCGGCCTCGAACTGGGCGACGCCCACGTGATCCGCAACGCCGGCGGCCGGGTCACCGACGACGTGCTGCGCAGCCTGGCACTCTCCAGCCACGCACTCGGCACCACCTCGGTCGTCGTCATGCAGCACACGCGGTGCGGCCTCGCCGGGGTGTCCAACACCGAACTCGAGGAGGTCACCGGGGCGGGCATCGAGTTCTTCGTCATCGACGACCACGTCGAGGCCCTCCGTTCCGACCTGCAACGCATCCGGGACACCCCGTACCTGGGGGTGTTCGACGAGGTGGTCGGCTTCGTGCTCGACATCGACACGGGCGCGGTCACCGAGGTCGTCGACACCTGACCCTCGACTCGTCGCCCCCTCCCCAAGTGGCATGGGGACAGCCTCGTGTCACGAACCCGAACAGGCCTGCGCCCGACGATTCAGTAGGGGCGGTCGCCGACGACCGTGACGCGCTCGACGGTGCGGGTCTCGGGCCAGAAGTCGTCGGTGGCGAAGTGCTGGACCGCCCGGTTGTCCCACATCACGAACGTGTCGACCTGCCAGCGGACGCGGCACTGGACGCTCGGGTCGAGGATCGCCCGCTCCAGCCGGTTGATGATCGCCTCGCTCTCCTCGTCGTCGACGCCCTCGACGTGCGAGGTGAACTGGCGGTTGGTGTAGATGCCCCGGGCGCCGGTCTCGGGGTGGGTGCGGATGACCGGGTGGCGGGCCGGCGGGTAGGTGGCCCGCATCTCCTCCATCTTCTCGGGCGGCACGCCCCTGCCGAAGGTCTTGACGAAGTCGTGGACGGCGACCTTGTCGTCCACCCGGTCCTTCCAGTCGTCGGGCAGGCGCTCGTAGGCGGCCGCCGTGTCGGCGAAGCAGGTGTCGCCCCCGGCGGGCGGGATCACGACCCCGCGCAGGATCGAGCCCATGGACGGCTCCTCCCGCCACGTCACGTCCGAATGCCAGGTGTTTGCGGCGACCAGGCGCTCGGGCTTCGAGGTGATCTGGACGATCTCGTCGTGGCCGCCGTCGCCGAGGGTGCCGGTGGCGAACGGGTGGATCTCGAGGTCGCCGAAGCGGCGTCCGAAGGCGATGTGCTCCTCGCGGGTGATGTGCTGGTCGCGCAGCACGAGCACCTTGTGGTCGAGCCACGCCTGCCGGATGGCGTCCAGCGTGGAGCCGTCGACGTCGGCCAGGTCGACGCCGACGACCTCGGCGCCGAGCGTGGCGGTGAGCGGACGGATCTCGAGCGCGGCGCTCATGCGATCCCCAGTCGTTGGAACTGCTCGTCGGGGGCCTCGACCTCGAGGAGTGCGGTGCGGAGCAGGTCGAGCAGGTCGGCCTCGAGCGACTCCCCGACCCGGTTCTCCTGCTCGTCGGGGTCGAGGTCGAGGTCGTAGAGGTGGTGCCGGTCGCTGCTGGCGCCGGCCACCCAGTACGGGAGCATGTCGCCCGGCTGGAAGGGCTGGCGGATGACCGGGACGGCGCTGCCGGGCATGTGGTCCAGCCAGGCCCGGTCGTCGGGGGCGGGCAGCTCGTTGAAGCCGGCGATGTGGAGCGGCATGGTCGACCAGCGGTTGGACCACATCGACAGCGGGAAGTTGTCGTCGACCGATGAACGGGCGTACTTGGTGGTCCCGTCGGTGACCTGGACCCATCGGCCGTACATGCCGCCGAGCGCCCAGTCCCGGATGCGGTCGGCCTCGCCGGTGAGCAGCGGCGCCAGCGACCGGCCGTGGGTGCGGTGGTCGACGTCGACGCCGAACACGTCGGTGAGGGTGGCGAACAGGTCGACGTTGGTGGTGAGCGCGTCGCAGGTGCCGCCGCCGGGCCGGCCCGGCCAGGCCACGAGGAGCGGGGTGTGGCCGAGCGGCTCGAACTGCGGGACGTTGGGCTTGCCCCAGATGTCGCGGCCGTCGCGTTCGTCGCCGAGGTAGTGGCCGTGGTCGGTGCAGACCACGAGGGCGGTGTCGTCCCAGAGGCCGCCCTCGTCGAAGGCATCGAGGACGCGGCCGAACCAGTGGTCGATCATGGAGAGCTTCGACCCGTAGTTGGCGCGTATGTGGCGGCCCTCGCGCTCGGTGAGCTGGCCACGGCTGATGGCGCCGTCGGCGTAGGGCGGCCAGATGATCCACTCGTCGTCCCAGGGCTCGTCCTCGTACCGGCCGGCCCAGGGCGCCGGGGTGTCGAAGGGCTCGTGGGGGTCGAACTCGTCGACGAACAGGAACCAGCGGTCGTGGTGGGGGGTGGCCTCGCGGAGGAAGCGGGCGGCCTCGGTCATGGTCCGGGGCCCCGGGTAGTCGGCCTCCTCCCGGAAGAAGGTGCGGGAGCGGTCGTAGCCGCGGTCGACCCGGTCGGCGCCGGTGAGCTGCTTCCACCACCAGCCGCCGGTGCGGGCCGGCATGGCGGGGGCGCCGACCCAGGTGGGGTCGGGGTGGGTACGCCAGGGGTCGCCCTCGTGGCCCCGCACATAGTCCCAGCCGCTGAAGTCGGTGTGGTAGTTCTCGCCGCCGGCTTCGAAGAGGTGCGGGTGGTCGGTGACGAGCATGGTGGTCACGTCGGCCTCGCGGAGCACCCGGGTGACGGGCTGCTCCCAGGCCTCGATCGACCCCCATGGCTTCCAGAGGAAGTCGAGGGCGCCGACGAGGATGTCGTGGCGGGCCGGCATGCACGGCAGGGACCCGGTGACGTGGCGGGTGAACCGGGTGGCGTGGTCGGCGGCAAAGCGGTCCAGGTTGGGGGTGGCGAACTCGGTGCCGCCGTAGGCGCCGAGCAGGTGCCGGTTGAGCGAGTCCAGCAGGACGACGCAGACGTTGCTCGGGCGGCTGGCGGGTTCGGTCACCGGATGCTCCTCGGGGTCGCTGGTGACGCTACGGCAGTCGGCGTCCGGCGTCGAAACCGCGGTCCGGCGTCGACGGCCCCGGCGATGGCGAGGGCGACGGTGGCGACGATCCCGACGCCGGCGGCGCTCACTCCCGGGCCGCCGGCAGCACCTCCTCGAAGGTGTCGAGGTCGCGCAGGGCGGGGAACAGGCGCCACCACAGCGCCACCACGACCAGGGTGCACGCACCGCCGAAGACGACGGCGCCAACGAGCCCCATCAGCGCCGCGGTCGCGCCCGACTCGGCCGCACCCAGCTCGTTGGAGGCACCGATGAACACGTTCTCCACGGCCAGCACCCGGCCCCGCATCTCCTCCGGCGTCGCCAGGGGGACGAGGGTGAGGCGGATGAACATCGAGACGGCGTCGGCGCCGGCGAGCACCAGCAGGGCGACGAAGGCCAGGGCATAGCTGCGGCTGAACCCGAGCACGATCGTCCCCAGGCCGAACACGCCGACCACCGACAGCAGCGTGCGGCCCAGGCGACGCTTCAGGGGCCGGATCGACAGGGTGACCGCGACGACGCCGGCGCCGATCCCGACCGCCGCGCGCAGCCAACCCAGCCCGACCGCCCCGACGCCGAGGCGGTCCTCGGCGATGGCTGGCAGCAGGGCGACGGCGCCACCGAACAGGACGGCGAACAGGTCGAGCCCCATGGCGCCGAGCAGGATCGGGCTGCGCCGGATGAACCGCAGCCCCTCGAGCGCCTCGTGGAACGCTCGTCCCGTCACCGGGACGTCCAGTCGGCGCACGCCGGACGCCGGCGCCAGGGCGACGATGCCGAACGCCAGCAGCAGTGCCCCGGCGCCCGCCAGGTACGGCAGGGCCTCGTCGACGACGAACAGGAACCCGAACACCACGGGCCCGGCGATGATCCCCGCCTGGAAGGCGACCGACTCGAGGGCCACCACGCGGCCGACCACCTCGATGGGCGACAGGTCGATCAGCAGCGCCCGACCGGCCGGCGAGGCGAACGCACGGGCCGCGCCGACCAGGCCGGCCACGAGGAAGATCGGCAGCACCGACGTGGGCTCCGAGTCGACATAGGCGAAGAGGAGCAGCGATCCGACCGCCTCGGCCACCAGCGCCATGCCGAACACCCGACGGCGGTCGAAGCGGTCGGCGAACGTCCCGGCCAGCGGGACCAGGAACGCCACCGGCAGGAACTCGGCGAGGCCGAGCAGGCCGAGGTCGAGTTCCCGCCCGGTCATGTCGTAGACCTGCTTGCCGAGGATCGTGACCTGTCCGATCACGACGAACGCCGTCAGGAAGTAGGCCACGAGCAGGGCACGGACCCGACCGGGAATCCTGACGACTGGCGGGTCGGACATCGACGCATCCTCGCACCGCTGGTCGAACGACCGGGCCATCGGCGGACTGGGCATCGCGGGCGACGACGCGTGACGATTCTCCCGTGGCAGTGCCCGAGGCGGAACACTTCGACGTCCTGGTCGTCGGCGCCGGCATCTCCGGCATCGGGGGCGCGTACCACCTGCGGGACCAACGCCCGGACACCTCGTTCGTCGTGCTCGAGGCCATGGAGGCCTTCGGCGGCACGTGGCGCACGCACACGTTCCCGGGCATCCGCTCAGACAGCGACCTCTACACCTTCGGGTACCGGTTCAAGCCCTGGACCGGCCCACCGATCGCCACCGCCGAGGAGATCCTCGCCTACATGGGCGAGGTCATCGACGAGAACGACCTCGACCGCCACATCCGCTACCGGCACTCGATCACGTCGGCCACCTGGTCCAGCGAGGAGCGGCGCTGGACACTCGAGGTCACCCGCGGCGACACCGGCGAGGAACTCCGGTTCACCGGGAACTTCCTCTGGATGTGCCAGGGGTACTACCGCCACGCCGAGGGCTACACCCCAGAATGGGACGGGATGGACCGGTTCGGCGGCGAGATCGTCCACCCCCAGACCTGGCCCGACGACCTCGACTACGCCGGCAGGCAGGTGGTGGTCATCGGCTCCGGCGCCACGGCGCCGACACCCTCCGCGAGCTCGACGTCCCCGAGGAGTGGATCCACGAGATCGTGCGCCGCAAGATCCTCCACGACCAGGAGCAGATCGTCCAGGCCTCGAAGCACTTCCCCGACCTCGTCCGGGAGGAGCTCTTCAACGGCATCCGGGAGGTCCTCGGCGAGGACTACGAGCTGAGCCCGCACTTCACGCCGTCGTACCGGCCGTGGCGGCAGCGCCTGGCGCTGATCCCGAACGGCGACCTGTTCCACACGATCGCCGACGGCGACGCCTCGGTGGTGACCGACGAGATCGAGTCGTTCACCGAGACCGGGATCGCCCTGGCGTCGGGCGACCACCTCGACGCCGACATCGTCGTGACCGCCACCGGCTTCGACCTGAGCGTGCTGGGCGACATCCCGTTCACGATCGACGGCGAGCCGCTCGACTTCGCCTCGACGGTCGGCTACCGGGGGATGATGTTCACCGGCATCCCGAACATGGCGTGGGTGTTCGGCTACTTCCGGGCCAGCTGGACGTTGCGGGCCGACCTGATCGCCGACTTCGTCTGCCGGCTGCTGCGCCACATGGACGAGCGGGGCGCCACGGTCGTCACGCCGGCCCTGCGGCCCGAGGACGCCGACATGGACCTGTTGCCGTGGGTCGATCCCGAGGACTTCAACCCCGGCTACCTGATGCGCTCGATGCACCTGCTCCCCCGCCAGGGGGCGGACCAGCCGTGGCGCCACACCCAGGACTACTGGGCGGACAGGGACGACATCCCCGACGCCGACCTCGACGACGGCGCCCTCGTCTACGACTGACCAGCCGGTGCGCCGCCCGTAGGCTCCCGGCGTGGAGGCGCTGGTCGACGAGGAGGCGGTGGCGGCGTTCGCCGACGACGGCGCCGTGTGCCTGCGGGGCGTGTTCGCCGACTGGGTGGACGTCCTGGCCGACGGCGTGGCCCGCAACGAGGCCGAGCCCAGCCGGTTCTTCAACGACAACGGCACGGCCGGCGACCCCGGGCGGTTCTGGGACGACTACTGCAACTGGGACCGGATCCCCGAGTTCGAGCGCTTCGCCTTCGAGTCGGGGGTGGGGAGGCTGGCGGCGGCCCTGATGGGTTCCGACACGGTGCAGTTGTTCCACGACCACGTGCTGGTGAAGGAGGCGGGGGCTCCCCGGCACACGCCGTGGCACAGTGACGCCCCCTACTACTTCGTCGAGGGGCCGCAGACGGTCAGCTTCTGGATCCCGCTGGACCCGGTGCCGGTCGAGTCGACGCTGCGGATCGTCCGGGGCTCTCACCGCTGGGACGGCGAGGGGTTCTACGGCGGCGACGCCGACGCCGAGGACGGCGGCTACCGGCCGATACCCGACCCGGACGCCGACGACGACGGGTTCGAGGTGCTCGAGTGGGCGGTCGAACCGGGCGATGCCGTGGCCTTCCACTTCAATGTCGTGCACGGTGCCCGGGGGACGGCGGGCCTGCGCCGGGCGTTCTCGCTGCGGGTGGTCGGTGACGACGCCCGCTACGTGCAGCGGTCCGGCCGGACCTCGCCGCCGTTCGCCGGCCACGGCATGGTCGACGGCCAGCGCCTCCGGGAGGACTGGTTCCCCCACCTCCCCGTGTAACCCCGAGTGGGGAGTAGACGAACCTCCTCCCACTTGGTCGGGTCGCCGTTCTCATGGACGCTCACACGGTTGTGCGCGAGACTCCATGGCGCCAACCGCCGGACGACAGGGGGAGATCGACCATGGCGTGGAACCTGAGTGGGATGTACTACGAGAACTGCTCGTGCACCGCGACCTGTCCGTGCACGTGGTCGCTGATGCAGTACCCGGCGACCACCGAGCGGTGCAACGCCAACCTGGCGTTCGCCATCGAGTCGGGCGAGATCGAGGGCACCGACATGTCCGGTCGCTCGTTCGCACTGATCATCGACGCCCCGGCCCTCATGTCGGAGGGCGGCTGGAACGTCGGCCTGATCATCGACGACGGTGCCGACGAGGCGCAGGTCGCGGCCCTCGGCGCCGTGGTGAGCGGCTCGCTGGGCGGGCCGCCGGCGGCCCTCGGCCCGCTGCTGGGCAACTTCATGGGGATCGAGCAGCACCCGATCTCGATCACGACCGTCGACGGCGAGCACACCGTCACCATCGGCGACTCGACCTCGTTCACCGGCCGCCCGCACGTGAACGGCTCCGGCGACGTCGTCGAACTGCACGGGGTCGACGCCCACCCGGCCGGCCCGGTGATGGGCGTGGCACCGGTGTCGACGTCGTCGGTGTCGCTGATGGGCATCTCGTTCGGCGGGGAGGGCCTGAGCGGCTTCTCCAACCCGTTCAGTTGGGCAGCCTGACTCCCGCGCCGGCAGCGCCGGCGAACCGCGCCTCACGTTCCGGCGCGGCCATCCACGTCGTCGGCGCGGCCTGCTGGGTCGCGACGATCCTCTGGGCCGTCCGGATGGACATGGGCCTGTGGGGCATGCCCGGGACGATGGGGATGTCGTTCCCGTCGTTCGTCGGCATGTGGGCACTGATGATGGCGGCGATGATGCTTTCGGCGATGGCGCCCCTGGCGCTGCTCTACGAGCGAACCATCACCGACCACCGCGCGCCGCGGCTGACGGCGTTCGCCGGCGGCTACCTCGTGGCGTGGGCGGCCACGGGCGTGGTCGCCTTCGCCGTGGCCGACGTGTTCGGCGACCTGGCCGCCGACCGGCCGGGCCTGGCGCAGGGGGTGGCGGTGGCCTGCTTCGCCGGAGCGGGGCTCTACCAGCTGACGCCCGCCAAGATGCGCTGCCTCGAGCACTGCCGCAGCCCGCTGGGGCACCTCATGCACTACCTCGGCTTCCGGGGACCGCTGCGGGACCTGCGGGCCGGGGCGCACCACGGCCTGTTCTGCCTCGGCTGCTGCTGGGCGCTGATGGTGCTGATGGTCGCCTTCGGGGCGATGAACGTGGCCGCCATGGTGGGCCTGGCGCTGGTGATCGCCGTCGAGAAGCACTGGCGTCACGGCGAGCGCTTCGCCCGCGTGGTCGGGGCGGTGGCCCTGGTGTGGGCGGTGGCGATCCTCGTGGATCCGGGCGTCGCCCCGGGACTCGACCCGGACGCCGTCATGAAGATGGACATGCCGATGGACGGCATGGGTGGCGACATGGGGGGCATGGGGGGCATGGGCTGAAACCATGGCCCGGACGCGAGAAAGGCCCGGAACCGTTGGGATTCCGGGCCTCTCACCTGGTGGCGGGGGCAAGATTTGAACTTGCGACCTTCGGGTTATGAGATCACAGAAATCTTTCCAGGGCGTCCAGCTGGACCGCTAACGCCCGTGGATTCAACGATGTGTGTC